>ERZ1673697.1634-NODE-1634-length-24212-cov-4.101089_pt1 | contig 24212 bp, 23 predicted proteins | sample MGYA00580227_ERZ1673697 | MGnify/ENA primary metagenome ERZ1673697 (study PRJEB41218, sample SAMN15661759) | gut metagenome | host: Homo sapiens | place: Canada: London | collected 2015-08-20/2019-03-30 | study: EMG produced TPA metagenomics assembly of...
AGATGGGTAATAAACTTTCCCAGATTGTATATGAAGGAAAATGGTTCACACCTCTGCGCGAAGCAGTTCAGGCATTTATTGAAAGCACACAGGAATATGTAACCGGCGAAGTGAAATTCAAGCTTTACAAGGGCAATATCATTAAAGCCGGAACAACTTCTCCATATTCCCTGTACAGCGAATCCCTGGCAAGCTTCACCACAGGCGAATTGTATGACCACCACGATGCAAGCGGATTCATTAATCTGTTCGGTCTTCCGTTAAAGGTTCGTGCAATGAAAATGCAGGAAGTAGAAGGCAAATAAAAGAAATCAAAAAGCTCCGGTTCCGACAGGATGTATAAAACCACATCCTGCCGGAGCCTTTTTATTTATATCATCTCATCCAGTCTCAGCGAAAATCCCTTTATTCTGAATGACGGAACGGATGTCTCAAAGGAAGCAATGACAGGGGCACTGTCCGCCGCCAGATCATACAATATCACCCTCCGCTCCCCAGGATTCACAATCCAATATTCCCCAACACCATATTTTCTGTATAGCGCAAGCTTTTCAAACATATCATACTCTGCTGTTGCCGGTGACAGTATCTCTACTGCTATATCCGGCGCCCCATAACAGATATCATCCTTAATCAATTCACGCCTGCAGATAACAGATATATCCGGCTGAACTGCCACGGCTCTTTCTTCGTCAAGAACTACACAGAACGGTGCAGGAACAACCACACATTTACTGCAATGCTCCTGCAAATACTGCTCCAGCGACATAGAAAACAGCAAGGCAATTCTCTGATGCTCATATCCAGGCGCATTACGGTGAACCAACCGTCCTTCTACCAGTTCATATTCCCCACAGCGTTCCAACGCAAAATACTCCTCAATTGATAATTCCTCTCCCTGACAGCCATACTGTGCTTTTGACTCTTCCACCATTCCGGCTACCCGACAGGGATTCGATCTTTTCCCTTCTTTTCTGCCAACACGAAATATCTCTCCTATCCTGCACAACATTTCCAAATCCGGAATCTGCTCTCCCGTCTCATATTTCATATATGCCGCCCGGGAAATTCCCAGACGCTCTGCCATAGAACCCTCCGTATATCCTCCGGCTTTCCTTGCTACCTTTAAATATTCTGCAATAATCTGGTTCACTGTCTTCTCCCCCTTTCATATACTCTAAACATATCTTTTTTCATACATAGGACTCACACGTTTGTATCACAATAATATCATATAGTTTCCATAATTGCAACCGTTATTTTTAGGCAACTCATTGCACATTTAATACCCGCAGTACATTTTCTGACCAGATTTTCTCGATCTGCCTCGTTGTAAATCCGGCTTTCTCAAGCGCCCGCGCAAGGCACCCCATTTGTCCCATATCCGGTATCTCCATTCTTTCCATACCGTCAAAACCATCAAAATCGGTACCAATGGCAGGAAACTCGCTTCCACCCACCTTTACCATATGTTTCAAATGCTCTACCATGGCATCCATCCTGGATTCATTGCTTCCGTCCAGAAAACAGCCATAAAAATTAAGCCCTGCAACGCCTCCTTTTTCCGCCAGTCTGCGAATCATATCATCCGAAAGGTTTCTTGGGTGATTACAGACAGCACGGCAGTTAGAATGAGACGCCACGACCGGACCTTTCGCGTATTTCAATACATCCGATGAGGTACCGTCAGAAGCGTGGGATACATCCACAATCATCCCTAATTCGCCCATTCTTTCTACCACTTCTATTCCAAAAGGTTTCAGCCCGGACGCCATTTCTTTTCTATCTCTGCTGTTAGGATATCCGATACAATTTTCATAGTTCCACAGAATCGTCATCAGACTGACCCCTTGTTTCTTAAGCTCTTCCAGCCTTTCCATCCGCCCATTTAAAATGCCGCCTTCTTCCACCGTAAGAAAGGCTCCAATCTTTTTCTCCTCCTCTGCTTCCGCTTCTGCCCTTTGCATTCCGGCAAGCGCTGCTCTTTCCTTTAAGAAAACCATTTTTTCCGGGCAGGCGCCCACTTCCTTCTTCAGATATTCCGCCATTTCTAACACGTGCCTGAACCCAGCATCGTATTTTTCTTCTGCCGTCACTCCCGGCAGAGCATGCAGATACACAAAGCAGGCAAAAAATTGCGCTATTGAGCCTGCTTCTTTTAGCTTACTCAAAGAAACCGCACAATCATTATGCAATAAGTTGCCTTTTTTGTCTAAGTCTATCATTTTCCATAACGTGTCACAGTGCATATCAATCAGATTCATATTTTCCATTTCCTTCTCATATCATTTATCATTCTATATCATATTACATGGAGGGAGATTTATGAAGTCTGTTATTGGAATTATCACCTGCGGATTTGAAAATGAAAGACAATTCGTCAGCCAGAATTACATCGAGGCAATCCAACGCTCCGGCGCTCTTCCCCTCCTGCTTCCCATCCTCCCCTTCCACAGCACAGACATCCATCTGGATTATCAGCAATACGGCTCTGTCTGCGACGGTTTTCTCTTCTGCGGCGGCGGCGACATTACTCCCATCTTCTTTGATGAAGAACCGCTGGATGCCTCCGGCGTCACAGACATAAAAACGGACATATTCCAGCTTTCTTTCATGGAATATGTCCTTTCACTGCAAAAACCTGTTCTAGCCATCTGCCGCGGTATGCAGGTATTAAATACCGCCCTGGGCGGAACCATTTATCAGGATAACACTCTTATTCCGAGAACTACGCTGTCGCATATGCAGCGCTCCATCCGGCGCAGCGACGTCTCCCATAGAGTTTCTTTTGAACCCGGCAGTATTCTTCATAGCATCTGTGGAGAAACTACCTATACCAACAGCTTCCATCACCAGTCCGTCCACACACCCGGCGGCCAGATTCTCATCAGCGGAAGAACTTCCGATGGAATCATTGAAGCCATCGAAGTGGAAGATCATCCCTTTGCCGTAGGTGTTCAATGGCATCCGGAATGCATGTACAAAACTTCGCGGGAAATGCGGAATCTGTTCCTTCGTTTCGTCGCTGCCGGTTACTCGAAGGGATAGCGAAGTCCCCAGTCGGCACGGATGTTATCCATCCATTCCATCATCTGAAGCGTTTCACTGTGGGGCATCTCTTCACATTCCAGCATTCCGGCTTCCAGCGCCCGCATGCATGCCCGGATTTCATATTCGTACCCGGTAATCTGTTTTGGCACTTCCACTGTGCGGATAGATTTTCTGTCAGATGAAAAAATCTCAATCCTGTCCACATTGTTGATATTATAAGCAATCATATAGCCTTTCGTCCCATAGACGATTCCATACTGTTCTGTCGCCGCCAGCATTCCTGCGTGAAGCGTTGCAAGACGCCCGTCTTTATAAGTAAGAATCATAGCATCCTGAGCATCCACGCCAGTTGGCGACCATACACAGGCAGATGTAATCTTCTCAATCTCATTTCCAAAACACATACTTGCGAAATTCAGCGGGTACACTCCCACATCCAGCAGCGCTCCTCCGGCAAGCTCCGGCTTTACCATGCGCTCTTTATCCACCACGTCATAGCCCAGATTTGCACTGAGTCCTTTCAACTCACCAAGTTCACCGCTGCTAAGAATATCTGCAATTAATTTTCTGGAAGGCATATAGCGGGTCCAGATTGCTTCCGTTATAAATACATTTTTCTCCTTTGCATAAGCAAGAAGCTCCTTCGCCTGCTTCACATTTGCCGTAAAAGATTTCTCACAAAGCACCGGCTTTCCATAGGAAATACAAAGCTTCCCATGCTCCAGATGGTGAGAATGCGGAGTGGCGATATACACCAGATCCACCTTATCATCCATGAGCATTTCTGCGTAAGAACCATAGGCTTTCTCCACATGATTCTTTTCTGCAAATTCTTCTGCACGCCTGATATCCCTTGATGCAACCGCATAAGCACATGCATCCTCCATTCCATTTAATGTCTGTGCCATCGCTACCGCGATACGGCCTGCTCCTAATATTCCAACATTCATCTGTTTCCCTCCGTTCGTATGAATTTCATCAACATTGTATCATATTTTCATTTCAAAAAAAATTCTTTCCACCGTATATTTCTTTCCCTTTTCCGAGATACTAACCAGGTAAATATCAACCAGCTAAAGGAGGAATACGCTATGGCAGATTTATCTGTTCTCGACTTACAGAACCTTCGCCATCTGATTGGCGGATACGACACATCCCACTGCAAAATGACAGAATATGCAAGTCAGACTGAAGATCCGGAAATCAAAAAATTATTTCAGGATGCGGCAAATTCCGCAATGAAGAACAAACAAGATCTTATGAAATTTTTATAAGGAGGGTACAGCATGTTAAACGAAAAAACTATGGTTGTCGACGCATTGACCGGTGTCAATGGCGAATTGACACGTTTCGGCGAAATGATTCCGCAGACAGAAAACATGGAATTGAAACAGTGCCTGAAACAGCTTCGCAATGAATGTGAAATGTCACAGGAAAATCTTTATCAGGTCGCACGGGAAAAAAGCTACTATGTTCATGCTGAAAAGGCATCCCAGCAGGAAATCGACCACGTAAAATCTATTTTAACCCATCCGGTTATGAAATAATAATTATGTAAGGTACGGTGTAACTCAGTAAAAAGAGTTACACCGTTTTCTCTTGCTGCCAATTATCTGTTGTATTTTAATGGATATCTTTCTTCGTGTATTTCAGATAGGCAATCATGATTCCCCCAATTCCTATACCGGCACCAATGGCGACCATTCCTCCGTCCAGCCTGCCATTTGTCACGATATCAGCGCCATCACAATATCCAAACGGTGTTATATATTTCAAAAGTTCAGCGACATCAGCAATATTTGCAATCAGGTTTAAAAAATACATCATTGCGGCAATACCAAGTCCTGCACCCGCACTGCCTTTGCGAAGGAATGCCGAAATGCCAAAGCAAATCCCTGCCAGCTCAATCTGAAGCAGATAATAGGCAAGATGCAACAGACTAATTTCTTTTAGAGGAATTTCCTCACCGACAGCAGCTATGGAACCGACAGCAACAGCATAGATAATGATATTCATCGCTGTGATTTGGAGCAGTACAGCAACCAACTTTTCCGTAATAATTCTTTTCCGGCTGACAGGATGAGTCAGCAGAAATTCCGCAGTTTTATCTTTTTCTTCTTTGCTGAGAATACCCGCTGCACAAAGTGCTGCATAAAATGCACCGCCGAGGCCTAAAACATTGCCGCATTCAACAGCGTAAAATCCAACGAGTGATCCAAAGTTCAAACGATCCATACCGAATGCCTCGGTGAAAGACCCCATGGAAGCAAATACATCATTAACACTCTCCATCTGTCCCTTCATTTCCGGAAATAGAAAAACGCAGATTACAAGGAGAAAGCCAATAGCGGCCGTCCATATCATAAACAAAATTTTCCCTTGCTTCAGCTCGTGTTTTACAAGTGTCATACCGTCTCACCGTCCTTTTCATAATAATGCAGAAATATTTCCTCAAGATCCGGCTCTGTAATCGTAAGATCGTCCACTTGAACGGAGGATAGCACGCGGAGCAAGCTGTCCATAGCACCACTGTAAAGGAAACGAACGGAGCCTTCAGTATCCTTTCTATCCCGAACGCCGCTCAAGCGCTCTAAGGGAACGCTGCCATGAACCGTAATACATTTTACACTTGTTTTTGAGAGAGCTTCTACACTATTGCACGCAATGATTCGGCCGTCACGGATAATTGCCGCGCGGGTACAATTGTGCTGAATTTCCGAAAGAATGTGGCTTGACAGGAAAATCGTTGTACCCTCCTTATTTCTTTCCCGTAAAATGTCAAAAAACTCTTTTTGCATCAGCGGATCCAGTCCGATTGTCGGCTCGTCCAGCACAAGCAGCTTCGGCCGATGCTGTAAAGCACAGACGATAGCGACCTTCTTTCTATTTCCAAATGACAGATCATCATTTTTTCGGTCTGTATCAAGCCGCAGTCTCTCACAGAGCAGCTTTGATTCAGCAGTGCAATCCTTTTTCCGCAAATCAGCGGACAGTTTCAATACATCTTTCACTTTCATCCCTTGATAAAATAATGCCTCTGAGGGCAGATAACCGATGTTCTGCAAAATGGTTTCCTTCTCTTTTGTGACATCTTTCCCAAATATCATTGCACTACCTGATGTAGGGGCAATCAACCCAAGCAACGTCCGGATTGTCGTGGATTTTCCTGCACCATTCGGACCGATAAAGCCAAAAAACTCGCCCTGTGTTACTGTCAGGTCAAGCTGGGTGATGCCCCTTGCCTTACCATAGTATTTTGTAAGCTTAGTTGTTTTTATAATCTCCATATTTCGTTACTCCTCGTATAATAAGTTTGTAAGCAAGAAAACAGCTTGCAGACTTATTCTTTTTTGATTAGACAGAAGGATAATTCTAAACATCCTTTCCGAAGATTCTTCTTCAATCATGCTGGTTCATCCATTCTCTGTCTATTGGTTAATAAGTTACTTTATAGTCATGGTCCCAGATGTTACAATAAGTTCCATAAGAACTGTAGCTATGGTTATTGCTTCGTCACTCCTGCAAAGCGTTTGCTATTGCCAAGAAAGCATGCAACCCTAATACTACGCTAAGACTTATTACACAAATGCTGCATCCTGGTATCTAGCCACCAGCAGGGTATTTCTGCCAGGTAATGCTCATAACGCGAGGTTTAGGGCGGCGTAGTGATCTGGGATAAGCCATGATTACTCTTCTTCATTTTTATCGAAAGGTGGTGATGATCCGTGAAAGAACATATTGATTACCTCTCAACTCTGTTTGTTGGGATTGACATTGCATCCCGTGTTCATGTTATTTCTGCACTTGATTTCCATGAGAAGTTCTACATCAAGATAAAACCTGTAGAAAACACTCAGGAAGGTGCAGTTCTTATAGAACGGATGATTTCTGATGTGTTAGCGCATAACCATTCGTTCAAATACGTTGTTATCGGTATGGAATCCACTGGTTTCTATGGTGTCCATCTGGCTAATTATCTTTCTGCCAGCGACCTGCTTGCACCATTCTCGGTCAGGGTTTACTGTCTCAATCCAAAGGAAGTTAAGAACTACAAGAAGTCCTTTAACGACATTGGAAAGAATGATGGCATAGATTCCTATGTGATCGCTGATTTTGCACGTGTAGGACGTATTGCAATCAAGCCATGGCGCGGTTCCCAATACCTTGCCCTACAGCGGCTTACCAGACACCGTATGCATATCACTGAATGTATCGCAAGAGAAAAGACCTACATGCTTAACAACATTTATCTCAAGTTCAGTGAATATGCATTACTTCGTGATGGACAACATCCATTCGCTAACAAATATGGTGCCACAGCCGAAGCTATTCTTACTGAGTACACAACGAATGAAGATATCGTAAACTCATCAGTAGAATGCCTCGTCGCTTTTATCAACTCTAAGAGCAAAGGTCGTATTGCTGATCCAGAAGAAACAGCAAAAATCTTACAGGCTGCAGCCCGCAACTCATACCGGCTTGACAAATGCCTCTATGAGCCACTTACTATCTCAATCGCTTCTTCATTTAACTGTATCAGTTCTTTTGAGAAAGAACTGAAAGCGATTGATAAAGCAATCCTTCAAACAGTTCAGGGACTAAACCCTGACGAGTACACGGTACTGAATTCCATTCCCGGAATCGGTAAGGTTTATTCAGCCGGTATCTTAGCCGAAATGGGTTCCATTAAGGCTTTTCCGAATGCCAATGCTCTCGCAAAATACTGCGGTATCGTTTGGAACGATAATGACTCTGGCGACTTCGTAGCGGAGGACAAACACATGAGCAAAGCTGGCAACAGATATCTGCGCTACTACATCATAGAAGCTACCGGAAGCGTAATAAGACACTGCCCCGAATACAAAGCCTTCTATGACAAGAAATATGCTGAAACAAGAAACCATCAGCATAAACGAGCACTCGCGTTGACTTCCCGTAAATTTATACGTCTGCTCTTCGGTCTGCTGGACAAGGGCCAACTCTACTCTCCGGAAAAGAGTAGGTAATCCACACCATATATCGAACTTACGTTTCTTTTAGACCGTAGGTCTATTAAGGTTACCCTTTTCCAAAAAAATCTTTTTCATTTTCCTCTTGACATATCACCAAATTGCTTCCGAAGACAAATACTCTTCCAAAAATTCAGCAACCTCCGTTAATTGATTCGATCAATCTTATTTTAATTCCATTGACCGATTTTGAAAAGAAGAAATGAATAAAAACTCTTTTAAAATTTCAAAACGCTTGTAAAACATAACGAAATCTTTGTTTTTCTTCCGTTTTTTTGCAGGAAACAATTGACGCATTTTCAATTTATGGTACAATGGTAACATTGAGGAATAGCAGGATGGAGGATACGAAAGTGGCAACATACGAAGAATTATCAAAAGAAGAATTATTATCATTAAAATCTGGCTTAGAAGCACAATTTGAAGAAGTGAAAGCAAAAGGGCTGAAACTTGACATGTCAAGAGGGAAGCCTTCTACAGAACAGTTGAATCTTTCTATGGAAATGATGGATGTTCTGAACAGTGACTCTGACCTTGTCTGTGAAGAAGGCGTTGACTGCCGTAATTACGGAGTTCTTGACGGTATCAAGGAAGCGAAGCAGCTCCTCGCCGATATGATGGAGGTTCCGAAGGATAATATCGTCATCTTTGGGAATTCCAGCCTGAACGTAATGTATGACACCATTGCACGTTCCATGACTCACGGCGTTATGGGAAGCACGCCCTGGTGCAAATTAGATAAAGTAAAATTCCTGTGTCCGGTTCCCGGTTATGACAGACATTTTGCAATTACAGAATATTTTGGGATTGAAATGATTAATGTCCCGATGACACCCACCGGACCGGATATGGATATGGTAGAAAAACTGGTAGAAAGCGACCCGGCAATTAAGGGAATCTGGTGTGTACCGAAATATTCAAATCCCCAGGGGATTACCTATTCCGATGAAACCGTACACCGTTTTGCCAAGCTGAATCCGGCGGCAGAGGATTTCCGTATCTTCTGGGATAATGCTTACGGCATCCACCATTTATATGAAGACAAACAGGACTACCTGATTGAGATTCTTATGGAATGTAAAAAGGAAGGACACCCTGACATGGTTTACAAGTTCTCTTCTACTTCCAAGATCAGTTTCCCCGGATCAGGAATTGCTGCTATCGCTGCTTCTGATGCTAACCTGGAAGACATCCGCAAGCAGATGAAGATTCAGACCATCGGACACGACAAGGTGAATCAACTGCGGCACGCAAGATACTTCGGAGACATCCATGGAATGGTAAAGCATATGAAAAGACATGCAGATATTATGCGGCCAAAGTTTGATACCGTTCTGAACACACTGGAAAGAGAATTAGGCGGCCTGGGAATCGGTTCCTGGCTCTCACCGCGTGGCGGTTATTTCATTTCCTTCGATTCTATGGAAGGATGTGCAAAGAAAATTGTGGCTAAGGCAAAAGAAGCCGGCCTTATTATGACAAATGCAGGAGCTACCTTCCCTTATGGAAAGGATCCAAAGGACAGCAATATCCGTATCGCCCCTTCCTATCCTACGGAAGAAGAGCTTGCTGTGGCAACGCAGATTTTCGTACTCAGTGTTAAGCTGGTAAGTATTGATAAGATTCTTTCACACAAAGAATAAACCTTCTATAAAATATAAACCCAACGCAAGAAGGACGCCTCCCGGCGTCCTTCTTGTCTATGCATCACATCTCTATTTACTTAGCAGCTCTCTCAGCATCTGATTCACCATTCCCGGATTTGCTTTCCCTTTCATAGCCTTCATGGTCTGTCCCACCAAAGCTCCCAAAGCTTTTTCCTTTCCGCCTCTATAATCGGCTGCTGCCTGCGGATTATCTGCAATAATCTTCTCTACGACAGCCTGAAGCGCTCCCGTATCATTAACGGTCTTCAAGCCCTTCTCTTCCACGTATTGCTCCGGATCTACATCTTCTGTAAAAATCTTCTCAAAAACTTCCTTCGCCACAGAACTGTTAATCGTTCCCGCATCTGCAAGTTCAATCAACTTAGCAAGATTCTCCGGGGAAAACCGGATATCTTCTGCTTCCATGTCATGTTCCTTCAGAAGCCGAAGCGTCTCTACCATCAGCCAATTGGATACTTTCTTGGGCTTCTTGCAGATAGCCGTCGTAGCTTCAAAGATATCCGCCAGCTTCTTCGTTCCCGTAATAATCTCGGCATCATACTGCGGAATATCAAATTCCTTCTTATAGCGTTCCAGCTTCTCTGTGCGCAGCTCCGGCTGCCTTGCCCGAATCTCGGCAATCCATTCGTCGCTGATTACAATCGGTACCAAATCCGGTTCCGGGAAATAACGGTAATCCTGTGCATCCTCTTTCGACCGCATTGCATGAGAAGATTCTTTATTATCATCCCACCGTCTGGTCTCCTGTACAACGCTCCTTCCGGCTTCCAAAAGGTCAATCTGACGCTGGCGCTCTCCCTCAATTGCCCGTGCAATCGCTTTAAAAGAATTTAGGTTCTTCATCTCCGTCCTGGTTCCGAACTTCTCAGAGCCAACTTCCCTTACGGATAAGTTGACATCTGCTCTCATGGAGCCTTCCTGAAGCTTACAATCCGACGCTCCAAGATACTGAATAATCATGCGAAGCTTCTCCAGATACGCAATAACCTCATCGGCAGAACGCATATCCGGCTCAGACACAATTTCCACCAATGGGACGCCGCTTCGGTTATAATCCACCAGCGATGTATCATCCCACTCATCATGAACCAATTTCCCGGCGTCCTCTTCCATATGCATCTCATGGATACGAACCTTCTTTTTCATATCCCCTACTTCAATCTCCACATAGCCATTTCTGGCAATCGGAAGATAGAGCTGGGAAATCTGATAATTCTGCGGATTATCAGGATAAAAATAATTCTTCCGGTCAAATTTACATACCTTTGTTATCTCACAGTTGGTCGCAAGCCCGATAGCCGCTGCATACTCAACTACCTGTTTGTTTAATACCGGAAGCGAACCCGGCATACCTGTACACACCGGGCAGGTATGGGTATTTGGCGCGCCTCCAAACTCCGTGCTGCAGGAGCAGAATATTTTTGTCTTTGTCGCAAGCTCCACATGAACCTCCAGACCAATCACCGTCTCGTACTGTTTTGCCATAATTATCTGTCTCCTTTCTGCTGTCTGTCCTCACTGCACGCCTTCACAAGCCCCGGCCTTTCATAGGTTCTGCTTTTCTCAAAAGAATATGCCGCCCGGATAATTTTCTTTTCCGCAAAGCAGTCTCCAATAATCTGCATTCCAATCGGAAGCCCTTTGGAATCCGTTCCTACCGGAATGCTGATTCCCGGCAGCCCTGCCAGATTGACAGATACCGTATAAATATCTCCCAGATACATTTTCAACGGATCGCTTAAGCTCTTGCCAAGTTCCGGCGCAGTTGTGGGCGATGCCGGCGCCAGTATGACGTCATATTCTGCAAATGCTTTGTCAAACGCCTGCTTAATCAAAGCCTTTGTGCGCAGTGCTTTCAAATAGTAAGCATCGTAATAACCGGAACTTAAAACAAAAGAACCCAGCATGATTCTTCGTTTTACTTCTTCACCAAATCCTTCAGAACGGGATTTCTTATACATATTGTGAAGTCCCTCATACTCTTCCGTGCGATAGCCATATTTTACCCCATCAAAGCGGGATAAGTTGGAACTTGCTTCTGCGGAGGCAATCACATAATAAGCCGGAATCGCATACTGTACCAGACTCAAGTCGAACTCTTCCACAATAGCTCCTTTTGCTTCCAGTACTTTTGCCGCCGCATAAATTGCATCCCTCACTTCGCTGTCCAGTCCTTCTCCAAAATAATCTCTGGGGATACCAATCTTCATTCCCTTCACATCCTCGGTCAGGGCGCTGGTAAAATCGTAGGTTTCTCTTGCAATGGATGTACTGTCTTTTTTATCATGAGAGGCAATCGTTTCAAGAATTACTGCACAGTCCGTCACATCTCTGGCAATCGGTCCAATCTGATCCAGCGAAGAGCCATAAGCAATCAATCCGTACCGGGATACCGTCCCATAGGTCGGCTTCATCCCCGTCACCCCACAAAAAGCACTGGGCTGACGGATAGAACCGCCTGTATCCGAACCCAGGGCATAGAAGCATTCTTCTGCCGCCACCGCCGCACAGGAACCGCCCGAAGAACCGCCTGGCACATGTTTTAAATTCCATGGGTTCTTCGTCTCTCCATAATAGGAAGTTTCTGTAGTACTTCCCATGGCAAATTCATCCATATTCGTCTTACCCAGAATAACCGCCCCTGCCTTCTCCAGGTTCTGTACGGCCTCCGCTGTAAATGTAGGTTTAAAATCCCCCAGAATTCTGGAACTGCAGGTAGTCAGCATATCTTTCGTACACATATTATCCTTAATGGCAACCGGAACTCCGGCAAGGGGACCTGTAAGGACTCCCTTGTCGATAAGCTTTTGAACTTCATCAGCACGCTTAAGCGCCCCTTCCCTGTCAATCGTCACATAACTGTGGACGTCCGCTTCTACTCTGTCAATCTGTGCAAATGCCGCCTCTGCCGCTTCTCTGGCGGAGATTTCCTTTGCCTGAATCTTTTTCCCTAACTCAACCGCTGTCAAACTTATCATATCCATACTGACGCTGCCTCCTATCCAATCGTTTTCGGTACTTTAAAGCTCTGATCTTTCTTAAGCGGAGCATTGGCAAGTGTATCTTTACTGCCGTCGCCATTTGTCACTACATCCTCCCGAAACACATTGTGAATCGGGAACACATGGGACATCGGTTCGATTCCCTCTGTATCAAGCTCATTCAACGTGTCGATATAATCCAGCATCTTTTCCATATCCGCTTTTGCCTTTTCCTTCTCCTCACCGGACAGCTCCAGCTTCGCCAGAATCCCTACATATTCAATTGTTTCATCTGAGATCTTATTCGCCATAGTCTTCTCCTTCCTGCACATAATAAGACAGATAATCCTGTGAAATAATTCCCTCGCTGGGCTTTAGTACCATTTCCTGTTCTTCTTCCTCCCAGCTTATGACAGCTCCCTGCGGAAGCACCAGATTCTTATAGCCATTCGTACCGGAAGAATCTGCATCCAACCAGAGATAGCTCTCCTGTATTAAATCCGGTCCGTCATAAACCATAACCTGAAGGCTTACATAGCCATTTTCCATATACAAATCATATACACCCGGCTCAAAGTCCACGCCTGCCTGCATTTCTCCGCCACGCAAGGTGACCGTCTCCGTCAAAGGATTCTGTTCCATGGCTGCTGATTCATCCATCTGCCCATTTTCTGTTGCAAATTCCACCGATGCTTCGCCGCTCACTTCTACCCGCGCCCCTGTATAAATCCGAACATCTTCACACTGCGCATTCTCCTGCATATTCAGACTTTCGTATAAATAAATGCCATTCGCATCATCCGTAACATTTACAGAGGCATAACCCTCTTTGATGCTGACGGTATACGCTCCTTCCGGGAGATGCACGCCTCCCACATATTCGCCCTGGCTTAAGTCCACACGAAAACTCTCTCCATCCTCTGACAACTCACGCTGCACATATTCATAAGGATTATAGTCATAATCATAGTTATAATCATAATCATCAAACAAACCGGTAATTTCCTCCAGGCCGCTGCCACCCCATTCCTGTGCCATGTCACCCACAGCCGATATTACACTTGCAGCAATTCCCAATATAATGAAAATAACCGGAATCAGTACCACCCGTTTTTTAGAATTCTTTTTCTGCGACGGCTGCTGCTGTACCCAGCGTTTTTGTTCCAGCTCCTGGCGTTTTTGTTTCGGCTCCTGGCGCTTCTGCCCGGAAGCGCGGTCTGCCTGCACCTTCCGGCGGTCAGTTTCCTCCGGATGTGGATGTACATGGGTCAACGGCTGATTATCACAGCTGCTCTGGTTTATCTTATAATTCCTGTCAGTTTTCGTATTATCCAAACCACATTCTGTACATACATTCTCACTATTTAATTTTCCCCCGCATAAACTACACTTTTTTCCAAACATAACCTTTCCCTCTCATTCTCCCGGGGAACTTCCCCGCTAAGGCTCCAGTCTGCTTAAATCTCTCGGAAAGAGCGTGGTCTCTCTCACATTATCCTCGCCCACCAGCTTCATGGTAAGACGTTCCAGGCCAATCCCAAGCCCGCCATGAGGCGGCATTCCATGCTTAAAAGTATCCAGGTAATGGGTCAGGCCTTCTTCCACCATGCCGCGGGCGGCAAGTTTGTCAAGAAGCATCTGATAATCATGGATACGCTGTCCTCCGGTCGTAATCTCAAGCCCTTTATACAGTAAGTCAAAACTTAATGTATACCTGCTGTCCTCCGGATCATCCATCGCATAGAACGGCCGTTTCTTAGATGGATAATGGGTCACAAATACAAAATCACTGCCCCACTCTTCCTTCGCATACTGGCTGATCAACTGTTCCTCTTCCGGTTCTAAATCAAACGGATTCTTAATCCTCCGGTCATACTTTTCCGAAACCTTCTGTTTAATTTCATCAAAGCGGACTGCCGGAATCTTCGAGACATCTGGAAGTGTAATATCCAGGATTTTCAATTCTTTTGCATAATCTTTCTTTAAAAGCTCCATCAAGTACTGTAAAAATCCCGTCTCCATCGCCATGACGTCTTCAAATCCGTCGATATAACCCATCTCAAAATCCAGACTGGTGTATTCGTTCAGATGACGCTTTGTATTATGCTTCTCCGCACGGAATACCGGTGCAGTCTCAAATACACGGTCATAAACTCCCACCATCATCTGCTTATACAACTGCGGGCTCTGCTGCAGGATAGCCGGTCTGTGGAAATATTCCAGACGGAATAAGTTCGCGCCGCCCTCTGCACTCTTCGCCCCAAGTTTTGGCGTATGAATCTCCGTAAATCCCTGACCATATAAGAAATCACGAAATGCTCTTGTAATTCCTTCCTGAATCTTAAACTTTGCTCTTTCCCGGATATTGCGAAGCGCAATCGACCGGTAATTCAGCTTTGCATCCACCGATGTATTTAACTTCCATTTGGAAATAGCAAGAGGCATCCGCTCATCTGCAGGCTCACTTAAAATACGGATACTTTCCATACGTATCTCTATGCCATTCGGAGCCTTTTCATTCTGCTCCAGCACACCTTCTATCTCAATAGTATCAGCTTCCTTCACATCCTTCAATGCAAATTTAGAAACGCCTTCCTCATAAACACACTGAAGCAGTCCTTCCCGCTTTCTCAAAACGACAAAAGCAACATTTCCCATATTACGGATCGTATGAACCGCACCATTTACTTTGACAGTCTGCCCTTCGCCGTCCACTGCCAGCAATTCGCTGATTTCCAAAGTTTCTTTCTGTCTGACGCCTGTTAAAAATTCCATAATCTGTTCTCCTTCCTTTGACCGGTGCTCCGGAAAATAGAATAAAAAAAATCCCGGAACACATTTACGTATTCCGGGACGGATATTCTTCATAATCCGCGGTACCACCCGCATTGAAGCTCTTTTATACAACACGGCTGTATCGCTGCAGTCTTTTTTGTATCTGCAAAAAGCTTCCTCTCTTATATGCTTAACGCGCATCCACGTACTGACCTACTGCTATTTCAACCAGTCTGCTCCCAAGTGTTCCCATATCTCCCATTCCTCAAAAGATGCTCTCAGTCGGTGACATCTTATTCCTGTCAAGTTCCAGGGATTAGAGTCTTGTTCATCGCTTTACTTTATTAAATCGGTTTTTATATTAGCACAGTATTCCCGTTTTTGCAAGATTATAATACAAAAAAATTCATTTTGGGATATCAGTTCAGCCATCAATATCATTCTCCCTGCACAGAGCGCCCTACCAAATAATCCAGCGTCACTCCAAATTCATCCGCAATCCTGCACAAAATGAATATGTCCGGAATCCGTTTTCCACGCTCGTAGGACGAAACCGATGTCCGATCCACTCCAATCCTTTTTGCAAGTTCAATTTGTTTCCATTCATTTTCCAGCCGAAGCTCCTTAATCCGCAAACCCACATCATATAACAGTTGTATGTTTTTCTCACTTTCCATCTAAATATTCTCTCTCAAATTCACTTTTACATCTTTAATCAACCGGTTAATAATTTTAAGTTCCGTATTACTGCAATCTTTCAGCGACTCCATAATCTCACCCTGGAATATCATTTCGGAATTATCAAGACTATCGCAAAGCAGCTGATCCGTCGTAACCTGCAGGGCATTGGCCGTTTTTACCAGAAAATCTACACTCAGTTTAGTTGTTCCATTCTCCACATGACTGATATGCGGAATTGAATAATCAATCTCATAAGACAGGGTCTGCTGGGACATTCGCCGCTTCTTCCTTATTTCCTTAATTCTTAAGCCAAGTTTACAATAATCCATAAAACTACCTCCAGCATTCGTAGGTCGGTATACCAGCTAATAATACACTACATTCATTTTAGTAAAATCTCATTAGATTTAACATGCATCACAAAGACACAATTATGTATAGAATTTAATTTTATGAATTATTTTTTCATCATTCACCAATAAAATAACAAATAGGTACAGGGCAAATGTTAATTCAGGACGTAGTAAAATGTCATTTTACTACGTCCTGAATTAACACGCATTTACACAATTCTTCCATTTTGTCATGTACGCTCCCACTGTCCCGTTCATCCGTCAGGGTGACAATCGTATCGCTTGCCATCAGCCTTGTCCTGCCGCGGGGTATGAGTTCTTCCCCTTCCCGCCGGATTGCAACCAGCAGGCAGTTCTGCGGCCATTCTACCTCGCTGATGGTTTTGCCTGCCAACCTGGAACCATGCATAATCACAAAATCTGCCAAAACCTTCTGACCGTGATTCTCCGGTACTGCCTCTCCTTGTTTCCTGAGAAGGCGTTCCAACAGGCTTTCATAAATCGGCTTCGACCTAAGAAGCGTCGCCGTGATATATGCCACAATCGATACCAGTGTCAGAGACAGCATCTGACTTACAGAACCTGTCATTTCAAAAATGAGAATAATTCCCGTAAGGGGCGCCCGCACAATCGCTGTAAAATATCCTGCCATAGACAAAAGCACGATGTTATTCACATACATTGCATCCAGTCCGAAATATTTCACACTTATCAGACCAAACGCTCCTCCAATACAGCCGCCCAACACCAGAAGCGGAAAGAAGATCCCGCCCGGCGCTCCCGACCCAAAGCAGACCGCCGAAAAAATGAATTTGCTAATTAAAATAATCAGTACCATATGCAGCATAACGCCTTCGCCGCCAGTCAGCCATTCTATAACAGAATGTCCGCTTCCTAAAATTTCCGGCATCGTGAATCCAAGAATTCCGGCACACGCAAAGGGTATCATTAACTTCGTCGTGGTATTTAAAAATTTTGCCCGGTTGTAAAGGGATTGCACTTTTAATGTAAACCAGTTATAAAAAGCTCCCAGGATTCCCAACACAAAACCCAGTATCAGAAGCAATCCATAGTACTCTCTCGGCAGGGCATCTACAAGATCAAATGTAAAGACCGAATCCACTCCCATCACGGCCGATGCCAGAAAATCTGCCGTAACAGACGCTGACATAACAGAAATCAAAACTGACACTGAAAAATTCTTATGTACCTCTTCCAGTGAAAACATTACTCCCGCAAGGGGCGCCTGAAATGCAGCAGAAAGTCCCGCGCTTGCCCCACAGGTAAGAAGGAATCTCTCTTCTGTCTTACCTCTGTCAAGCCCTTTGGAAATACCCTTTCCTGCCATGGCTCCCAACTGGATTGACGGGCCTTCCCGCCCCAGGGACATTCCTCCAAGAATACATAAAAATCCGCCCAGAAATTTTGCCGGAAGCACTTTCCACCATACCTGATCGATCTTTCCCGACATCTCACCTTCCAATTGCGGAATTCCGCTTCCGGATATGAGCGGTTCATAATCTACCAGCTTCCCGACCACAACTGCCAGAATCAGCAGAACACCAAACCACACCGCCATCCGTACCGGGGATTGTCCGGCATACGCAAGAATTCTCTGCAGCCATTCCCCCGCATATTCGAGGAAAATACGATACAGAATCACCATAAGTCCCGCAATTCCACCCACTATAATCCCCTCGCCAATCAATACAACCTGAAATCTTTCCGCACGCTTAATCGTACTCGCTGTACTGTTCTTCATGTCAACAAATTCTCCCATCCTGAATTATTGGAGTTTCTCTTTTTGTCTGCTCCTTTATACCGTCCTATATTATAACAAAGAACCCGAAAGTTAAGCAATGGTAAAAAATAATTCCCGCCATTTAACCTCCATTCAATTGTTTTTGAACTTCAAACAGCTATACTATATATAGGAGCATTCCAAAAAATTATGAAGGAGATAATCAGGCATGGCAATCGGAGATATCATCAGAAAATATAGAAAAAACAAAGGAATGACTCAGGAGGAAATGGCCGCTTGTCTTGGCGTAACTACCCCTGCTGTCAATAAATGGGAAAAAGGTAATACACTGCCGGATATCACTTTGCTTGTACCCATTGCACGGCTGCTTGGTATTACCACAGACGAACTATTATCCTTTAAGATTGAATTAGCAGATGAAGAAATTAATCAATATCTATCGAATGTACAAAAAGACCTAGAGAATAAGATCTTCCATATATGGCGCTGAAAGCTGCCGTGATGGTAAATCTTATTCATATTTCTCCATAAAGCTGAGACGGTCCAAAGGTATCAGAATCAAGCCCTGTCATGCATCTTCTAAAAAAACAATTACTGCTTCTTTTAGAAGTGCGTGCTGATACAGAAGTTTGTAAAACTCTTTCCAGCATTGACAAAATAAGTTATCTGGTATTCATCCTGGAACTCCCTTTAATAGATGGCAAATTTCCCAGTTTTATGATATACTTCATGCTAAGAAAACTATCAAAAACGGAATATACCAAAGATGAGGGAGGCAGACATGAACCAGCAGACAGATGATGAAAGAAGAGAACGTGAGAGAATCAGAAGGAGGCGCGCCGCACGTAGGCGTCAGATTGTTCTTCGCAGGAGGCTGATGCTTGCAGGCGCCACACTGCTGATGGTGATTATATTAGGCGGGGTTATCCGGAACGCCCTGGCAGATTCATCCAAAAATGAGTCCAAAAGTGAAAGTGCAAAGAAGGTTACCATAGACCCGGAAGAGCAGGAGTCTTCTAAGGAGGTGGAAGAAGCCACTGCCACCTTATTCACTGCCGGAGACATTATTATGCATAAGCCGTTCCTGACCTCTCCTGCCTACTACAAAGAGGATGGAACCTATGATTATAATCCCATTTTTACATACGTAAAGAGTTATCTGGAATCCGCTGACTTTGCCGTCACCACACTGGAATGCGCGCTGACAGACGGAGATTACAGCGGCTACCCTACTTTCCACTCCCCGGATGCAATTGCAGAGGCTCTGGCGGCAAATGGCGTGGATATGTGCCTGCTTGCCAACAACCACATTTATGACAATGGAGATGAGGGTCTGCAGCGAACTATGGATGTGATGACGCAGAATTCTCTTCTTTACGCCGGAACCCGTAAGACTACCTCTGATAAAACTTACACGATCCAGGATATCGGCGGCATTAAAGTTGGCTTTTTCAACTATGTATTCGAGACAGAAGAAGTAAACGGACAGAAAACCATTAACGGCATCGCAGTCACCGATGAAAGCGCACCCTTAATCAACAGCTTCCAATCCAATGATTTGGAATCCTTTTACCAGGAAATCGAAACCGGCCTGGAAGAAATGGAAGCGGAAGGCGTGGAATTTACAGTAGCCTATATGCACTGGGGGATTGAGTACCAGACAGAAGAGTCTGAAGAACAGGATGCCATGGCTCAGCGGCTCTGTGACATGGGTATTGACGCCCTGATCGGCAGCCACCCGCATGTCATCCAACCGGTAGACCTGCTGGAAAGCGCTGATGGAAATCATCAGATGTTATGTGCCTATGCAATCGGAAATCACCTTTCCAACCAGCGTACCGAATATATGGACGGACTTGCCTACGGGCATACAGAAGACGGACTCATGCTCTCTCTGACACTCCACCGGGATAAGGAAGGACAGGTATCTATCGAAAAAGCAGATTTCATCCCCACCTGGGTATCGCTCACCAACAATAATGGAGCTGAATACTATATCCTTCCGCTAAATGAACCGGACAAGCTGGAAGAGATGACCGGACTTAGTGTTGCCACAGATGCTCAGGAATCTCTGGCTAGAACCAACGCCATTATCGGCGAAGGCGTTAATAAAGTACAGCAGGCGCTGCCCCTGAAATAGGGGCAGCGCAGTGATGCATACAAAGCGCACGCAATCTTTTTTATACATCTGTCTCCGGCTTACAACCAATATAAATGCCGCAGAATGCCGGAATATCTATCTCAAGTCTATTTCCTTCTATTATCCACGTTTCCTTCTCCTTCACGCTTCCTCCGTAACATTCTTCTTCGCTATTTAAAACAACCTGGTATGTACCATCCGGAACCTCCAAAGAAAATTTTTCCTGTGTTTTATCCGAAAAATTAAACACAGCTATCATCATCTGTCCGCCGCCTTTTCTTGAAAAAGCATAAATACATTTCTCTTCCTGATGGCAGTCAAGCCACTGGAAGCCTTCCGTCTGATAATCCTTCTCCCACAGGGCAGGCGTACACAAATACAGATGATTTAAATCCTTCATGAAATGATGAAATGCATCGTGGATCGGATATTGAAGCAAATCCCAATCCATCTGGCGCTTCTCATCCCATTCCCGCATATGGCCGAATTCATTTCCCATAAAATTCAATTTCTTGCCCGGATGCGCATACATATACATATAAAATGCTCTTGCCTGGGGAAATTTCTTGTCGTATTCTCCATTCATCTTCTGCAGAATCGTTGCCTTTCCATGTACCACCTCATCATGGGATAAAGGCAGCAGGTAATTTGCATCATAATAGTACATCATGGAAAATGTCAGTTTATGATATTCTTCTGTCCGGTATTCCGGTGCCAAACGGAAATAATTCAACGTATCATTCATCCAGCCCATATCCCATTTATAATCAAATCCAAGACCGCCTTCCCCTGCATCCTTCGTCACGCCGGGATAGGAAGTAGAATCCTCCGCTGCAAGAAGGATACCCGGATACCGCTCCTTCAATCCTCGGTTCATATATTGCAGAAATTCCACTGCATTCCGGTTCACACCCCGGGCAGGCTCCCCCTGCCAATAAATAATCCGGCTAATAGCGTCCATTCTAAGCCCGTCAATATGGTATTCCTCCATCCAATAAGCAGCACAGGACTGCAGGAAGCTTCGCACTTCTCCTCTGGAATGCATGAAATTCTTGCTTCCCCATTCGCTGTCCCCCACATCCCGATGCGGATATTCATACAGCGGCGTGCCGTCATAATTTGCCAGCCCATATCCATCCACCGCAAAATGTACCGGGACAAAATCCAGAATCACCCCAATACCATTCTGATGAAACTTATCCACCATCTCTTTTGCTTCCAGCGCCGTCCCATAGCGGGAAGTAGGGCTGAAAAACCCGGTGTTCTGGTATCCCCAGGATTCATCGCAGGGATGCTCGCTAAGGGGCATGAATTCCACATAATTATATCCATATTCCTTCAGATAAGGAATCAGGATATCCGCCAGTTCCTGATATCGGTACCAGCCATTTTCTTCTTCCGGGTTCTTCTTCCAGGAACCCGCATGCACTTCATAAATATTCAATGGCTTCTCCTTGCAGTCACAGCGTTTTTCCATCCATTCTCTGTCTGCAAACGCATACCCGCTCAAATCCCGGATTATGGACGCACTGGCGGGTCTGAGCTCCATCCCATAGCCGTAAGGGTCGCAGTGGTCTGTCCACGAACCGTCCCTTGTATAAATCCTATACTTATACATCATCCCCGGCTTAGCATCCGCGATTCTGCATTCCCAGAAATTCCGGTCATGAATCCGGTACATCTCCGTGCCGTTCCATTCATTAAATTCCCCAATCACTTCAATCCTCACTGCTGCCGGGGCAAATGTACGAAACACGGCGCCGCCTCCCTCTATCCGACATCCAAGGAAATGATGTGCGTCAAATATTTTCCCTGTGTAAAACCCGTACATATCCATACTATCTTCCTCCGTATCCACAGCGGTAAAACCGCTCTGCTTATTATTTTTTTAATGGCATTCGCTTAATTGACTGCCGTCGTTTTTCTTGCTATACTGATTTTACCGAAAATCAAAGTTACGTACCATCATCAATTTTACACATCCGTAAAATAATTGACGGATTGAAAAAATAGTCAAAAAGGAGACATTATGGACCTGCGCGTAAAACGTACCCGTATCAATATTACCAATGCTTTTATTGAATTGCGCTCAAGAAAGCCGATTGAAAAAATCACGATAAAAGAACTGTCAGAACTTGCATTTATTAATAAAGCAACCTTCTATCAGCATTACAAAGACATTTATGATTTATCCGAGACGCTGGAAACCGAGCTGATTAATAACATCGTACGCTCCATTCCTCATCTGGACACCCTAAGTGACAATCCCGGGCGCGCCACCTTAGAGCTCACGGAGGCAATGCTGTCGCAGACCACACTGATTCATACCCTATTTTCCGGAAGCCGTCAGGAAATTATGATTACCCGGCTGGAAGATACCATCCGGAAATTCGTGTTTCAAAAACATCCGGAATATGAAAAGAACCTTGAAAAAGAAATATTACTTACATTCCTTATCCAGGGTTCTTTCCATGCATTTTTAAAACACAGCGGTGACGATGCCGACTCCGCCGTGAAGATTATCGCCGGATTTGCCGAGAAGCTCCAGCTCCAATAGCTCCTCTGAAATCATCTCATTTACATCAATTTTCTGAACAGTTCCTTCAGATCTTCTACATTAGTATCCTTCGGATTGCCCGGGCAGCATGCGTCTGCATATGCAGATTCTGCAAGGAACTGCAGGTCTTCTTCTTTGATTGCTTCAAGCTTGGCCGGGATTCCTACATCAATAGAGAGCTGCTGTACTGCATCTACAGCCGCTTTTCTGTATTCTTCTACTGACATCTCATCTACGCCCTTTACACCCATTGCTCTTGCGATTTCCCGGTACTTCTCTCCGGTACATTCTGCATTGTATTCCATTACGATTGGAAGCATCATTGCACATGCCACACCGTGCGGCGTGTCATATACTGCCCCAAGCGTATGCGCCATGGAATGAGCGATTCCCAATCCTACGTTAGAAAAGCCCATACCTGCAATATACTGTCCAAGAGCCATGCCTTCGCGGCCTTCCTTCTCATTTGCCACAGCCCCTCTTAAAGACTTTCCGATAATCTCGATTGCTTTAAGATGGAACATGTCTGTCATCTCCCACGCTGCTTTCGTTGTATAGCCTTCAATTGCGTGTGTCAAAGCGTCCATACCAGTAGAAGCTGTCAGCCCCTTCGGCATAGAAGACATCATATCAGAATCTACAACAGCAATAACCGGCATATCGTGCGGGTCAACACATACAAATTTTCTCTTCTTTTCCACGTCCGTAATGACATAGTTAATCGTAACCTCTGCAGCCGTTCCTGCTGTCGTAGGCACCGCAATAATCGGTACACATGGATTCTTTGTAGGCGCTGTACCCTCCAGGCTTCTTACATCCTCAAATTCCGGATTGGCAATAATAATTCCCACAGCCTTTGCCGTATCCATAGAAGAACCGCCGCCGATAGCGATAATATAATCTGCCTCTGCCTTTTTAAAAGCAGCAACTCCATTCTGTACATTCTGGATGGTAGGATTTGCCTTAATGTCAGAATAAACTTCATATGCCAGCCCCGCTTCATCCAGCACATCCGTAACCTTCGCCGTTACTCCGAATTTAATCAGATCCGGGTCTGAACATACAAACGCTTTCTTAAATGCTCTTGCTTTTGCTTCTGCCGCAATTTCTTTGATTGCTCCCGCTCCATCCTGCCTAACACCCACTGCACCGTCATATAAATCGACCCCTGGCAGTACATTTCCAGGAGGAAACGTAAGTTTTCCGTCAGCTTCTTCCCTGACTTCGATTCAATCT
>ERZ1673697.1642-NODE-1642-length-24074-cov-8.537241_pt1 | contig 24074 bp, 23 predicted proteins | sample MGYA00580227_ERZ1673697 | MGnify/ENA primary metagenome ERZ1673697 (study PRJEB41218, sample SAMN15661759) | gut metagenome | host: Homo sapiens | place: Canada: London | collected 2015-08-20/2019-03-30 | study: EMG produced TPA metagenomics assembly of...
ATATTAAGGAATAATAGCTATATTTGCAGCGGCTTGGGGTTCTCTTACTAAGAGAACCCCAAGAAAACAGTGGAATCTGAAGATAAATATGTTCCTTTTTTTCAGATAGAATAATAATAAAATGTAATGTTTTGATGGGAATAAAGAATGACAATCAAGACATAACGAGCGAAGCGCCTAAGTTACTGCTCAGCAGTTCAATCGCTTCTGCTTCAGACCCGGGGTCAAATGCAGTAACCAAGTCGCAGGCTGGAATAGGGAAAGAACACCCTGAACTCTCGTGGTACTATATGTATCTTTCCTATAAGGAGCTGAAACGCTATATTGCAGTTTTCAGTGGCAGGAAAGCCGTAAAACTCCGTACATCGGAAGGGGTGACCGAGGAATGTTACTTCTGTTTCAAAGTATTTTCTTATACCGAGGCAGGTCATCGGAAACGTTTCGAACAGTGCGATTACACGAAGCAGGAGTACACCCTTCGTTGTGAATCTGTCCGGGCGGTGAAGGAAGCATTCTCCACCGGTTCTGTCTCACAACTCAACGCCTTGACGGACGAAAAGGAAGTACAAGGTAGTGGTTGGCTATTTGTTTGTGCCCCTTTGGAGCAACTTCAGCGCATCCTGTCTGCCATGCTTCCCCGACAGTATCTGGTGACGGACTACGTTACCCATCGTGCTGCGGTCATCCCCCAGCGTCAGATGGAGGAGTTCATCTATTTATATGAGTCCATGCCCTACAACATTGAACTGTTGAACCGGCCTTTGGATGCTTATCTCCAGAAGAAGCAACGCATCCGCATCACCGGTGGCATCTTCAGGGGGAAAGAGGGGTGCATCATGCGGCTGCATCGCAATACAAGGCTGGTATTCGCTTTTGGAAATATGACGGTGGCTATCAGCTATCTTCATGCTTTTCCGTTTGAGAAAGTGGAGTGAGGATTAATAAATGTTCCCTACACTTTGTGGATGACTAATGGATCTGATAACTAAAAAATGTTTTTTAGGTGTAATATAGATTAATATGCTCGACTTTTTCACTGCGCTGTTTTTTCGTGGTGGGAGAGTGAAGTTTTTTCTTATGTAGAACAACTTAATTTATTTGAAATGAAAATTTTAGCAGTGATACCTGCTCGTGCGGGTTCTAAGGGCATTCCTAATAAGAATATTCGTATTGTAGGAGGCCATCCTCTTATTTACTATTCAATTAAAAATGCATTGGAATCATCACTAATAACAGATGTGATTGTTTCAACAGATTCATCGGAAGTGAAAATAATAGCCAAACAAATGGGAGCCGTTTGTAAATGGCGAGATAGTGGCTTATGTGGAGATGCAATTACTTTAGATTCGGTCATATATGATGCCATCCCTGATGGTGATTGGGATTATGTTGTTACAATGCAGCCCACTTCACCTACTTTAACCGTATCTACCTTGGATGCGGCGATACAATATGCAATAGATAATGATTTGGATACTTTAATTTCTGCAATAAATAATCCTCATCTTTCATGGAGTGTAAAGGATGGAAAAAAAATCCCTAATTATACGGAACGTCTGAATCGTCAATATCTTCCACCATGCTATTGGGAGACAGGAGCATTTATCATTTCAAAATTTAGTATTGTGACTCCTAAGACTCGTATAGGTAGAACTATAGATATATATGAAATATCTGAAAGTGAGGCCCATGATATAGATACATTTAGTGATCTCCAGAGTGTTGCAAATGCTTTTAATGCGGAGAAAGTAGCCATTTATGTAAATGGTAATAATAAACGTGGTGTAGGGCATATATACCGTGCTCTTGAAATAGCCGATGAGTTTTATGTCAAACCTGATATTTATTATGACATGAATCAAACGGATGCTAAGGTCTTTGGTAGCACAACTCACAAACTTATACCTGTTAATGGCATATCGGAACTTTATAATATCTGCAAAGAAAAACAGTATTCTATTTTTATTAATGATATTCTGACTACATCTATAGACTATATGATAGGATTGCGATCAGTAATGCCAAATGCAAAGATCGTTAATTTTGAGGATGATGGTGAAGGTATTGTTAAAGCTGATTTGGTTATTAATGCATTATACCATGATGAAGAATTTCCACAGATTAAAGCAGGTGAAAAATATTATATTTGTGGTAAAACATTCTTGTTTTACAATCCTATTACAATTAAGGATGAAGTGGAAAAGGTGTTTATCGCCTTTGGTGGTGCTGACCCTCAGAATTATTCTGATCGTTTATTGAATATTGTTTCAAAACCCGAATATGTGAAGTTTCAATTTATAGTAGTACTAGGTCGGGCGAAACATAATGTGGATGTGTTATTGGAGTATAATAAATATCCTAATATTGAAGTTTTTTTTGATGTGTCCAATATGCCGGAACTCATGTCTTCCTGTGATGTGGCTTTTACTTCTCGTGGGCGTACTGGTTATGAACTAGCGTTGCTTGGAATACCTGCTGTAGCGATGGCGCAGAATCGTCGTGAGGAAAAACATGGGTTTGTGTGCAATGAAAATGGTTTTACTTATATTGGACTCAATCCAGAAGATGAAATAATTGAGGCGAATCTGAAAATGTATTTGTCTCTTAGTAAGAAAACTCGCCAGCATTTTCAGAATACCTTGCTTAGCCATGATTTGAAGAATGGTCGTAGACGGGTTATGTCGTTAATTGAAAATCTTTAAATATATATATTATGAGAACATCATCTCCTTATCTTATTGCAGAAATGGGTGTTAATTTTTATGATACAGCAAAGTGCTTGGGCATAAGTCCTCTTGAAGCAGCAAAGATGTATATTGATGCAGCTGCTGAATCTGGTGTTGATTGTGCTAAATTTCAGTCTTATAAAGCTGGAACTATCGTGTCAAAGAATTCGCCAGCATATTGGGATATAAAAAAAGAACCGACTAAAACTCAGTATGAGCTGTTTTTAAAGCATGATGCTTTTGGTGAATCTGAATATCGTGAGTTATGTGAATATACTCATAGCAAAGGTCTGGATTTCACTTCGACTCCTTTTGACTATGCTTCAGCAGATTATCTTGAGGATATGGTCGATTTTTATAAGATTTCTTCTTCTGATTTGTCTAATCTTCCGTTTATTGAGTACATAGGTCAAAAAGGAAAACCTGTTTATATGTCTGTTGGTGCTGCATATCTTTCAGAATGCGATGAGGCCATTCGTGTGTTGCAAAAAGCAGGGTGTAAAGATATTGTTATTTTTCATTGTGTACTTTCATATCCAACTGCTCCCAAGGATGCAAATCTTCTTGTCATAGAGACTTTGAAGAGAATTTTCCCCGATATTCGTGTTGGTTTTAGTGATCATGTCGCTCCTGATAATACAATGATGACATTGGCTACTGCTTATCTTTTAGGTGCGAATGTGATTGAGAAACATTTTACTCTAGATAAGGCATTGCTAGGTAATGATCATTATCATGCAGGTGATCCGGAAGATTTTAAAAAGGCTATTGCTAATTTTAAGTGGATAGATACAGTACTTGGTTCGTCTAAGAAAACGGTACTTGATTGTGAGGTGATTTCACGGCGTGAGGCACGTCGCTCTTTAGTACTTACTCGTAATATGAAAAAGGGTGAGATTATTACAGCGGCGGATTTGATGCCTAAGCGTCCTGGTACTGGTATTTCTCCTAAATATGCTGAAATTATTATTGGACGTAAAATACTTAAAGATCTATTGGAAGATACAGTTCTTACTTGGGATATGATTTAAAATCATGAGACTTACTACTATTTCTAATGTTATAGATTGGATTGTTATTATAATAATGTCAACTTATGGGTTGGCTCTTACAGGTACATACACTATTGATGTAGTATCAAAAGGTTCTCCCTATAATTTATTTTTGTTTGTATGCTTCTTTCATCTAGTAAGGTTTGGTTTGAAATTTGATTTCCTTTTTGTGTTGAAAAAGAAAAATATTCTGATTTTATTCTTCTTTATTTATATAATTGATGTTTTTCAAGCTTGTTTGTATCATACATTTGATAAGACTTGTCGAATCATTTTCCTAACATTAACTGTCTTTGTTTTTATGAGTTATTTGTTTAATGTGCATAATTTTCACAGAAAGAGAGGACGTAATGGGTTAGAGGATGTTTTGCATCCTTATAAAGCTTATGTGATATATAATTTAGTGGTAATATTGCTGATGTTTATCCTTATTACAATGGGTGTTCCGTATCAGTTGAATCCGTTGGGTGATGATGTTATGCTTATTTCTGGTCATTCGGAATGGAAGCTTGATCACTATTTCCCATATTATTTATGCATGACGATGTTTTTCCATGATATATTTCCCATTCCGACCTTAACAGGGTTATCTCATGAAGCTCATGTCATTATGTTTGTCATTACTCCTGGAGTTTTCTTTCTCTTGGGTATGAGATCTAAATGGAAGTATGCCATATTTGGAATGTATTTGTTTACTTTGATAGAAACTACCTCAACAACAGCTATAGTCTGTGCTCTGGTCGTATTTTCGATGGAAATACTTCGTTCTGCAATTATAAAAAGGAAATGTCGCCTTTTACTGGGAGCTGTTGTTATAGGAGGTGTATGTGTATGGTTGCTTTCTGAGTTGTTATCTATTGTACACATGCAAGTTTTGTATAAATTGGAAGGTCAGGATGATTCTGGTGCCACATCGCAAAGTATGTTGGAATATTTATTCTCATTTCGTGATATTTGGGGCCTGGGGAATTTTCCTAAAGAATATGGATTGGAACTTAGAGGACAAAGTGGAGGTATTATAACAGGATTGTTAGACCTATTATTATATGTAAAATTGTGGATTGTAGCTTTTAAATGTTTATTGAATCAAAATAAGGAAGTCAATTTTATAGGATTGGGCTGCATGTATTTCTTTTTACACATGTCCAAATTGTCATATATGTCTTTTTCTTATTTATATTTTACATTTATATTATTTGTTGTCGTTGTGTTGGAAAATTATCATTTGGAAAGTCAGTCAGTAGAATGGGAGAGGTAATGTCGGATTTAAAGAACAAAACGATTAGAGGATTATTCTGGGGAGGGATGTCTTCTTTGGTTCAACAAGCCATAGGTCTTCTGTTTAGCATAATTATAGCAAGAAGATTGTCGCCGGAAGATTATGGAATAGTGGGGATGTTGGCAATATTTACGGCATTGGCAACCGTGCTGCAGGAAAGTGGTTTTGTATTTATTATAACTAACCGGAAAAATGTTACAAAAGAAGAATATAGTACTATTTTTTGGTTTAATATTATAATAAGCAGCTTGGTATACATACTTCTGTTTTTTGCAGCACCATTTATTGCGGATTTTTATAATACGCCTGAGCTGAAAGTACTTTCTCGTTATGTATTCCTTGGTTTTTTTATTTCTAGTTTAGGAATTGTTCAAACAGCTTACCTTTATAAAAATATAAAGGTAAAAGAAAGGACTATAGCTATGGTTATTGCTCTTTTGGTATCTGGAATAGTCGGTGTTGTAATGGCTTATAGTGGATTTTGTTATTGGGGAATTGCAACTCAAGCAATATTGAATGTTTTTATTTCTACTTTAATGCTTTGGGTGCTTTCGCCTTTTAGACCTATATTGAGTTTGGATTTCAAGTTCCTTTTTGAAACACTTCCTGATGGGGTGAGATTCTCATTACCCAATATGTTCACAACAATTAGTAACAACGTATTTTCCGTACTGCTAGGGCGACTATATTCTTCAGTTGAAGTGGGTAATTATAGTCAAGCTTTGAAGTGGAATACTTATGGCTGTTCAATAACATTAGGAATGTTGAGGAATGTTTCACAACCAGTTTTGGTTCAAGTTAAAGATGATAAGGAGAAAAGTTTGTTGGTTTTTAGAAAAATATTACGTATGACATGTTTCTTTACTATGCCAATATTGTTCGGACTTGCAATGGTTGCTCCTGAACTTATCACAATTGCATTAACAGAAAGATGGATAGAGAGTTCGCGTATATTACAGATCCTTTGTGTTGGAGGGGTTTTTTCTACATTAACAACATTATGTTCCTTTTTTATAATGAGTCAGAATTGGACTAGGCTTTACATGTATTTGGGAGTTATAATATCTTGCTTTTATTTGGTTGGTGCATTGGCTGCTTCTTTTTGGGGTGTAAAAATTCTAGCCTTATCATATGCTGTAATTTCAGTTGTGAACTTTTTTATATATCATTATTTTATTCGCAAATCACATGGATATAAATATATAATGTTAGTGAAAGATACTATACCTGTTTTGTTGACTACATTGGGTGTTCTATTACTTATGTTTTTTGTTACAAAAGCGATTAATTCTATTTATATGAAATTTGCTGTGACAGTGGTTGTTTCAGCCATTCTTTATGTCTTTATAATGTATATTATAAAATTTGATTCATTTGAGGAAATAAAAAAACATTTTAAAGAGGCTATATAATGGATAAGTATTTATTAAAGTATATTCGTGATATTTCAAAGGAGGAACTAACAAGGAAATACATTGATTTCCTTAAAGTGGATTTGGATGGATTTTTTTATGCAAATGGAGGTGATGTAAATATAAACTACGGTGCCCTAAGAAAAATAGATTTGAGATTCTATCTGTCGTTTATTAAAAATATTGTTTTTTCGAAGAGTGCTGCAAAATATAAATTTAGAGAGAGGAATATTTTGTCATTTGTTTCGCTTCCTATCTCTTTAGAAAAAGATTATGATATAAATTTGATTGGCTCTTTTCTGCAACCAACGAATACTGCATTTATTAAGAATTGGGATACTATAAAATTTAAGTGGCTTTTGTCCCATTTGATAACACAAAGGACTTTTAATGAAATAGTAACCAAGCAGATGGCTCTCTTTTTAGAAGAATACAATGAAAAATTGACGGATTATTATTCAAAGTATAACTTTAAAGCTCTTTTTGTTTCGCATGGTGAACCTTTTTTATATAAATATCATATAGATATTTTTAAAAAGCTTAAGCGGCCTTCATTTATATTTCTGCATGGTTTGCCTGCTATTTATAATTTGAAAACAGAGAAAAACTCAGATTATTTATTAGTATGGGGAGACAAAATAAAAAAAAATTATATAAATGCAGGCTTTGACGGTGATAGAATAATAGTCACTGGACATCAGGGGTTTAAATCAATGCCTGTAATTGGAAAATTAAGAAATTCTTTCGATGATATTTTAGTTGCTACTACAGCTTCTAATGTGTGGAGTCCTCACGATTGGGATTATGGTACATTTCCTATTTATGATTCTAGTCTAATAGTTTTGTATTGTTATAGTGTTCAAAGTGTATTGCAACGATTAGGAATAAAACATGTAAGACTTCGTTTGCATCCATCTGTTAATAAGAGTTGGATGAAGTCATTTATTGATAATGATTTTTATACACTGGATACATTGAACCTATCTGAATCATTGAATAAAGCTACGTTGGTGATAGGACCGACTTCGACTATTTGTCTTGAAGCCATGTTTGCAAGGGTTAATTATGTTGTATATGAGTTAGGAGAAAATAAGCATGATATACATAATTTCCCGTTAGTACCACCTTTTGACGGCAGCGATAATAATTTGATTGTAGTTAATACAGAAGAGGACTTATCGTATGTCCTTAAGAATAAGTTTGCAAACAGTCCTAATTTATTGAATGGTTATTTGCAACCATTTGATTTTGGGGCTATAAATAATGTATTATAATAAATAGATATTATTATGTATAATAAAATTTATGTTTTAACACCAGTAATACCGGCAACAGGAGGAACAGAGTTATTGCAACAGTTGGTTTTTAAACTTCGCCAGTTTGGAGCTGATGCTTATATCTATTATTTAGATATTTATGAAGATTCTCCAGTTTATACTGTATTTAATTCGCATTATAATAATCCTATAGCTACTGAGATAGAAGATAAGGCTAATAATGTTATGATTGTTCCTGAAAATGCTATCACATATTTGTTTAAACACAAAAGGATACAGAAAGCAGTTTGGTGGTTAAGCGTAGACAATTATAAAGGTGCAAATATGAAAAAAAGTGATATATTTCATACGGTTTATCGTTGTTTGTATGATAGGTATGTGAGATTTGTTGATAGAAAATGGATTCATTTTGTTCAATCGGAATATGCTTATATTTACTGTACTGAAAAACGTCATATATTGGCTGATAGAATCTTTCATCTTTCAGATTATTTAAATAAAACCTTTATAGAATCGGCATCTTCAGTTGTGCCTCAATCTCGGAAAAATCAAATTTTGTATAATCCTAGAAAAGGTTGCGAGTTTACAAAAAAACTTATTCAACAAGCTTCAAATTTACTTTGGATTCCTATCCAGAATATGTCGGCCGAAGAAGTGAAGAATTTGATGTTGGAAAGTAAAATATATATTGATTTTGGTAATCATCCAGGTAAAGATAGAATTCCACGTGAAGCTGCTATATGTGGTATGTGTATTATTACAGGGCTTAAAGGTGCAGCGGGAAATTCGGTTGATGTTGCTATACCTGCAAAGTATAAATTTGAAGAGAATAATATTGATGAAATAATATCATGTATAAATTTTATGTTAAATAACTTTGAGGACGTAAAATGTGATTTTGATTTGTATAGGGAGAAAATAAAGAAGGAGGAATCTCTATTTGAATATGAAATAAAAAGACATTTAATGGGTTGGAATGATATTGAGAAATGTTAACAATGTAATGAGTTTGATGCAATGATTAAAGTATCAATAATCATGCCAGTGTATAATTCTGGTAAATACTTAAAGACCGCTGTTGAAAGTATTCTCAATCAAAGTTTGAAGGAATTTGAATTGATTTTAGTAGATGATGGTTCCATTGATGGCAGTTCGGAACGGTGTGATGAATATGCTCGTAAGGATGAACGAATAGTTGTGATTCATCAGAAAAATGGTGGAATTTGTGCCGCACGGAATGCTGCGTTAAAGGTGGCACGAGGAGAGTTTATAGCATTTTCTGACCATGATGATGAATATTTGCTCAGACTATTGGAGGATAATTATTATTGTATAAAAAAGTCCGGGGTGGATATCGTTAAGTTTGGATGTTGTGAGATCGTTTTTTCAGAAAAAGGGAAAGAGCTTCGTCGTAGAAAATTTGATTTTCGATTCATGCAAACAAAGAGTTCGGATATGGGCTTATATTTTTGGCAATTATGGAGAAATAATGTGCTGAATTGTGTTTGGGATGGTATTTTTAGGCGTTCATTTCTCGAACAGCATAGCATCCGATTTAATCCGTATTATCAATCGGGAGGGGAAGATATTGATTTTTTGTGGCATTGTGTAGGGTGTGGCGCTTCTATTGAACTAAATAGGAACATATATTATAATCATTATATTAGAATGGGGATAAGTACTTCTTCAAAGTATAGTGAACGAAATATTCAAATGATATTTGAACATTCGCAAATGTTATTGGAGCTGATTAAACCCCTTCAATTGAACTTTAAAGCTCAGCCTGTGGAGTATACTTATTTTTGGTTACAATCGGTATTGGGGGCATTGTGTCATACAATAGCTCATCCTAAATGTAATTTGTCATATAATGAAAAAGTAAATTTATTATTGAATTTGCAAAATTTTCAATCCTTTCATAGTTGGATTCTTGACGTATCACCATGGAGTATTATTAAACTAGCATCAATGCAATATGCTTTGTTGCTTTGGCTGTATAAACATAAATACTATAAGATGTGTGTTAAATTGTATGAATGGAGAAATCTACTATTAAGATGTGTATGATAAATATAGAAACGACCAGAAGCTACGAGAAACGTTTTTTTTACGATATAGTCTATGAGTGGGAGGATGATATAAAAAATGTGCTGCATGCCGAATTTTATTATCGTTCCGGAGTCTCGGATTTTATCAATCATGCTGTAAGAAAAATGGGAGGTTCCCCTTTCTGTGTTTCGTTTAAGAAAGAAAATGTAACAGTGCGTTTTGATATGTTCGCACATATGGCTAGAGATTTTAGAAATCACAATGGTGTTGTGCCATGGATTATAGATTTTTATTTTGAAGAAAAAGACTTTGGGAAGTTTTACAAGGCATATAGAGGATATCCCATTATTTTGGTATCAAGCCTTGAAGTTGTGGAGAAACTGAGAAAGGCAGACTGTCCATTACCCATCATGCATTTGCCGTTGTCACTTTCAGATCGGTATATGTTTGATGAAAAAACAATAGGAGAAAAGGAGTTCGATGTAGTCCTTGCCGGACGGGTTAACCCTTCCCTGCGTACATTTCTGGAGAAATATAAATCCTTTCATCCGGAAACCACGGTCTTGGACAGGCGTCTTGTCGATGGTCGTTTTGAGTACTTCGATGAAAAAGGCAGAGTGCTCAATTTAAAAAATGATACGCGGATGGCATACATGGATATATTGAAAAAAGGACGGGTATCACTCTATGCCACACCGGGCAGGGATGGCAAGAAAGGGGCTAATGGATACAATCAAGTGACACCACGCTTTTTGGAAATGCTTTCTGCCGGATGCAAGCCGGTTATGCAGTATGCCGGGAACCCTGATACGGATTTTTATGAACTGGCATCTTGGGGAGAGAGTATAGAAAGTTATGAGCAGTTTGAAAAGGCTATGGATGGAGCTCTGAAAACACCACCGGATGTGCAAAAATATAAAGACTATTTATCCAAGCATTACACTTTTGTCCGTGCATGTCAGTTAAACGAAATTTTGAAACAGATAAAATAATATAGATGCAGAAAATAGCAGTCATAGGAGCAGGGGTATCAGGTCTTACTGTCGGTAGATTTTTACAGAATCGGTATCAGATTACTGTATTTGAAAAAGAATTTACTCCGGGTGGGCTGATACGGTGCAAGCGGGTAGATGGAAATCTTTATCATCTTTGTGGTGGTCATGTATTTAATTCAAAGAGAAATGATGTACTGGATTGGTTTTGGAGTCTTTTTGACAGAGAAAAAGAATTTATAAAGGCAGAACGTAACTCTGTGGTCTTTATGGAAGATAATAGTCTGATTCCTTATCCTATAGAAAATCATATTTATTTGTTTGATGAAGACAAACAAAAATCAATCATTGCTGATATGATTCATATAGCGAAAGCTGATAAACTTGTTCCTGGTAATTTTGAGGAGTTTTTGAAATATCGTTTTGGGGAGACCTTATATGAATTATATTTCAAGCCTTATAATGAAAAGGTGTGGCGGCGTGATTTGAAGCATGTGCCTTTGTCGTGGCTGGAAGGGAAACTTCCTATGCCTACGGTTGCTGAAATGATATTCAATAATATAAATCATGTGAAAGAGAAACAGTTTGTTCATAGTACATTTTGGTATGAGAAGCAGAATGGATCGCAGCATATTGCGAATAGGCTGGCAGAAGGACTGGATATCCGTTATGGAAAAAGTATTTGTGAAATAAGGCGTGATAATGGAAAATGGCATGTGGGGGGAGAATGTTTTGACAAGGTTGTTTTCTGCGGTAATATAAAGGATGTGCCAAGTGTGCTTAAAGGAATTGATATATCTGGCTACGTCCGTCAGATAGAAGAATTGGAATATCACGGTACGACATCTGTTTTTTGTGAGATAGACAGGAATCCTTACAGTTGGATATATTTGCCCGCACATGGGTATGATTCACATCGCATTATTTGTACGGGAAACTTTGCGGAAAGCAATAATGTGGAAGGTAAAATGACTGCAACTGTGGAATTCACAGATGGAAAGTCGTTTGATGATATACACGAAAATCTGTCTCGTATTCCCTTGCATCCTCGATATCTTGCTCATCATCATCATGAATATACTTACCCGATTCAAGATATACATACTCGTGAAATGATTCACAACCTTAAGCGTACATTAGAATTGTTAGATTTTTATTTTACCGGTCGTTTTGCTGATTGGGAATATTACAATATGGATGTGGCGATGGGAGCTGCCATGGATGTCTGTAAAAGAATATAAAGTACCTCCGCATTTAATTCCTTATTAGGAAAAAAGATGCAGAGGAACATTCATCTATCTCCCTTCCAAATACCCGAACACCCCTTCTGCATCAAAGCAAGGGCAAGCCTTCGGGATACTTCCCGGCATATCCCTGTGTCCGCGAATCCGGACACAGGGAAAGAGTTTCACCAGCCGCATCAGCAGCAAGATCAGTTGCTCCGTCTGTTCCGGTGTACGGGTATCGGCGGGATGTCCCTGCTCATCCAGTCCGCCCTCGTAGCAGATGCCGATGCTGCAACGGTTCCAGGGGCGGCAATGAGCGCCCACCTCCAGCAGGCGGCGGTGTTGGGTCACGCTGCCGTCACGACGGATGTAGAAATGGTAACCCACCGTGCGGAAGCCCCGCGCCTTGTGGTCGCGCAGAAGTTGCTCGGCAGTATAGTCACGGTCGCAACGGGTAGCGGAGCAGTGGATGACAAGGTATTTCACGGCACCGGGGGAGGCCATCATCAGTCCGTCCTCTATGGTGAGAAGCTGGCGCTCGTTCAGCACCTCCTCCTCACCGATAATTATAGGAAATGTTTCTTGTATCATAATAATATGGAAAATTGAGAATTAAGAATAGAAAATAGAAAAAGGCTGTGACCACTCTTTAAATGAGCGATGCGCAACTGGTTATGCCCAGGGCGGTGAGGGCGGCGATAGCTGCCTGGATAATTGCCCGGAGGATTTGTGGCCAGGTGATTTTCTTGGATTCTTGCTTGGATTCATTCATGGGAATATCAGTTTTTGGGATCAGTTTAAAATGTAAATGAAATAAGGAGATTACGGAACAGACGGACACGGAGGAGTGAAAAAACTCCGTGTCGTCCGTGTCCCATAATCACATCATACTACCTCTGAGGAGCCGGGGAACCGGATCAGATGTTTCCGTCTGCCGGCCCGTCCGGAGAAGCGGCCGTTCCGGAGGCTTCCGCGTTATCATCAGCAGAAACAGTGGAAGCATCAGAAATATCAGAAGAAGCAATAGCGGCAACATCAACAGCAATAGCCGTAGCGGAAGTAGCAGCTTCCTCATCATCTGCAGAATTGCCCGTCAGGTCTACCGTAGTCTTTCCGGCCTTCAAGGCTTTCACCACCTCGGCGGCTGCCTTACGGGTGGGAACCAGTTGGAATTCGGCATCCTGACGCAGATTGTTGAAACGTTCGCCCGCAGTCCAGATCACGTTCACAGCGGTGATGTTGTCCGCAGTGAAATCGGCCAATGTCTCGGCACCGTAGCTCCGGAGGCTGTTGGAGAATACACCCAAATCGCCCAGCTGGACTTGCTGTCCGTTCAGCAGCTGTTCGCGCAGGCAGTCCACGGCCAGGATGATAATGGCCTGGATGTCGGCACGCGAGTACACGCAGCCGTGGCTGGCGATGTGGTGGCAGAACTTGTCCAGTGTCATCACTTGTGAATACTGGGCGTTGGCATACGCTTTTTTGGCAGCGTCTTTGTCGGTGGGGTTACCACGCATACAGGTACTGTAATTAATCATAAATTAAAAATTAAGAATTAAAATTTAACATATTCCGTTTGGTCGCCGAGGGGAGGAGGGAACGTTGCTTCCCGCGGGTTGCACGAAGGTAACGTGTGGGGCTGAAGGTTAGTAACGTATGGGCCCGCAGGTTAGTATCGTGTGAGGCCGGAGGTTAGTAACGTGCCGGCTCCCTTGTCGTTGACATTGCAAACATACCACATGACGCATGGACGCTGAGTACCTTTGAAGACTTCTGAAGCTTTACGGCTCTCCCAGGTATTCTTTGATGAGAAGCACCTGCCTGAAGGTGAGTGTGCGCCGACAACGAAAGCCCGGGTCCGTGGCATAGAGACGGGTGCAAAGTTCGGGATTCATGTTGATCCAGCGCATCAGGTGCTGGACGGCAGTCCGCGGACGGTGGACGTATTCCGGAAAATATTCCAGCGCCAGGCTGCTTTTGGTATAAGTCTTGATCATGTTTGATGAAAAATTTAAAATTAAAGGATTAAAAACTTTCTTTCATTGCCCTTTTCCCTTCACACGTACGCGTGAGGTGAACTGGTATCGGCCCCTGCCGATGGTTTCTATCGTGCCTTTTTCGCCCATGCGTCTCAGCAGGGTGTCGAAAGTGCTCTCACTGATGCCGTTCCGGTGTGCCACTTCCATGGCTTCCTTGCGGGTAAACGTCATGGGGAGGGAGGACAGGAAGATTTCCTGGGGCGAGGCCTTGTGGCCGGGCACTCCGGCGGCGGGAAGGTACATCAGCACATGGCAGGAGTGGCGGTAGAGCGGCTCCACCAGATTCATCACGGCTTCGAAATCCTCGGGGGTGATGGTGAGCAGGAAGGAGGGGGTTATGTTGTCCGTTATGTTCTCGCGCGGAGTATGGGCACAAGGAGATAGACCGGGACAGGCACGCAGTCTTTCGTTCATGGAACGGGCTGACTCCGGGGAATCTATGATTGTTTCCAGCGAGCGCAGCCATGCCACCACGCTCATGATGCGGCATACGTTGATGGCGATACGTGCCACCGTGCTCCGCATGTGGCTGCCGTGTGCGGCGCCGGCATGGCTGAATATTTGTGCCATGCGGCGGTTGAACTCGTCCTGCTGCGCGGCGGACAGTTGCAGACGGAATCCGTTGGTCTCGGCCTTTACGGCATCCAGTACTGTTTTCCATTGTCCGCCCCATTGGTGGAACTGCTGTGCATAGTCCGTTCCGGACGTGTCGAACTGGCTGACCCATTCCTGTATGGGTGGCATATAGTAGAACAGTTGGCGGGAGAAGAGCCCGTTCTCGGGCGAGGGGATGAGCGGGCAGAGCTGGGCGGGGGTGCCGCTGAGCAGGAGGCTGAGCAGCAACCGTCCGCATTCGCGGTACTCGTGGTTGGTGCGGCGGTTGTAGGCCAGACGGTCGTGGTCGAACGCATTTCGGAGGGTATGGCTCCAGTGGCCGTAGTCGGTGCCGATGGCGGTGCTTACCGTGTCGGCCTCGCTTTCGCAAATCATGCCTGCGCCGTTGTTGTCCATCAGGTTCTCCTGTATGCCTGTGCCGGAGTTGTCACCGGCTATGAAGAAAAGTTTCATCCGTGGCATTTCGGGTTCGGTATGTTTGGTCCGTTCCTTGCCCATATAGTCCCATTTGGTTTTTTCCACATGATAGTCTTTCATCTTTTGCTGATAGGCGGAGAGCATCTCCTGATGGATCGGCTCGGCCAGCTGGCGTACCCATGCCAAAGCTCCCTTGCCCGAGGCGGGGAGAGCCAGGATGAAAGTTTGCAGACACGGGTAATGGTCCTTGTGGCCATAGTTGAAACAGACCAGTTTGTTGAGCGTGGCACCCAGCACGGTGATGGCTCCCAGCAGCAGGATGTCCCGTTGGGCTTTGGACTCGCCGCAGTCCACGGCTTGTTGCAGGAAGCGGGGCCACCGGTATTCGGGGAAGGGAGGGGGCAGTGTCTGCTCTTCCTGTCCTTCTCCGGACAAGTGTTCCGGAGTTCCGATGCCGGCAGTATTCCCGGGTTGTTGTACGGATGTATTCACTGGCTGTTGTACGGCGGTCTTTCCTGGTGCATTATAAGTATCGTGTACGTGTGAAAGGGGGGAAGGGGTGAAAGAAAGTTTCTTCACGTCCACTCCCGCCATTTCGGCCAGGTGCCACACGGTGCCGAGGGTGTTCTTGCCGTGCCCGTTTCCGATGGCATTGGTGTACATTTTTTCGGCATCTTCGTGACGGTACTTTCCGGACAGGCGGCAGATGCGATGGAAATACGCTCTTCCGGCCTCGCCGCAGTCATTGGCTATGGCAAAGGCCAGGGGCATGTATTCTTGATACGAGGGGGCGATGTTCGCTCCCGCACGCTCGATGGCGTCAACGAGTTGTTCCAGACTTTGAATCGGATTGTTCATGTTTTTTAGTGATTAATTAGTGATAAATTAGTAGTTAATGGTTCGTGATTAATGCTATGCAGACCTCCACGCGCAGCTCACTAATCACCAACCGCTAAAATTATTTTTCTCTCAGTTTCGCTTCTTCATCGTGGCAGATGAAGCATGCGCGGCACAGGTCGGCGTTCGACTTGTCTATTTGCAGTTCGTACTTGCAGTGCAGGTATTCCCATGCGTTTTGCATGGCCATGCGGAAGGATTCTTTTACTGTTTTGTCGGTGTACAGGCGGTAGGGGACGAACAGTTTCACCCCCGTTCCGCTGGGCGATACGAAAGCCAGGTCGGGCAGGAGGAAATCGTCGTCGAACAGCCGGTCGCGCAATTCCCGGGCTTCATCGGCGGATGCCAGATGGTCCAGGTCAATCACGAAGTCTCCGCTGGGGATGAGCAGACTCTGTTCGCGGCAGTAAGTAAAGATTCCTGCCGGAGTGACGTACGGCAGCAGCTGCTGTTTCAGTTGGCGGAACTGTTTCGGGTCGGTCAGTGCGGTGCGCACCCGGCCGGTTTTCTCCGCCAGCGGGGTGTTGTTTACAATATAGTCATGAAGAGCCTGAAGGCTGCATACGCTGTCCGGCACCTTGTTGGTGATGGGAGCGTTGAAAAAAGTGACGATGCTTTGTCTCATACTTTGTTTAATTTTTTAATAGGTATATAAGTAATATTGACAGCGAAGTTACGCTTTGCGCGTCATGCCTCCAATAGCGTTCAGAAATGAGCTGTTATTGTGTGGAAAAGAATTGTTTAATTCAGAAATTATGGAAAAAAAGAAAGAAGAAAATGCCTGTGTATTTTATATCACGGGAGGTAACAACCAGATTATGCCTAACGTTACGAAGGTAGTTCAGAACTTTTATGTAGATCGTTCCGAAATGGATGCAATGAAGGAGCACGGAATGGAAAGTGTAAAAAAAAGAGAGCCGGTTCCGGTCGAAACGAAGTCTTCTGACCAGAAGGCTGATGATTTGAAGCTGGCCGAGGGCGAACTTCGTATTTATTATACGGATGATGTTTCGCTGAATGCCTTTATTATCCGTGTCGGTGCCTGCAAGGATGCCTCCGATCTGGCCAACTTGGTGGTGGGTGAAATGATGGAGCATACCATCATGAATGGTGGCATTGTTGTCAAGGCTCACTTCATAGAGGCGCTGCTGGCATTTGTCCATTTTACCAAGGGAAGCAGCGTGAACAATATCCGTCAGCATATTCGGAAGTTTATGGATATGTTCGGGATAAAGAAAGGGGGAAAGGATTCAAATCATGAAAAATGATGATGCAAAAGGATGGAAATAGTATGACACAACCTTTGATATCAGTGATCGTTCCTTGCTATAATGTGGAGGAGTATTTGCCGAGGTGCGTTGAGAGTGTTCTGAACCAGACATATCGTAATCTTGAAATACTTCTGGTGGATGACGGCAGTCCGGACCGCTGTGGTGAGATTTGTGACGAATATGCTGCCGTGGACAGTCGTGTCAAGGTGATTCATAAAGAGAACGGTGGGCTTAGTGATGCCCGCAATGTGGCGTTGAACGTTATGAAGGGGGAGTATGTCACGTTTGTGGATAGTGATGATTATGTGGCGGCGGATTATGTGGAATATCTTTACAAACTGATGCAGGAGTATGGAGTGAAGCTGTCAGTGAGCCGGCATCAGGAATTTAAGGATGGTGCCTCCGTGTCCGTGGAAATCCGCACGTGTCCGGTGGCTTCGGAGTCGGTAGGTCTGGATGAGGGGTTGGCCTGTATGTTCTATCAGCAGGCATTTGACACGACTGCATGGGGCAAAATGTATCATCGCTCCCTTTTTTCTGATGGCATTCGTTATCCTGAAGGGTGGTTGTATGAAGATTTACCCACTACTTATCGTCTGATGATGAAGTGTGACTATATAGCGTTTGGTAATTATCGTAACTATTTTTATCGGATTCGCAGTACCAGTATAGAGGGAACTCCGTTCAAGCCGTTGAAGTATGAGAGCTGTATGAGAATAATCCGTCAGCTTGAAGCGGACAAGGTGCAGATGCCGGAACGGGTGAGACGGGCTTTGGACTGCCGTATCGTAAGTTTCGCCTTTCACATTCTGTTGGAGGTTCCGCAGGAAGAAAAGGAGATGCGTCGTAGTCTTTTAGGAATTATCCGCCGGAAAAGAATACATGTGCTGTTTGATGGAAAAGCCCGGAGAAAGGCGCGGGCAGCGTGTCTGCTGTCCTTGGCTGGGGTGTGGCTGGTGAATTTGTTCGTTGGTTATGGGAAGTCGAGGAAAGTGGATTGAGGATTATTAATGGTGGAATTGTCTCCCCCCCGGGGGGGGACTTCATTCCGTCAGGTCTGAGATAGTCATGGGATATTAAGTAAATTCGCCTGAAACTTTTGTCCGGATGGAATTGTTTATGTAACTTTGTAATAAGCAATGTGGCGATATAAATATGGAGTAAAGTTATGGAAGAGATAAAGCAAGTGCCCTACGGTGTGTCCGACTTCGTGATGGTGAGGGAAAGAAACCTTTACTATGTGGATAAGACGATGTTCTTGTCCCTGCTGGAACAACAACCTGACAATGTGTTCTACATCCGTCCCCGCCGGTTCGGAAAGAGTCTGTTCATCAGCATGATGAGGGCTTATTACGACAAGGCGATGGCTGCTAATTTCGACTCCCTGTTCGGTGGGCTTTGGGTTCATGAACACCCCACGCCTCTCAGGGGCCGGTACCAGATGCTTTATCTGGACTTCTCCCAGGTGGGCGGAGACATCGACCGACTTTCTGAACGTTTTAATGATTATTGCAGTTTGATGCTGGATGATTTTATGCACTCTTATCGTGATGAATATCCTGATGAAACAGTGAAAGCGTTCTTCGAGACCCGGCAGATGGCCGATAAACTGGACTTGATACGCAACAGTGCGGTAAGACTTCGCATCCCCCTTTACCTCATCATCGACGAATACGACAATTTCACGAATATCGTACTCAACGAGAATGGCGAGGAGGTGTATCACGCCATCACCCATGCCAGCGGTTTCTACCGCGATGTGTTCAAAAAGTTCAAAGGCATGTTCGAACGTATCTTCATGACGGGAGTGAGCCCCGTGACCCTGGACGACCTGACGAGTGGATTCAACATCGGCTGGCACTTGTCCATGAACCCCAAGTTCGACAAGATGCTGGGCTTCAGTACCGAGGATGTGCGTTCCATGCTCCTTTACTATAAAGAGGCGGGGATGCTTCCTTCCGAAAGCGACGTGGAGGCGATAATAGCGGAGATGAAGCCGTGGTATGACAACTATTGTTTCGCCAAGGAGTGCCTGAAGCAGGAGGAACGTGTATTCAATTGTGACATGGTGCTCTATTATCTCCGCCAGTACATGGATAGCGGTCACTCTCCCGAACGGATGGTTGATCCCAATACGAAAACCGATTACAACAAACTGAAAAAGTTGCTGCGGTTGGACCGTCTGGACGGTGACCGCAGAGGCGTCATCCGCCGTATTGCCGAGGAGGGACAGCTGATAGCCGGTGTGGAAGAGTCTTTTCCGGCCCGTGACTTGACGAATCCCGACATTTTCCCTAGTCTGCTGTTTTATTATGGGATGCTGACCATAAAGGGTACGTATGGCTCTCAGTTGGTTTTGTGCATACCGAACAACAATGTGCGCAAGCAGTATTATGAGTATTTGTTGGAGAACTACAGCGAATATAGCGGAATACAAATATCTTCCTTATTGACACTGTTCACCCGGATGTCCTTTGACGGTCAGTGGCGTGAGGCGTTGCAATACATCGCAGACGCTTACCGTAACCTGTCCTCCGTCCGCGACTCCATAGAGGGCGAGCGCAGCATCCAGGGCTTCTTCATGGCTTACCTGAGTCTGAACGATTATTACATCACCGCTCCCGAAGTGGAATTGAATCATGGGTATTGTGATTTCTTCCTGCTGCCCAACCTGACGCATTATCAGTCCCGGCATAGCTACATAGTGGAGCTGAAATACCTGCCGAAAAAGGACTTTGACTCGAAGGCCGAGGAGCAGTGGCGGCAAGCTGTGGAGCAGATAGACGGTTATGCCCGTGCGCCAAGGGTGGATGCGTTGCGTCAGGGCACGCAATTGCATAAGATTGTGATGCAGTTCTCAGGATGGGATCTGGTGAGGATGGAGGAGGTATAACTAACTCTGTTGAAAATCGAAAGTTGAAAGAGACCTGTTCTGCCCAACTCTCCGTTAAGGGGGGCAGAATATCATTTTTCAGGCTATGGTGAATGGCTGTGGTATGCTTTTTCTAACTGTAAAAGTCTTCCCGTACATACATGTATGTGTCTTTTGAAAAATAGGACACCGTATATTGATTAAATACAAATCTATTTTATTCTTTTTCTTATCGGTCGTGAGCTGAAAAGCATGCGGCCCTAATCCCTTTTGTACTTTTTATGAAGAAAATCAGATTGCTCCACATCGTGCAGTGTGCCGGTGGTGTGGATTGCTACCTGCGTATGCTGTTGGCTCACATGGACAGGCATCGTTACGTCCAGATAATACTTTGTTCGAAGGATTATTCGGAAAATGATTATCGGGAGCTGGTGGACGAGTTCATACAAGTTGATATGTGCAACTCATTGTCCTTCAAGAAAGATGTAAAGGCGGTGTCCCAGATACGGAAACTTATCAAGAATTGTCATCCTGATATCATCTATTGCCATAGTAGCAAGGCGGGTGGGATAGGACGCATCGCCAACATAGGTACAGGTATTCCGTTGGTTTATAACCCTCATGGATGGGCTTTCAATATGAAAACGGGATGGTTAAAAAGTTTTGTCTATTTATGGACGGAGCGTTTGCTTTCGCCGTTGGTCACTCGCTATATCATTATTTCCAATTATGAGAAAATGTCTGCAGTACAACATCGTGTGGCTCAGGCTCACAAGATGAAGGTCATTTTTAACGGCATTGATATGGATGCAGTGGACAAAATGTCGGGGACTGTGACCCGTGCTTCGTTGAATATACCTGAGAACGCTTATTTGATAGGCATGGTCGGTAGAATTTCGCGACAGAAAGCTCCGGATACTTTTATCCGGATGGCTGCTTTATTGAAAGATGCTCTTCCCAACGCTTATTTTATGATGGTAGGAGATGGGGATCAGCGTGATGAAATGGAGCGGCTGATAAAGGATTGCGGATTGGAAGGAAGAGTGATTATTACGGGCTGGGTGAATAATCCGCTGGCTTATTCCGGCTTGTTTGACCAAGCGATGTTGCTTTCTCGTTGGGAGGGATTTGGTTTAGTACTTGTTGAATACATGAAGTTGGGAAAACCGATTATAGCCACCGAAGTGGATGCGATTTCAGACTTGATAACAGATCACGAAAATGGATTGTTGGTGGAAGTGGATCATGCGGAACAAGCAGCGGATGCTGTTAAGGAAATTATGAATGATGTGTCACTGAGAAATAAATTGATCTCCAATGGGATGATGAGGGCGAATGCCTTTTTTGATGTGCAAAGAGTGGCTCGTGAACACGATGCCTTGTTTTCGAAAATTAGAAACTTATATAATAGATAGTAATAATATGTTGAGAAAGTTCTGTCTTGTCTTTGTCTGTGTTGTTTGTTGGTTGGTGAATATGAAAGCACAAATCAACTACGGCACCACCGGCCTGATGAACATGCCTACCGCCGATATGCAGCGTGATAAAACCGTCATGGCCGGAGCCAATTGGCTGAACCATCATGCCACTGTTCCCAGGTGGTTTTATGACACATGGAACTACTACATCAACATCACTATTTTTCCTTGGCTGGAAGCCGGTTACCTGTGTACAGGTCATAAAGCGGTACCTGTAGATTATGGTAATCAATCCGGTTATTGGGTACCCTCCACATACGGCAGGTTCATCAATCAGGATCGTTCCTTTCATTTCCGTCTGCGGGTGTGGAAAGAAGGCTGGTGGAAAGAATGGACACCCCAGATAGTGATTGGAGCCAATGATGCAATAGGTGATTCGTGGAATGGTGGCTCATTGTCTAAACCTTCGGAATTGAATTATGGCAATGGTTTCTTGAACCGCTATTACCTAGCTGTCACCAAACACATCGAATTTGAGAACGTGGGTACGCTGGGCGCGCACCTATCATGGATATACAGCAACCGTTTTGACAACAAGTTGAATAGTCCGGCTATGGGTGTGAATTTCCGATTTCATAGGAAAGGAAACGGTTCTTGGGTGGACAAGGTGGTCAATGGCATGAACCTGATGGCGGAAGTCGTCCCCGGATATACAGACGTAAAGGAGAATCTGACATTCAATCCCGAAGGGGCGAAATATCAGGTTAATTTAGGTATGGAGTACTCCTTCTGGAAAGATTACATTAATGCCGTGGTAGAACTGGACCGCTGCCGTTACTTCTCGGGGGGTATCGTACTCAAAGTACATCTGAAATAATAAAAAAACTTGTCCGGTCAGGAATTTCCGGTTAGATTTTCTAAAGAGGATTTTGAATCAGACGGCAGGCCCTCTTATTGGTTGGTCAGAATCTGATTCAGAAACGTGAACTTGGAAACTTGGTTAAATATTGGGATAAAATCAACCAATAGTTTGTTTGTTTCAGTATAAATTATAATATTTGCAAGGTAACGTGATATCCGCATGAAAACAAAAGATGAAATAATAGCTATCCTCCGTAAGTTCAAGGAAGAATTTGGAGAGAAGTATGGAATTGAGAAGTTGGGGATTTTCGGTTCTGTGGCTCGTGGTGAACAAAAAGAAGATAGCGATATTGATATTTGTGTGCAGCTTCAAAATCCGGATTATTTCACCAGAATGGAAATAAAAGAATCTTTGGAACAGCGTTTTGAAGTAAAGGTGGATGTCGTCTCTTTGACTGCAATTATGCGTAATCTGTTTCGGAATCATATAGAAAAGGATGCAATCTATATCTAAAGCTGACATATTGGACATGCTTCTGTTTGTGGAAGAGCGTATTGCATTGACTATTGAAAGATGCAGTGGCATTGTTTCGGTCAATGATTTTTTATACTCTCCTGATAAAGTAGATATTTTTGATGCTACATGTATGCGTTTGCAAACTATTGGAGAAGCTGTAAAGAATATAGATAATTAGACTCATCATGATTTGTTGGCTGGCTATAGTGATGTTCCATGGAAAAGTATCATAGGTTTACGTAATATTATCTCTCACGAATATTTGTCGATAGATCCGGCTGAGATTTTTAGAATTGTCAAAATCCATTTACCCCAATTACATTCTGTTATTTTAAAGATTAAGGATGATGTTGATGCTGGTTCCGTGCAGGACTTGCTTTGAGGAAAGATAAATTGAAGTACTCGACCTTTCTTTTTGATATTAATCAATAATTTTTTTTGCTATATAGGCTGTATGCAATAAAGCATGTAGCCTTTCTTCCCATTGTTGCCGGTAGCGACCGGCATCCGCGTAATGTATTGCAAAAACGAACATCTTCGTGATTACCAGCAGGAGATGAAGCTCCGGCTCTTTGAAGAGTGGGGTTATCATCGGAATGTGATGGTACAGATGCCTACCGGTACGGGCAAGACGCATCTGCTGACAGCCATAGTGGGGGAGTTCCTGCATGGTTCCAACTCTCCGGTATGGATCGTTGCGCACCGCCGGGAGCTGGTGGGGCAGATAGAGGAGACAGTGGCCCGCTATGGAATGAGAAAAGAGGACGGAAGAGTAAGGGTACTGTCCATCCAGTGGTTGTCCCGTAACGGGAAGGTCATGGACGAAGAACCGGGCCTGATCGTCATCGACGAGGCGCATCACGCCTTGGCGGAAACCTACCGGGAGCTTTGGAAAAGGTATCCGGAAGCAAGGAAACTGGGCATGACCGCCACGCCATGCAGACTGAATGGCAGGGGCTTCACGGACTTGTTCGACAGCCTGGTCATTTCGTGGACGGTCGAAGAGTTCATAGGAAAGGGGTGGTTGTCGTCCTTTGATTATGTGTCCATCCGTGCGGACAGCAGGGAGCAGCGGCTTATAGACTCGCTGAAGAAACGAGGTGCGGACGGGGATTATCAGGTAAAGGAAATGAACGCGGTGCTGAACCGGGAGA
>ERZ1673697.1647-NODE-1647-length-24015-cov-17.139107_pt1 | contig 24015 bp, 20 predicted proteins | sample MGYA00580227_ERZ1673697 | MGnify/ENA primary metagenome ERZ1673697 (study PRJEB41218, sample SAMN15661759) | gut metagenome | host: Homo sapiens | place: Canada: London | collected 2015-08-20/2019-03-30 | study: EMG produced TPA metagenomics assembly of...
CTTACATAGCCGTTTATTCATTTATTTGAGTAAGCGGCTTTTTTCATCCCTATTTTTCGGAATAGGGATATTTTTTGTAGAAGGAGGAGGTTTATTTGAACACGAAAATCATTGCCATTGCCAACCAGAAAGGCGGCGTTGGCAAGACAACGACCTGTGCCAACTTGGGAATCGGGCTGGCGCAAGCCGGAAAAAAAGTCCTGCTGATCGACGGAGACCCGCAAGGCAGCCTGACGATCAGCTTGGGCAATCCCCAGCCGGACAAGTTGCCCTTTACGCTGTCGGACGCTATGGGGCATATCCTGATGGATGAGCCGATTCATTCCGGCGAGGGTATCCTGCACCACCTGGAGGGAGTAGACTTGATGCCCGCCGACATTCAACTTTCCGGTATGGAAGTATCCTTGGTAAATGCTATGAGTCGTGAGACTATCTTGCGGCAATATCTGGACACACTGAAGGGGCAATACTCCCATATCCTCATCGACTGCCAGCCCTCCCTTGGTATGCTCACAGTCAATACGCTGGCCGCTGCGAATAGGATCATCATTCCCGTTCAGGCAGAGTATCGCAGAATCATCAAGGCCGTGATCTACCGCAGAAAGAGAAAAGGTCGCAGCCTCCATAACAGAGGTTGCGACCGATCCCTCATAAGAAAATACTTCCTTATGAACGGAAACGGTTGATGCGCCTGGCTTTTCGCCAGACGCATCAACCGTTTCGTTCAAATGGAGGTGACACCCAGATTTGAACTGGGGAATGAGGGTTTTGCAGACCCTTGCCTTACCACTTGGCTATGTCACCGGATAAGAGAAAACGGCGAGGTTCGCCGTTTTCTCTGTTTTTGGAGCGGGCGACGAGGCTCGAACTCGCTACCTCGACCTTGGCAAGGTCGCGCTCTACCAGATGAGCTACGCCCGCAGATGACGCCGATGTTTCAGCGTCATGGTGCCTCCGGTCGGAGTCGAACCAACGACACGCGGATTTTCAGTCCGCTGCTCTACCAACTGAGCTACAGAGGCATATGGCGACCAAGATGGGGCTCGAACCCACGACCTCCAGCGTGACAGGCTGGCGTTCTAACCAACTGAACTACTTGGCCGTATCATGGTGGGAACAACTGGACTCGAACCAGTGACCCCCTGCTTGTAAGGCAGGTGCTCTAACCAGCTGAGCTATGCTCCCGTCCTTGCCGCCGGAAGGGCTTACCATCGCAACGGCAAGGACAATTATACTAAAAACCGGTCGCCGTGTCAACAGGAAAATCAGATTTTTTCAATCTTTTTTCTCAAGGCTCTGGATCAGCCCCTCCAGCTCCGGGCCGGAGAAGTGGTACACCCGGTCGCAGAATTGGCACGTCAGGTCGCAGGAGCCTTGCTCGGCCAGAATGGCGGAGAGTTCGTCCCGACCCAGTGACAGCAGCGCCCGCTCGATGCGGTCCCGGCTGCACCCGCAGCGGTACTCCACCGGCTCCTGCTCCAGCACCTTCACCTCAAAGTCCGACAGCACCGCCCGCAGCATGGCCTCCGGGTCGGGATCCTTTTCCAGAATGGCGGAGACGTTGCCGGCGGCCATGATACCGCCCTCCACCTTGGCGATGGTGTCCTCCCCGGCGCCGGGCATCAGCTGGATCAGATAGCCACCGGCGGCCTTGACACTCTGGTCCCGGTCGATGAGTACCCCCAGAGCGCAGGCGGTGGGGATCTGCTCGGACTCCACAAAGTAGGCGGCGATGTCCTCAGCAATCTCGCCTCCCAGCAGGTTCACGGTACCCACATAGGGCTCCTTCATGTGTAGGTCCTTGATGACCGTCAGGGAGCCCTCCTGTCCCACGGCCCCACCCACGTCCAGCTTGCCGTCGGGGCGCAGGGGCAACTCCGTCTGAGGATTGGTGACGTAGCCACGGACGTTGCCGTCGGAGTCGGATACCGCCAGAATGGTACCCAAGGGGCCGCTGCCCTTGATCTGGAGGGTCAGGCTGGCACCGTGGCCCTTCAGGGCGTTGCCCATCATGGAGGCTCCGGCCAGTGTCCGGCCCAAGGCGGCGGTGGCCACCGGCAGGGTCTTGTGGATCTGTCGGGCCCGCTCCGTCAGGTCCCGGCTGCTGATAGCGGCGGCCTGCACCAAGCCGTCGGATGTAATGGCACGCAAAATATGATCGCTCATGAAAATGACCTCACTCTCTGATACAGGAAAAATAGATCCGCTGCTCGTTCTCCGTGGGACGGCGCAGCTTTCCGTCGCCCCAAGTGCGGATATCGTTGAAACCGGCAGCCCTCAGCCAGCCGGTGAGCTCCTCTGTGGTATAGGCCCGCTGCCGGTGGATCTCCAGCTCCCGCTGCCATGCACCGTCCCGGCGGCGGTCGAAGAGATCCATGTAATAGGTACACAGTCCCCGGTGATACTCCGTGCGCCAGACGCAGTAGGTGTCCTCCGTCTCGTCCAGAAAGACCTGTCCATCCAGCGCCGCCAGCTTGGCCACGGTATTGATGTCGAACACCAGCAGCCCGCCGGGGGCGATGAACAGGTGCAGCCGCCGGAAGGTGCGCTGCACATCGGCGGGACGGGTGAGATAGTTCAGGCTGTCCAGACAGCAGATGGCGGCATCCACCGTGCCGTAAAGATCCAGCTGGGGCATGGACTGGTGCAGGAAGATGGGGGGGATGCCCTCCACCTGTCCGCTTTTCTCCATGGCGGCGGCCAGCATCTCCTCGGAGCCATCCACGCCGATGAGCTCATAGCCCCGGCCTGTCAGAAGCCACGTCATGGTGCCGGTGCCGCAGGCCAGATCCAGCACCGTGTGGACGGGGATACGGCTGCGGCGGAAGAGCTTTTCCAGAAAGTCCGCCCGCTTCTCGTAGCCTACGTCGGTGGTCAGGGCATCGTAGGACGCCGCAAGCCCCTCATAGCTGCTCATGACCGTCCTCCTTCATCTTGCCCAGCACACTGACGTAGCCGCCGGTCCCGTTGAGGAGAGCCCGGTTCACCCGACTGATGGTGGCGCTGGAGGCGCCGGTGCGCTCCAGTATGTCGCTGTACACCATGCCCTCGCTGAGCAGGGTGGCTACCTCGTAGCGCTGCTCCATGGAGCGCAGCTCGGCAATGGTACATAGGTCCTGAAAGAAGGCATAGCACTCCTCCTCCGTTTCCAGAGCCAGAATGGCCCGATACAGCCGCTCGTTTTTCTCCTTGGTGGCGATGGTGGTTTTGTGCGCCATGGAACATTCCTCCGTTTCTGTTGGATGTACTTTCATATTGTATCATGGTAACGTATGAAAGTAAACGGGCGGCGGAAACTTTTTTGCACCTGCGGTGCCGGGGGTGCATAGAGTGGAGGGTAGGATACGAGAGGAGGGCTGGCTGTGGCTGTGACCGTTGAACCTGTTTTTCCGCCCCAAGTGCTGACTTGGGAGGAGCTGCCGCTGCTGACAGTGGAGGCAGAGCTGCCCTATTGGGAGGGAAAGCGGGCCTTCTGCCGGTATTATGCAGCGTGGGGCAGGGGGCTGCTGGACTATGGCCGCCGGGTGCTGCTGCCGCAGCTGGCGGAGCGATGTCGGAGGGCTTTGGAACAGGGCGGGATGCTGCCGCTGACTACGGCGACCCTCCGCAGCCGTATCGTTCGGGAGACGGAGCATGGTGTGAGCATCTGCACGGAGCTCACGGGGCCGTGGCCGTACCGCTGCCGGGGCGATGTGTGGGCGGATGGTCTGCCGGTAGGACTGGGAGAGTGCTTCCCTCCCCATGCGCTGTGGCGCCGCTGCCTGCGAGAGACGGCGCAAGAGCGGGGGCTGGTCCTGCACCCCGGCGATTTCTGGTTGGGGGAAGAGGGACTGCTCCTGCCGGGGAGCCGTCCCAGCGGGGGATACGAGGTGGTGTGTTTGCCCTACGACCCGGAGCTGGGGCCGCTGGATCCACTTGGGCCGTGATGGGCCGGCAACGAGTACATGAACAAAGAGCTTAAGGACATTACCATCACCGTCTGCGCCACGCAGGACACTGTGGAGAGCGACAGCTTCAACAACACCTATGACGCCAACGCCACTTACCCTGTGGTGAACGTTACGGAACTGAAGGAGGCTCTGAGCAACGGCGGCGTCGTGGCTGTTACCGAGGATATCCAGACCAACAACATTGAGGATACGGCGGCGGCCCGCATCGTCATCTCCCAGCCCACCACACTGAATCTGGAGAAGAAGATCATCACCCCCAATGACATGGGCAACAACAATAACAACTTTGTTGCGCTGTATGTCAACGCCGACACCACCATCAACGCCGGTAAGGACGGCGGCATTGATACCGGCGTCAACGGCGGCTATGGAATCAATGTCAATGATGGTGCAACCCTCACCATCAACGGCGGCTACTATTACGGCGGCGGTACTGCTGTGCAGGTCCAGAAGGGTACCCTCATCATCAACGGCGGTACCTTCGCCTGTGAGCCATTCGGCGATCCGTATGGCTACAACTTCCTGATCAACTGTGTGGACAGCGCTTACAAGAATGGTACGGCGAAGGTCATCATTCAGGGCGGTACGTTTATCAACTTCGCTCCCTCCAACAACTCCGCTGAGGGTGCCGACACCAACTTCGTGGCCGATGGTTACAAGGTCGTGCCTCAGACTCAGACCAACGGCGACATTTGGTATACTGTGGTTGCTGAGTAATTCCCTGCATCAAAAAGAGCGCTCTCCCCATTCCGGGGAGAGCGCTCTTTTTGATGTGTGAGGTTATTCCCACTCCACGGTTGCGGGGGGCTTAGAGGTGATATCGTAGACGATGCGGTTGATATGCTTTACCTCGCCCACGATGCGGCCGCTGACCTTATCCAGCAGCTCATAGGGCAGGCGGGACCACGTAGCGGTCATGAAGTCCTGAGACTGCACCGCCCGCAGGGCCAGCGTATAGTCGTAGGTGCGCTCGTCACCCATGACACCCACGCTGCGGACGCTGGTCAGCACGGCAAAGTACTGACTGGTGGTACGGTTCAATCCCGCCAGAGCCATCTCCTCCCGGAAGATGGCATCGGCATCCCGCAGGATCTCCAGTTTCTCATCGGTGATCTCACCGATGACACGGATGGCCAGACCGGGGCCGGGGAAGGGCTGGCGCCACACCAGCTGCTCCGGCAGGCCCAGCTCGATGCCCAGCTGCCGCACCTCGTCCTTGAACAGCCGCCGTAGGGGCTCCACGATGTCCTTGAAGTCCACGCAGTCTGGCAAGCCGCCCACATTGTGGTGGCTCTTGATGACCACGGACTCGCCGCCCAGACCGGACTCCACTACATCGGGATAGATGGTACCCTGTGCCAGAAAATCCACGGCGCCGATCTTCTTGGCCTCGGCCTCAAAGACCCGGATGAACTCCTCGCCGATGATCTTGCGCTTGGTCTCCGGGTCGGTGACACCGGCCAGCTTGGAGAGGAAGCGGTCCTTGGCGTTGACCCGGCGCACGTCCACATGGAACTGGTGGGTCATGACCTCCTCCACCTGATCGCCCTCGTCCTTCCGCAGCAGACCGTGATCCACGAAGATACAGGTCAACTGATCGCCCACGGCACGCTGCAGCAGGGCGGCAGCCACAGAGCTGTCCACGCCGCCGGAGAGAGCCAGCAGCACACGGCCGCTGCCGATCTTGGCCCGGCACTCCGCCACGGCCTCCTCCAGATAGGACGCCATGGTCCACTCGGCGGTGAAGCCGCAGATGCCGTATAGGAAATTCTGCAGCAGCTCCTTGCCGTACTGGGTGTGGAGTACCTCCGGGTGGAACTGCACGCCGTAAAGCTGCTTCTCGGCGCACTGGATGGCAGCGCAGCGGCAGCCGTCGGTGGAGGCCACCACCTCGAAGCCGGGGGCCAGCGTCTCCACCTCCACGCCGTGGCTCATCCAGTACACGGCGGTGGCGGGGATATCCTTAAACAGAGGGCTCTTGCCGTTATGAGTCAGTTCTACCTTGCCGTACTCACGGGTCCCGGCCCGGCGGCACTGGCCGCCCAGCAGATGGATCATCAGCTGCTGACCATAGCAGATGCCCAGCACAGGGATGCCCATAGAGAACAGGGCGGGATCCACCATGGGAGCATTTGGCTCAAACACCGTGGCGGGGCCACCGGTGAAAATGAGAGCGTCAGGCTGGAAGGCCCGGATATTCTCCATAGACTCCCGCCAGGAGCGGATCTCGCAGTATACGCCGCATTCACGGACACGGCGAGCCACCAGCAGATTATACTGGCCGCCGAAGTCCAGCACTAAAACCTTTTTCATACCGGATCATCCTCCCGGAAGGTGATGTGGTCGGGCGTAGCCTCCTCGATAACGGCCAGAGAGTGGATGTTGTAGCCCTGCTCCCGGAAGGAGTCGCCGCCGTGCTGGAAGCCCTTTTCCACCGCCACGCCGATGCCCACCAGCTCGGCGCCGGCGGCGTTGACGATGTCGATGAGACCCTGCATGGCGTAGCCCTTAGCCATGAAGTCGTCGATGATAAGGACCTTGTCCTCCGGCCCCAGCCACTCCTGCGCCACGATAAGGGTGGCCTTCTTCTTGTAAGTATAAGAGAAGATCTCGCTCTGGTACAGGCCACCCTCGATGTTGTCGCTCTTGGCCTTCTTGGCAAACACCATGGGCACGCCGTACTTATTGGCGCAGATGGTGGCCAGAGCGATGCCGCTGGCCTCGGCGGTCAGCACCATGGTGATCTTGCTGACGTCAAAATAACGAGCGAACTCGTCCGCCAGTTCCTCCATGAAGGCGGTGTCCACCCGATGGTTCAAAAACCCGTCTACCTTGATGATGTTGCCGGGCAGGACACGGCCCTCCCGACGGATGCGCTCTTTCAATGCTTCCACGATCTACACTCCTTTATTATAAGTCGCTGGTACTCCACCATATTGACCCTATTCTGCCCAATTTCCGGGGGAAAAACAATAGGGAGAAAAACCAAGCTTTTCTTGGTTTTTCTCCCGGTATTTGTCAGTTCTCCCAGTTCAGAGGCGTACCTGAACGCTGGGATAAGCTGTCCTTTACGAAGTCGGCAAACCGCTGGGCCGCCGGGGTCAGAGGCACGTCCCGCAGGACGCACAGATCCACGCTGCGGGGCGGGATCTCGAAGTCCGTAGCCAGCTTCCGCAGTCGACCCTTCGACAGCTCTTCGTGGACGAATTCTTCCGTGACGCCCGCCACCCCGAAGCCGATGGCTGCCAGATCCACCAGCAGGCTCCGTGCGCCCAGCTCGATCTCCGGGTGCAGTCGCTGGCCATTTTGCAGGAAGTACTTCTCCAGATACAGCCGGGAGGAGGCCTTGCGCTCCAAAAGGATCAGGGGGAAGGCGGCGATCTCCGCCAGAGAATAGACATGGCCGAAGTCGCAGGGATAGTCCGCCGCCGCCACGAACACGGAGTGGGTGGCGAAGCAGGGGTGCGTCTCCAGCGAGGCGGACTCCTGGGGGGTGCTGGCAAAGGCGATATCCACCTTGCCGGATTGCAGCAGGCCCAGTACCTTGTGGCTGCGGCCGGAAACGATCTGGATGTGGATGGCGGGATACTGCCGGTGGAACCGCTCCAGATACGGCAGCAGGAACTGGCTGGTGACGGTGTCGCTGGCGCCGATGGTCAGGTGTCCCATCTGCAGCTCCCGGCTCTGGGACAGCTTCTCCTCGCCGGTCTCCAGCAGGCCGATGGCGCTGCGGACGTACTCGTACAGCATCCGGCCGTCCGGTGTCAGGGCCACGCCACGGGAGTTGCGGGCAAACAGACGGGTCTGCAGCTCGCCCTCCAGCTGCTTGATGGACTGGCTGACGGCGGATTGGGAGATATACAGGGCCTGAGCGGCGGCGGTGATGTTGCCGGCCTCGGCCACCTCCTTGAATACACGATAAAGCTCCAATTTCACAGACATGATGCAGGACCTCATAAATAGGGATAATATATATCACTGGTGCAATATGCTGTCATTATAGCAGATTTTTACGGGATTGCAAGGGAATTTATAGCGCCCTGTCTCTTGAAACACCGGGGAGAATGTGCTACAATGCCATATAGCATATGGAAAAGGATGACTTCTATGGATAAGCGCACCACAGATATCGTCTGCTACTGCACATGGGTCGGTCTGCTCGTCGCCGTGCTGGCGGGGAACCGGGAGGCCAGCCGCTTCCACCTGAACCAGTCGCTGGTGCTGGGTATTTTCGGCCTGCTGGGGGTCATCCCCTGCGTGGGCTGGGTGTGGGCCGTCTTTGTGGCGGTGTGGTGGTGCATGGGCCTTACCGGGGCCATCCGGGGCGTGGAGCGGCCGGTGCCGGTGCTGGGTGGCATCCGCATCCTGCTTTGATGCATCGTTGTATGGAGCGTGCTGCGGCACGATTTTCATAGTGGACCAATGTTCAACAATTAGGAGGAAAAAACCATGTCTTTTATGATCGAAACGTCTGCCCGTCACATTCACCTGACCCAGGAGACGCTGGAGAAGCTGTTCGGTGAGGGCTATGAACTCACCGTCCGCAAGCCCCTGTCCTATCCCGGCCAGTTCGCCAGCAACGAGCGTCTGACCGTGGTGGGCCCCAAGAAGGAGATGGCCAACGTGTCCATCCTGGGTCCCGTGCGTAAGATGGATCAGATCGAGCTGTCCGCCACCGATGCCCGCACGCTGGGCATCGATGCCCCCGTCCGTGAGAGCGGCGACGTGAAGGGCTCCGGCGCATGTAAGCTGGTAGGTCCCAAGGGCGAGGTGGAGCTGACCGAGGGCGTCATTATCGCTAAGCGTCACCTGCACATCACCGAGGCCGACGCCGCCGAGATGGGCGTGAAGAACGGCGAGATCATCAAGGTGGCCTGCGGCGGCGAGGGCCGTAAGCTGATTTTTGACGATGTGGTGGTTCGTGTCAACAAGGACGCTGTCACCACCATGCACATCGACACCGACGAGTCTCAGGCTGCCGGCAACCCCAAGGTCGGCGAGATCGTGCGGTAAGCAAGCACAAAAAAGGACACGACAGGCTGTGCCTGCCGTGTCCTTTTTTACTTCTTGGGGGATGCCCCATTACAAAGACGCCACGATGGCCTCCAGCTTTTCGGTGAAGTCCCGGTTCAGTCGCAGCAGCAGAGCCTGCTCCTCCGGCGTCCAGCTGGCGTAAATACGGTCCTCCAGACGGATCAGGCGGCACACGGTTCTATCGGCCAGACGATGCCGCTGTGCCGTCAGGGAGACACAGGTGTGCCGTCCACTGCCGGGGGACAGGGTCAGTATGCCCTCCCGCTCCAGCTTCTTCAAAGCGGAATTGACGGTGGAGCGGCCCATACCCGTGGCCTCCCGCAAGGCGGACTGAAGATAGCCAGGCGCATTGACTGCCAGAGCGTGTACAGGATGCGGAACTCGCTGTCCGACAGTCCCATTTTCAGCGCCGCTGCATGATACAGACTGCTGATACGGCCGTCGATTTGGTTGAACTCCTGAATGGTGGTCACATCCTCGCCTCCTTACGCATAGCCGTACTTTTTCCGCTTGCCCACGAGGCACGCCGCCGACAGCAGCAGCGCCAGCGTCTCGGCAGCCACCACGGCGGCCCATACGCCGTCGATACCCCATAGCACGGGCAGCACGATAACGGCGGCTACCTGAAACACCAGCGTCCGGGCAAAGGAAATCAGGGCAGAGATGAAGCCGTCGTTGAGGGCGGTAAAAAAGGAGGAGGCATAGATGTTGTGCCCCACCATTAGGAAGGACAGGGAGTAGATGGAGAAGGCCCGGATGGTCACCGGCAGCAGAGCCGGCTCCTTGGACACAAAGATCAGGGACAGGGGCCGGGCCAGCAGCAGGGCAGCTGCCGTCAGTACCACGCTCATGACGGTAATGATGCACAGGCTCTTCCGCAGCAGCCCCCGCAGCTCCGTCCGGTTCCCGGCGCCGTAGTGATAGCCCACGATGGGGGCGCTGCCCATGGAATAGCCCAGAAAGATGGCGATGAAGATGAAGTTGACGTACATGATGACACCGTACACCGCCACGCCGCCGGAGCCCATGAGCCGCATCAGCTGCCAGTTGTAGAGCATATTCACCACCGACATGGAGATGTTGGTCATGAACTCCGAGGAGCCGTTGGCGCAGGCCTTCAGCAGTGCCCGCCCATGGAAGGAGGTGCGGCCCAGCCGCAGCTTGCTGCTGTTGGGCCGGAGGAAGTACACCAGCGGAATGGCGCCGCCTACGAACTGGCTGAGAATGGTGGCCAGAGCGGCGCCCTCGACACCCCATTGCAGCACCGCCACGAACAGAGCGTCCAGCACGATGTTGGTGACGCCGGCGGCAATGGTGACGTACAGGCCCAGCTGAGGCCGTTCCGCCGTCACCAGAAAGCTCTGGAAGGTGTTTTGCAGCATATAGGGGATCAGGCCCAGCAGGACGATACGTCCGTAGCTGACGCACACCGGCAGCATGGTCTCGTCGGCGCCCAGCAGCCGGGACATAGGCGTGAGAAAGGCAATGCCGCCGATGGTGAACACGGCGCCCAGTCCAATCAGCACATAGATCAGCAGGGAGAAGATCTCGTTGGCACGCTTTTCGCTGCCGGCTCCCAGGGTGTACGCTAACAGCGCACTGCCACCGGTACCCAGCATGAAACCCACGGCACCCAACACCATGAGAAACGGCATAATGAGGTTCACGGCAGCAAAGGCATCGGAGCCCACAAAGTTGGACACGAAAACACCGTCCACCACGCCGTAGATGGAGGTACACACCATCATGATGACAGACGGCAGAGTGAAGCGCAGCAGTTTTCGATAGGTGAAGTGCTCGGATAGTTGAATACGCATGAAAAGAAAGTCCTCCGCAATAATGTCCGAAACCGGACAAGCATATTTTAGTACGATTTCGTACATAAGTCAAGAAAATCTTTCGACGGCCCTCCGCATTTTCCTTGCATTTCCACATGGGATAGGATATAATATTTCCCGATAGATACGGACAGAGGCAATGCGCTGCAAAGGCCCGTGGGGTCAGGCGCAAAGCTGAACAAGGGAACGGGGACGAGCCCCACGTTGACCAACACCGTGTGCATCGAGGTGTCTATCCCGCCGACGAAAGTCAGCCATTGGAAGCGTGCTTCTGAGAAGGCAGGGGAGATCGCCGCTTGAGATGCGAGCCGGGAGACCTACTGTTGCCGTTAGAATGATCCCAGGAATGGTTATGGTGTTATTCTGCCACGCAGGATGACCCCATATTTTTTTGCGCCTGCTCCCGTACACTGCGGGAGCGGCGGCACGGGGAATGAGGAGTATATGAAGAAGATTCGACCCTATCTATGGCGGGGCGGAGCGCTGGTGCTGGCGGCGGCCTTGGTGGTGCTGCTGGTGCTGTCCGGGATGGGCCTTTCCACGCAGGAGCCGGAGCCGCTGCCCCAGCCCCCGGCCCAGACTATCCGCACCGAGGGACAGGGAGGCGCCTCCCAGCAGGAGAAGCCCAATGCCCCGGAGCAGCCGGAGGATCCGGAGGACGAGGACACGCCGGAGGAACCGGAGACTCCGGAGCAGCCGGACGAGGAGCCGCCCCAGGAGGAACCCGATGCCCCGGAGCAGCCGGAGAATCCCACAGACGATCCGGAGCAGCCGGAGCAGCCCGGCGATAATCCGCAGCCCGGCGATAATCCCGGCAAGGGCGATAACGACGGCCCCGGCCCGGTGGACCCGGAGCCCGGTCCCTCCGACGATACCAGCACCCGCATCATCACGGACCTCAGCAACTGTGAGATCACCTATAACCAGCTGACAGATGACACGCTGCCCTTTTACGCCTATCTCATCAACCCCAACGGCGAGACGCTGAAGGTGAAGCTGCAAAACAGCGATACCCCCATGAACGGCCGGTATCTCACCAGCGCCGACGGCAAGAACTACACCGCTCGGATGGTGCGCAATGAGACCAACCACATTACCCTCTACCGCAAGAAGGGGAACACTACGGTGGAGGAGGTTCGCTTCTCCATCCGGTATGTCGCACAGAAGGCCGATGAGGATCATCCCACCATCGGTGAGCATCCCCCCACCATCGTCACCAATCTGGACGGCGTGACGGAGACCAGCAACCGCAACTTCACCCTGACGGTGAAGGCCACGGCCTACACAGGCTCTCCCCTCTACGCCAGCCAGATCGAGGTGCAGATGGACGGAAAGCGCATCACAGGCCCCACCGGCGGCCCGGTGTACGAGTATCAGCTCTACTTCCCGGATCCCATCGTGGGCGATACGGTGGAGCACACCATTACCATCCGGGCCTGGGACGGGGAGGGCAACTCCGCCTTCGTGTCCTATCGCATTCTCTACCGCTTCGTGGATACCGGCGACGTCATCGGCACGGCCTATATCGTCATCGACGCCACCACCGTGGGACTGGATGTGATGGAGGAGCCGTATACCTACAAAATCCGCCAGAATACCCCGGCCTCCTATGCCGTTATCGAGGCGCTGGAGGAGTGGGGCTACGAGTACGAATACTCCGGCTCCATGGACGTGGGCTTCTATCTGCGGCGCATCAGCCGGGGCGGCATGATGGACTATCCCGCCATCCCGGAGAACCTGTGGAGCAAGATCCTGCAGGACGGCCTGACCTTGACGGGCCAGACGGATAACAACAGTCTGGGCGAGTTCGACTATACTCAGGGCTCCGGCTGGATGTACTCTGTGGGCGGCAATACCTATGCCGGTAAGGGTCTGTCCGGCTATTACCTCACCGACGGCGATACCCTGTATCTGCGCTTCACGCTGGCCTACGGCAAGGACATCGGCGGATACAGTTCCACCGGCGGCAGCTACGGTCTGCTGCCCAGCTATTGCGGTAAGTGGCTCAACGGCACCTACATTGAGGAGCACGTCTGGGGTGAGCCGACACAGACAGTGGCGCCGGACTGCACCCATCCCGGCGAGATCAGCACCGTCTGCACCGTCTGCGGCGATCGGAAGGATCAGCAGGAGGTGCCGCCTCTGGGGCATGATTTCGTGGAGACGGGACGCACGGAGCCGGGAGAGGACGGAACACCGGGCTACATCGAATACACCTGCTCCCGCTGCGGGGAGCAGAAGCAGGAGCCGATCCCGGCGGCCAATGCCGGGTGGCTTCCCCGGCGGCGCAGACTGCCGGACTACGCTATGACAGGAGCGAGATATGAACGATAGAATGAGAAAGGGCTGCTGCCGCCTGCTGACGCTGCTGCTGACACTGGTGCTGGTGATCCCCGCCTATGGGCAGGAGACGCTGGATGCGCTGGCGGCGGCGCAGGGCTGCACGGCGGAGACACTGCTGCAAAGCGACAAGCTGACGGCGGGAGACTCCGTCAGCGACTGGGTGGCCATCGCCGTGAGCCGGGCCGGTACGGAGGGGGATACCGCCGCTTACCGCAAGGCACTGGAGCGCTATGTGACCCGGATGTACCGGGAGCAGGGGGGCTTGGACCGCCTGCGAGCCACGGAGTGGCAGCGCACCGCCCTGACGGCGCTGGCGCTGGGAGCGGACCCCACCGCCTTCGGCCGGGACAAGAACGGTCGGTCGGTGAACCTGCTGGCCGACGGCGTATATCAATTCACCGCTGCCAAATCTCTGGGAACACAGGGACTCAACGGCTGGATCTTCGGCCTGATCGCTCTGGACAGCGCCCGCTTCGCCGTGCCGGAGGATGCCGTCTACACCAGAGCCACTATTTTGCAGGCGCTGGTGGCAGCGCAGGAGCCGGAGGGCGGCTTCGGCCTGACGGTAGGGAACTCAGACGTGGATCTGACAGCCATGACCCTGCAGGCGCTGGCGCCCTATCAGAACAGCACAGTGACGTATACCGGAACCTCCGGGGAGTCTGTGACCATCCGGGAGGTGGTGCGCCGGGCGCTGGCGTGGCTGTCTGACCAGCAGACGGCGGAGGGCGATTTCATCAGCTGGGACGCCGCCAATCTGGAGAGTACGGCGCAGGTCATCATCGCCCTGTGCAGCTTGGGAGTGGACCCGGCCACGGACGCCCGGTTCGTGAAAAACGGCATCAGCGCCGTGGACGGGCTGATGCGCTACCGGCTGGACGACGGCACCTTCCGCCATATTCTGACGGACGGCTCCGATGTCATGGCCACGGAGCAGGCCCTGCTGGCGCAGGAGGCCATGGAGCGGCTGTCCGCCGCCCGCCGGAGCCTGTATGACTTCCGGGAGGAGATGCCGGAGGATGTAAAGACGCAGGTGACGGCCCTGAACGAGGCACTGACGGATGTGGCAGTGGCCACGCCGGAGGAGGTGCAGGCTCTGTATACCCGGTATCTGGCCATCCCCGCCGCCGAGCGCAGCTATGTGTTCGCTGCCGGGGCGCTGCTGGATCGGATGCAGGAGCTTTCCTTGGAGATCACGCCGGAGGATCCGGCGCAGGCATATGAGCTGCGGGTCGCGGCGGAGGTGACCACCTCCGGTTCTGGCGCCGTAGTATGGATCGCCGCAGGCGCCGCCGTGGTAGTGGTGGCCGCAGGCATCGTGATTTGGAGCAAGCGGAGGGAAATATGTACGAAGTAACGGAGAAAATTCTGCGGGAAGTGCGGAAGGTCATCGTCGGCAAGGACGATGTGGTGGAGAAGGTTTGGATCTCCATTCTGGCCCAGGGCCATGTGCTGCTGGAGGACGTGCCGGGGGTGGGTAAGACCACCATGGCGCTGGCCTTTTCCAAGGCGCTGGGGCTGGAGACCAAGCGTGTGCAGTTCACACCGGACACCATGCCCTCGGATATCATCGGCTTTTCCCTGCCGGAGCAGGGGCGGATGGTGTATCAGCCCGGTGCGGTGATGACCAATCTGCTGCTGGCAGACGAGATCAACCGTACCTCCAGCAAAACCCAGTCGGCGCTGCTGGAGGCTATGGAGGAGGGCCATGTCACCGTAGACGGCGTGACCCACGATCTGCCGGCCCCCTTTGTGGTGCTGGCCACTCAGAACCCCATCGGCTCTGCCGGTACACAGAATCTGCCCAACTCCCAGCTGGATCGCTTCCTCATGAAGCTGAGCATGGGCTATCCCGATGTGGGCAGTCAGGTGCGCATCCTGAGGGAGCGCAGCCAGCAGGAGCCTCTGGAGCAGGTGGAGCCGGTGATGCGCCGGGAGGAGCTGATCGCCGCCATTTCCAGGGTGCGTCAGGTCCATGTGGACGACCAGATCTATGATTACATCGCCCGGCTGGCGGAGGTGACACGCACCCATCCGCTGCTGAAGCTGGGTATCAGCCCCCGTGGCGCTCTGGCCCTGTGCCGCACGGCTAAGGCCAGAGCCTTCGCAGAGGGCCGGGATTTTGTGGTGCCGGAGGATGTGACGCAGATGGCGGAATATGTGTTTGCCCACCGCCTGATGCTTTCCTCCAAGGCCCGCCTCAACGAGTACACACCGGAGGCCATCGTGGCGGAGGTGCTGGCGCAGACCCAGCCGCCGGTGCTGTCGGAGCGGCGGGCATGAGCACGTTGCTGTGGCTTTTGACGGAGGCCGGACTGGTGCTGTGCTGGCTGGTGACGCCTTGGGCGCCTGCCCCGTGGCTGGCCCTGTGCTGGCTGATGGTGCCGCTGGCGGGCTGGCTTGCGCTGCTGCTGACAAGGAAGCGGTGGCAGGTACGGCTCACCTGCCCCGTGACGGCGGAGAAGGGTAAGCCCTTTTCCGTGACGGCGGAGGTGCGGCAGGGTGTCCCCTTCGGCCGGGGCAGGCTCACGGTATCGGTGGAGAACACCGTTACCGGAGAGACGCACCGGGAGAAGCTGACCCTGCATCAGGGCCGGGGAGCGTGGCAGGTGCAGAGTGCCTGCTGCGGCTGTCTGGTGATGCAGGCGGCGGAGCTGGTGCTGTGGGATCTGCTGGGCGTGCTGCCGGTGAGGATCCCCTGCACGGTGCAGGGACGCATCTGCGTCATGCCGGATACCTTCCCCATCGAGGCAGACCCGGTGTCGGCCGTGAGCCGCCAGACGGACTGCGAGGAGTACGCCCCGGACGTCCGGGGCAGCGATCCTACGGAGATCTTTCAGATCCGGGAATATGTCCCCGGCGACAGTCTGCGTCAGATCCACTGGAAGCTCTCCGCCAAGGCAGGACGCTACATGGTGCGGGATGCGGCCAAGCCAGTGGATCACCGATTGACCATCTATGTGGAGCGCCGCACGGCCCCGCCTCGTCTGGCGGACGGCCTGATGGAGGCGGCGGTGTCGCTGTGTCAGGCCTATGTGGATCAGCCCTTTCGACTCATGTGGAGCGGGGAGACCACCTCTGTCCGGGAGATCACCGGGGAGGAGCAGCTGCCCGAAGCGGTGACGGCGCTGCTGAAAAGCAAGGCACAGGAGGAGCCGCAGCCGCCGGAGCTGCGTCCGGAGGGGAAGCTGCTGTACTGCTGTACCCAGCTTCCGGCGGACGGGCAGCTGCCGGAGGATGCCGTCGTGCTGCTGTGCAGCGATGAGCCCTGCGCCGGGGAGGGCGTGTGCCGCTTCACCCCGGAGGATATGCAGGAAATACTGGGAAAATGGATGTGGAATTAGGAGCTTTTGGTGAAAAAACAGACTGTTTCATTCCAATTTGATACGATGCCGGCCCCATTCAGGCCTCTGCGCCTCACGGATGCGGCAGCGGGCGTGCTGCTGCTGGCAGGCATATGGGGCCTGCTGTGGCAATGCCTGCGCCCGGAATCGGTGCCGGGCCTGCTGGGGCTGGGCGCTCTGGCGGCGCTGGGCCTTGCGGCGGGACTGTTGCTGCGGTGGGATCGGAAATGGCAGCGGGCTGCCCTCTGCGGAGCGCTGCTGGTGCTGTTGGCGGCGGGCATACTGCTGCGGAGCCACATCAGCGCTGCTCTGGCGGGGCTGGGAGACTTGTGGGGTCAGTGGCGCTTTCAGCAGACCGGACGGTACACGCCGCCCTATGTGGGGGCGGGCAGCGTCTGGTGGATGCTGCTGCCTGTGGGGGCTGTAACGGGCCTTGCTGCGGGTCTTGTGCTGCAGCAGCGCTGGCGGATATGGCCGGCGGCCGTCTGCGCAGCAGGACTGCTGGCGCTGCGTCTGGCGGGCCTTGTGCCGGGGGGCTGGTGGTTTACCTGCTTCCTGCTGGGGGTGCTGCTGTGCTTTGTGCAGGGCAGTGCCATAGGCCGCAGGGCCAAGGCCGTCACGGCGGGAGCGCTGGCGCTGGTGCTGCTGATCGGACTGCTGCCGGAGGGTCTCTCCGGCGGCGCATCCCCCACGGCGCTGGGGCGGCGGCTGGGCAAGGCCCTGCACCGCTGGCGCTATGAGGATGCCGCCGATCCCCTGCCGGAGGGAGACATCTCCGGCTCCGGAGCCTTTTCCCCCGGACAGGAGCCGGCGCTGCGGCTGACCATGGATCACTGGACGCCCCTGTATCTGCGGGGCTATGTGGCGGGGGAGTACACCGGCACCGGCTGGCAGCAGCTGGCGGCCCGGCGCTTGACGGAGGAGGCCCCGATGCTGTATAGCCTGCAAAGCGGCTATTTCTTCCCGGCCCAGCAGCTGGCAAAGGCCAACGGCGAGGCCGAGAGCGAGAACCATGTGACCATTCAGGTGCTGGGCGCCTGCCGCTCCGTGGCCTATACCCCCTATGGCGGGGGCGACGGGCTGGAGAGTGCGCTGGATGCCCGTGACCTCACCGGCGAGGGCATGACCGACCCCACCCAGCGCAGCTATGAGGCGGCGCTGTACCCGGTGGAGGAGAGCTACCTGCTCCAGCAGCAGCTGGCGCAGGCGGAGACGGACAGCGACTACCGGACGGGGGAGAGCGTCTATCGCCAGTGGGTCTATGACCACTATCTCACGGTGCCGCAGGACACCTACGACGCCCTGATGGCGCAGTTTACCCCCGGTCAGGGCTGGAACACCACTCAGGCCAAGTCGGAGATCAGCCGCTTTCTGGCGGCCAACCTGACCCTCCGGGAGGGGACGGTCACCCCGGCCACCGGCGACGTGGCGGCGTGGCTGCTGACCGGCGCCCGACAGGGGTACAGTGTCCACTATGCCACGCTGACGACGCTGCTGCTGCGCTGCTGCGGCATCCCGGCCCGGTATGTGGAGGGCTATGTGGTGACCCGGCAGCAGGCGGAGGCCCTGTCGGACGGGGCGCAGCTGACCCTGACCCAGCGGGCCGCCCATGCCTGGGCGGAGTACTATCTGGACGGCGTGGGCTGGATCCCCTTCGACACCGTCCCCGGCTACGAGGAGAACATCGTCTACCAACTGCCGGAGGACGGCGACCCGGCGGAAAACGAGAACGGCACGTCCTACACGGGGCAGGATCAAACGCCCCAACAGAACCAGACCGACATCTCTCAGGAGCCCCAGGACGACCACAGCCAGCGGATCTTTATCCAGAGCGTGCTGCTGGTCTTGGCGGCACTGGTGCTGGTGTGTCTGGCAGCCATGGTGCTGCGGACGGTGCTGCTGCGGCGAAGACTGAAGCGGCAGCGCAGGCGCTTTGAGGATCCCGACGGCCGCACGGCCTGTCAGGCTATGCTCAGCGCCCTGCACCGGCAGCTGACGGCCTTGCAGCCGGGAGCGTGGAGCGAGGCATCCCCCCAGCGGCAGGAGGCCCTGACGGCCCTGCTGGGCGACGAGACGGCCCGGCAGCTGACGGCGCTGGAGCAGGAGGTCTGGTTCAGCGACCACCCCATCGAGGAGCCCCAACGCCAACAGGCGCAGGAGCTGCTGGAGGGGACGGAGCGTCTGTGGCGGGAGCGTGTCCCGGCGGCCAGACGCTGGAAACAGAGATTCCTCACCTGTCAGGTGATTTGAATCATAAAAGAACAGAAAGGAGTATGAAAGATGAAAGAGAAGACACATCTCGGAAACCGCCTTCTGTCGGTTCTGCTGACGTTCCTGATGCTGCTGTCGCTGCTGCCTTCGGCGGCGCTGGCGGCGGACACCCAGCAGATCGCCCTGATGGCGGTGACGCAGGACGGCTTCCTCATCGAACCGGAGTATGTCACCTATCACTCCGGCGACACGGTGAAGGATGTGCTGAAAAAAAGCGGCCACACCTTCAGCGGCATCGACAACGGATACATTACCGCTGTCGATGGCACCACCGACAACTTCAGCATCCATTACGACGAGGATGGATACAAACTGGATCAGTCGGCGGATGGCCTGACGGCCATCTGGTTCACCACCAACTCGGACCAGAGCCATGGAGCAAACCTCCAGAAGCTGGCGGCCAACATGGCGGTCTACAACACCGCTACCAACGGCCTGAAGGATTACAAGGCCGCTCAGGAGGCCTATGATGCCGCCGTGAAGGGCTTCTATGCCGCCACGGACACCAAGGCCAAGACCCTGAACGATGCGCTGTTCAGCGCCATCGACAAGCACGCCAAGTTCCTGGAGGGCAAGACCACGCCGCTGACCATCAGCGCCACCATGGGCGGCGAGGCCATCACCCCCGGCGAGGCGGTGTTCACCAGTGAGTTCGGCACCGTTGTCACGGTGAAGAACACCAACACCGTGGACCTGATCCCTGCCACCTACACCTTCGACCTGTCCGACGGCGAGTTCCGCCATGTCCGTGGCACGCTGGAGGTGAAGGAGGGTACCACCCTTACCGCCCAGCTGCCTGCCGGCCAGTGGATCAAGTCCGTAGGCATCGGTATCGACAATTACTGGAAAACCTACGGCGAGATGCCCAAGCAGAACGTTACCGCCGCCGAGGGTACCTATCTGATCCCGGACCATTCTTATAGAAGCCTGTATCCCTATTTTGAGCCGGGTGACGGCGTGGATACCACCAACATCCGTGTCTACAAAGCGGGCGACCCCAACGGCAACAAGGCTCGCGGCTGGGAGAGCAAGGCAGTTGCCTTGACGGATAGTGTCGAGTCCAACAGCCTGAAAAATGCGGACGTGGTGTGTGAGGCCCGTCTGAAGGGCGGTACCTATGAGCAGTATCAGACCTACACGCTCCACCTGATCCGCACTCCCAGCCTCAGTGATCTGGCGGCTGCGGACTCCGTGTCCGGCCTGACCCTGAATCCGACCTATGATAGGGCCACCGATACCTACAACGTGGTCACGTCGCAGGATCAGGTGAAGATCACCCCCACGGCTCTGTGCAGCGGCACTGCCATCACCGTGGCCGGGAAGTCCACCCAGAGTGGTTCCCCTGTGACGGTGAACCTGGCGGACTGCGAGCAGGATTCCGGCAAGAAATACCTGATCCCCGTGGTGCTGACGGCCAACGGCCAGAGCGTCACCTATACGGTGAAGGTGCAGAAGCAGGCTACCGTCTCCGTGACACTGAATCACGAGGAGGGGCTGGATGTAAAGGTGTACAGCCAGACCGGCGACGTCATCGCCCCCACCTCCTCCACCGGCACAGCGGACATCTATACGCTGACACTGGGGCTGGGGTATACCTATCTGGCCACCAAGGACGTGTATTACCACGCAGAATGTGCCTTTCAGGCCGTCCCCAACAGATCCTATGATGTTCCCACCCCTGTCACCGGGGACTGGCTGACGGGTCTGAGCGCCAGAACCGGCAACAATGCACCGTTGTGTGATATGTCCCCGACGTTTACGGAGGGTACCCATGAGTACACCTTTACGGCGGAATCCAACTCTTCCATCTTCCAGCTCCAGCGTGTCAGAGCGGATAGCACTTATCAGACTACGATATACTACTACGGCCATTCAAACAGCAATTTCTCTGCGAACAGCTACGAGAAAGCGGTGACTACTGCCGACACACGCTTCTATTCACCGCCGCAGTTCATGGCCGTGGGCGGCTATGGCAACACTGCCCGCCTGAAGGTAGCCCAGTCCAAAACGGTCAACGGCGCTACCCTGTATCAGGACTACTTCATCCATGTCAACCGCACCATGACGCTGGATTCCCTGTCCGCCAAGGACCAGAACGACGTTGTGGTTCCCCTGAATCAGGGCGGCGACACCACCAAGGCCACCTTTACCAAGCTGGTGTATGACTACACCGCCGATGTCAGCGAAAAAACCTCTGAGCTGCGCCTGACCCTGCGGCCCCTGTCCTCCTACCGGATGGATGCAGATATGACAGTGACTGTGGCCTGCGGCGACTGGAGCCAGAGCATCACCTATGATAAGGACCACAGCCCTGCTGTCCGCCAGACCGTGGCGGTCCCCCTGAAGGCGGGCTCTGCGGCGGCGGAGACCATCACGGTCACCGTCTCCCACAAGGAGACCGGCAGCATCGCCGGGACCTATACCATCAAGGTCAATAAGCAGGCCGCCATCGAGACCACCATCACCACGACCCCCGGTGATGCCACGGTGTTCCTCACCAGCGACGTCAACGGCGACCGCATCCTGCCGGGGGACAAGGGTACCTATACCCTCGACAGCGGCAGCAGCTACACCGTAGTGGTGACCCGCTACGGCTATGTGGGCCAGAAAAAGACCTTCACCGCCGGCGAGGCCAACAAGACCGTCCAGATCAAGCTGGAGAAGGCCCCCAACAGCACCCTGAAGGATATCGAGCTGCCCACCGACTGGCCCCTGTTCCGCAAGAACGATGAAAACAACGGCGTGGTGGATGTGCGCACCCCCATCACCGCTGAGGACACCGTTCTGGTGTGGGCCAACAAGCTGGGCGAGGGCTACAGCGGCAGCGCTGTGGGCAGCCCCATCATCGTGGGCGGCTACCTCTATACCTATTCCGGTACCACCATCATGAAGGTGGATAAGGAGACCGGCCTGATCCTCAAGACCGGCACCATGGTAGGCGGCTCCTCCTTTGCCATCAACTCCGCCACCTATGCCGAGGGCATGATCTTTATCGGTCTTGCCAATGGCCGGGTGCAGGCCTTCAACGCCGAGACGCTGGAGTCCCTCTGGGTCTATCAGGATGCGCTGGGCGGCCAGCCCAACTGCCCCATCGCCTATGCAGACGGCTATATCTACACGGGCTTCTGGAACAGCGAGACCAAGCAGGCCAACTTCGTCTGCCTCTCTGTCACCGATGAGGATGCCACCAAGACCAACGAGGCCAAGCTCCCCACCTGGACCTATACCCACAACGGCTTCTATTGGGCCGGTGCTTACGTCAACAGCGACTTCGTGCTGGTGACCACCGATGACGGAGATGGTGGCTATACCACGGGCTACGGCTCCATTCTGTCTCTGAACCCCAAGACCGGCAAGCTCATTGACAGCCTGCAGGCCACCAACGTGGGCGACCTCCGCAGCAGCGTCTGCTACGATGAGGAGACCGAGGCCTACTACTTCACCTCCAAGGGCGGCGACCTGTATCAGGTGAAGGTCAACGCCGACGGCACTTTTACCAAGGGTTCTCTGCGTCGCCTGCATCTGGATAATGGCGCCGACAGTGCCTCTGCGCCTCCCATGAGTACCTCCACCCCCGTGATCGCCAACGGGCGTGCTTACATCGGCGTGTCCGGTATCAGCCAGTTCACTGCCTATTCCGGCCACAACATCACGGTGGTGGACCTGTCCACCTTCTCCATCGCCTACTCCGTGCCCACCATGGGCTATCCTCAGACCAGCGGTCTGCTGACCACGGCCTATCAGGACAAGGACGGCTATAACTACGTCTACTTCATCGACAACTTCACCCCCGGTAAGCTGCGGGTCATCCGGGATAAGCCCGGCATGACGGAGGTGGATCACGACTACACCACCATGGAGACCTACAGTAAAGACGGCGAGGAGCACACCATCGAGACGGCCTATGTGCTGTTTACCCCTAACGGTGCGCAGGCGCAGTACGCCATTTGCAGCCCCATTGTGGACGAAGAGGGCAACATCTACTTCAAGAACGACTCCGCCCAGCTGATGCGGCTGAGCAGCCGTATCACGGAGCTGGAGGTCACCCAGCAGCCGGACCGCACCACCTACAGCAAGGACGATACCTTTGATGCCAAGGGCCTGAAGGTCACCGCCCATTATGCCAACGGTGCCACCAAGGACGTGTCCGACTACCTCAAGTACACCACGGATCCCCTGAGGCTGGATGATACCGAGATCACCATCGGCATCAACCTGGAGCAGCTGGTGAAGGACAAGCTGGAGAACCTGCCCGAAAATCTGAAGAATCAGACCGCCAAGTGGCAGCAGTATCAGGACAAGGACGGCAAGGCCGGTGTGGAGTGGGAGATGCCCACCACCACTGTGACCATCACCGTGGAGGAGCACCACAACTATGGTGGGCCCACTTGGACCTGGAACGATGATTTCACCGCTTCCGCTGTCTTTACCTGCACGGATGACGACGGCCATACCCAGACGGTGCCTGCCGTCGTCACCGACGAGGTGACCACCGAGCCCACCTGTGATAAGGAGGGCCTGCGTACCTATACCGCTAAGGTCACCTTTGAGGGCAAGGACTACACCGACACCAAGACGGAGCCTATCCCCGCTAAGGGCCACACCCTGACCGCTGTGGCAGAGGTACCTGCCACCTGCGAGACCGCCGGCACCTCCGCTCACTGGAAGTGCGATGTCTGCGGCAAGCTGTTCAGCGATGCCGAGGGCAATACCGAGATAACGCTGGAGAAGCTGACCATCCCCGCTACCGGTCATGCCTATGGCGCCCCGGTGTGGAAGTGGACGGATGATTTCAAGGCAACTGCCACCTTCACCTGCGCCAACGATACCACCCATGTGAAAAACGTCACGGCAGAGGTGACCAGCGCTGTCACTACGCCCGCCGCTTGCGAGACCACCGGCGTCCGCACCTATACCGCTAAGGTCACCTTCGGCGGCAAGGAGTACACCGACACCAAGACCGAGACCATTGCGGCCACCGGCCACGCCTACGGTGAGCCTGTGTGGAGCTGGACGGATGGTTTCGAGGCCACCGCCACCTTCACCTGCGCCAACGACGCCACCCATGTGGAAAACGTCACGGCAGAGGTGACCAGCGCTGTCACCACGCCCGCCGCTTGCGAGACCACCGGCGTCCGCACCTATACCGCTAAGGTCACCTTCGGCGGCAAGGAGTACACCGACACCAAGACCGAGACCATTGCGGCCACCGGCCACGCCTACGGTGAGCCTGTG
>ERZ1673697.1653-NODE-1653-length-23884-cov-7.621428_pt1 | contig 23884 bp, 22 predicted proteins | sample MGYA00580227_ERZ1673697 | MGnify/ENA primary metagenome ERZ1673697 (study PRJEB41218, sample SAMN15661759) | gut metagenome | host: Homo sapiens | place: Canada: London | collected 2015-08-20/2019-03-30 | study: EMG produced TPA metagenomics assembly of...
GGATTATCGTGGGGGAAGTCCGGGGAGCGGAGAGCGTGGATATGATCCAGGCCATGTCCAGCGGACACGACGGCTCGATTTCCACCGGCCATTCCGGCTCGCCGGAAGAGATGCTCAGCCGTCTGGAAACAATGGTCCTTATGGGGACGGATATTCCTCTGCTGGCTATCCGGAAGCAGATCGCTTCGGCTATCGACATTATTATACAGTTGGAGCGCCTGCGGGATAAAAGCCGCCGGGTAACGGAGATTACCGAAGTCATCGGCTGCGAAAACGGAGAAATCTGCCTGAATCCGCTTTTTATTTTTGAGGAAAAAAAGGTGGAGGGGCGCAGTGACCGGGTATCGGAAGCCGCCAATTATATGGCCGGGACTGCGGAGGTGGAAGGCCGGCTTGTGCCGACGGGACATTCTCTGGTCCGCAGAAAGAAACTTGAAGCGGCGGCGCTGGCTCTGGGGGCCGGATTGTGAAGCTGACACCGGAAGGCGGTTACCGGCTGGGCGTGAAAGCGCATGTGGTTTTTCTGACACTGTGGCTGCTGTTATGTCTGGTCTGCGGATGGCTGTTTTACGACAGTATCCGATGTGCGGCTGCGGGTATTCCGATGTATCCGTTCTTTGCACGGGGGATGAAAAAGCGGCTGGAAAAAGCGGAACGGAGGCAGATGCAGACGGAATTTAAGGATGTCATGATTTCAGTATACAGTTCACTTTCTGCCGGGGCGACAGTGGAGCAGAGCCTGTCAAGGGCTCTGAAGGATATGGAACGCAGCCTGAAACCGGGGGCCCGGATGATTGTGGAACTGGATTTAATCTGCCGGAAGATGTCCGGAAACATTCCGGTGGTCCAGTGTCTTGAGGAAATGTCCCGCCGATGCGGCGATGAAGATATTGAGAACTTTGTTCAGATCATTATTCTCGGAAAAAAGCAGGGAAATAACCTGGCGGCGCTTGTGAGATCCGGTGTGGAAAAAATCCAGCGGCGCATCGAAATGAATTATGAGATTGAGGGAATGATCGGTGCCAAAAGAAATGAATTTGGCTTTATGTGTGTCATTCCGGCGGGGATTATTGCTTATATGCGCTGCTTTTCACCGGCGTTCATGGCGGTGATGTATGGGAATCTTCCGGGAGCGCTGGCCATGACGGCGTGCCTGGTTCTCTATGGGGCAGCCATCGGGATCGGATGGCATATACTTCAGATAAAAATTTAACGGAAGGCAGGTGAGCGCTTGAAACAGATGAAAAAACTATGTATTGCAGGACTTATTGTGGTGGAAGGTTTATCCGTCGGCCTGTGGCTGAGAGAGAGGGCTGTGCCGGAAACGGAAGTGACGGCCATCGAAAGAAATCTTCCGGGAGAGGGAAGCTCTGAAGTGGATCTGGAAGTCCATACATCCCTTGGAGCTATGCCGTTTCATCTCGATGTCGGTGAACGGGCATACAGTGCTGAAGAACTGGAAACGGTGTTTGCACAGGGAAAGGCGTGGCTGGACAGTGTCTGGCTTGGCGAAAATGCTTCCCCGGAAAAGGTGACAGAGGATCTGTATTTCCCGGATAAGATTGAAAATACCGGAATAGCTGTCCGGTGGATTCCGGAAAACAGCCGGTGGGTTCAATATGACGGCGGGATTACGGAAGAAGCCCGGTCGGAGGCCCCGGCAAAGACACGGGTCCGTGCGGTGTTAAAATACGGAACGGAGGAAAGAGGGTATGATTATGAACTGACGATTGAGAAACCGGAGCTTGAAGGCGGAGCTCTGCTGCGCCAGTCGATTCAGGCGGATGTCCTTCGGCATCAGGCGGAAAATCCGAGCGATGAAACGTTTCTGCTGCCGGCCAGCGTGGGGGAAGAAACCCTGACATGGTATGTTCCGAAAAAATCCGACGGGCTTAAAGTGTTTGTTTTCGGGAACCTTCTGGTGGTACTTTTTTATCTTTCCTATGAGGACCGGAAGTTTCAGAAGAACAGACAGAGAGAACGGGAACTGGCCGCGGATTATCCGGATATTGTGTATCGGATGATTCTTCTTGTAAGTTCGGGAATGACGGTTCGGGGCGCCTGGGAAAAGATGGTGCAGGATTATTGCCGATGGCGTCATAGCACTGGAAAGCGGCGATGGGGCTATGAGGAGATGGAAAACGGGCTTTGGGAGATGAATTACGGCGTGCCGGAGCTTACGGTATATGAAAATTTCGGAAGCCGCTGCGGAACCCGGGGATATATCCGGTTTGCCGCACTGCTGATTCAGCAGGTACGCCGGGGGGCGCGGGGCATGAATGAGATTCTTGCCAGAGAAGTGGGCGAGGCAGAGGTGGCACGCCGGGAAAACGGAAGAAAGGCGACAGAGGAATCGGCATCCCGGCTGCTTTTCCCGATGCTGCTTCTGATGATGGTCGTTTTTGCTGTATTGATGATTCCGGCATTTTTGTCGATGCATTTTTAAGGAGGGAGTTTATGAGACGTTTTTTTAAAGTTTTAAAGGATGAAAAAGGTGTTGGTGTCGTGGAAATTATTCTTATACTGGTGGTGCTTATCGGTCTTGTGCTGATTTTTAAATCCCAGCTGACAGCGCTTGTGACGGATATCTTCGGCAGGATTACAAGCCAGAGCTCCGGGATATAATGACGGAAAAAAGAAAGATATCCGGCCTTCAAAGCGGGCAGGTGACCGTGTTTGGCGCATTGCTGTTCATGGTGGTGTTCAGCCTGCTGGCTGCCCAGTATCAGTCGGCATTGTATTATATGCAGAAGGCGTCGGCAGAACGGGCGGCGCGCTTAAGTGTTGAGAGCTTTCTGGCCGGGTATAACCGGCCGCTGAGGGATTACTATCAGATTCTTGCGGCGGACGGAGGCCGTGGCCAGCGTCATTTTTATGCACAGGGGATCGAGGAAGAGCTTCTGTCGGTTTTTCAGCGGAATCTGCAGGCGGTCCCGGGGATGGAAAGCGGGCGTTCGGCACAACTGGAGGATTCTGCATATACGCTGTTTATTGATGGGGAATGGGATTTTTTCCTGAGGGAAATTACATTAAACCGAAAAGGTAAGCTGGCGGAAGGCATCTGGGATGGTATTGTCGATCTCTGGAAAGGTGCGAACAGCCGGACCTCGGATGAATTAAAAGAGAAACAGGAAGCGCAGAAACAGGCGGAAGCCGGGAAAACAGAGACTGGAAAGAATGAGGAAACGGAGGGGAAACCAGAGAATGAAGTGCAGATTTTTGATCCGAGGGATTTTCTTGCGGAGATATGGAATCAGGGGATTCTCGCTGCCGCCTGCCCGGAGGGGTATGACCTGTCTGAAAAGACCTGTCCGATGACAGACGTATCTTTTCCAGAGGCGGGAAGCCGGATGGATCGGGTTATTGATTTTAAAGATGACAGCAGTATTCTCGGTCTGCTGGAATCCTGGAAAGGTATTCTGGATAACGGACCCGGAATCCGGGAGACCGTGTCGGATGCCGCCGTATGTCTGTATATCCGGGATGTGTTCGCCGATGCCGCTCAAAGGACGCCGGCGATTGAACACGAGCGGGTTCTGGACTATGAGACAGAGTATATTCTGGCAGGCAATGAGAGTGACAGAGAAAACCTGAAAACCGTTTTATGGAAATTAATTGCGTTCCGGTGCGTGATGAATATGGCCCATCTGGCAATGTCTCCGGACAAGAGCGGTCAGGTTCAGGAAACAGCTCTTCTCATATCGTCAGCCCTGCTGCTTCCGCAGTTTACGGAGATTACGGCATTTCTTTTAAAAATGGCGTGGGCCTTTACGGAGGCGCTGGCGGATTGCCGGACACTGTTGAAGGGCGGAAAAATCCCGGTATTAAAGGATGATACATCCTGGTATCTGACATGGGATCAGATGCTTCATATGGACAGGCATATTCTGGATGGGAATGACAGCCGGGAAGGCCTGGATTATGCCGAATATCTTCGACTGTTCCTGTTTTTAATGAACCGGGAAGTGAAGTATCGGCGGATGACCCATCTGATGGAAAAAAACATACGGCTATTACCGGAATACAGTCATTTCCGCATGGCGGACTGTGTTTATGGAATCCAGGCGGCGTTCTGCTGCCCGACGGGCGCCGGAGCAGACTGCAGGGTGCAGATGGCGCTTTCATACTGAAACAGGAAAGGGGGTGAGGGCGGAATGCCTTTTTGTCTGAAAAATACAGCCTTAAAAGGTCTGAAGGCGATACCAGCTTTACATAATAGAATAAAAGAATATAAAAATAAAACAGCAGATGTCAATAAAAACTATACCCATGATTTAACTTGTCACACACACACATTTCGAAGAAAAAAGGCATTCTGCCGTCACCCTCTGCCGGCCAGTATGAGTGTGGAGGCTGCGCTGGTGGTTCCGCTGCTGTTTTTTGGCTGGATGGCCTTTGTGTCACTGATATCTGTGGCCAACACCTATGAACGGATTCAGCATACCCTTACCGAAGTGGCTGTCCGGCTGTCGGTGGAGGCCGGAAAAGAGGAAGACCTTGCGGCGGGCACATGGCTGCAGCAGACATGGCTTCAACTGGCATCGGTCGAAGGACTTGAAAGCGGCGGAATCCGGGAAGTTTCTGTCTTTGATTTTTCCGGCTCCGAAGTTCCGGAAGGGGAAAACTGGATCTGCCTGAGCGTCAGATACCGGGTACTGCTGTTGGAGGGACTTATTCCGCTCCCGGCGGTCCGGATGAAAAATCAGGCCTATATCCGGGCATGGACCGGGTATGCGCCGGGAGAAAATACGGAGGAAGTTTCGGAGGCCGGGGAGGCGGTCTATGTGACGGACTCCGGCCGTGTTTATCATTCGAACCGTATGTGCAGTCATATTAAACTGAGTATTTTTATGGTGGATGGGCAAAAAGCACGGAAATATCCGCCCTGTGAAAAATGTGTTGGGAATGCAGCGATTCCGGGAAATACCTTTTACCTGACAGAGGACGGGGCGTGTTACCACAGTCGTCTGAGCTGCAGCGGATTAAAACGGAGTGTACGGTGCATCGGACAGTCAGAGGCGGTTTCCGCCGGCTATATGCCGTGTCAGAGGTGCGGCGGAGAATAAAGGAGGTCTTTATGGAGATAAAACATGTGTGCAGTTTATTTCTCGTTGTGTATCCGGTATATCGCGATATTAAGGAAAAAAAGATCTGTATCATTCCGGCGCTGATCTGTGTGGCGCTGGGACTGATTTTGGAGGCGGTTTCCGGCGGAGGAAATGGCTGGCAGCGGCTGGCCGGAATGGTTCCCGGAGGGGTGCTGATGCTTTCAGGCCGTCTTTTTAACGACTGCATCGGTTCCGGGGATATTATTCTCATTCTGGGGCTTGGACTTCTGGAGGGATTTTACTTTTGTGTATGCAGCCTTGCCATTGCAGGCGCGGGGATATTTGTGTTTTCTGTCGGCGCCCTGCTGTCCGGACGGCTGCACAGAAATTCACGGGTGGCCTTTGTCCCCTTTCTGGTGCTTGGATATGCGGGGGCGGGATTGCTATGAAATGGAAAAGGAGAGGGAGTTATACGGTGGAAGGAACAGTAATTATCAGTTTTATCTGTCTGATGGTCGGAATGACTGCCGCCCTGGGGTTTTACTGTCATGACCGGACGGTGATCCAGTCTGCGGCAGATGAGCTGGCCATGTTTGGCAGCCTGTGGTCCGGCAGATACATGCATCCGGAAATCAGGGAAGTGGATTATGAATGTCTGAAGGCATCTTCCGAAATGCCGGTGGATCTGCTGCAGACCAAAGGCTATGGCCTGATTCACGGCAAACTGTTTTGCGGCAATGTTCAGGAAATTGAAGTCCGGCGCAGCCTCTGGGAAAGGGAGATTCAGGTGGAAATCCAGTGCCAGTTTCAAATTGGACGATGGCAGTTTCCGTATACGGCGACATCGGCTGCCGTGGATTTTTGCAGTGAAGATTTTCCGAGGCGGAAGGAACGCCGGCCGGAGGAGGGTGTCAATGAATCGTGAAAATCAGCGGGATAAGGACTTGAAAAATACCTATTTGCGGGTGAACAGAGAAGGGAAATACGGCGAAGCCTTTGAAGAAAATCTGTTGTATAAACAATCGGTGCCGGGACTTTTGAGTTTTTATGAGGTGCAGGAAGAAGGGGAGGCTGTCCTGGTCTATGGTCTGAATCATAAAAAATCCTGTCTGGAAGTTCTGGAAGGAAAGCGGATGGACTGTGAGTGGATGGCGGATTTTATCCGGTCGCTGGTCCGGGTTCTGGAAACGGTGGACGAGTATTTACTGGATCTGTCGGATCTGGTCATTGAAATGGCTTATATTTTTGAAGGTGACGGACAGTGGGAATATATTTATATCCCCGGATACAGGGAGGATTTTTGGACACAGATGGGAAAGCTGGGGGAAGAATGGCTGAATTATGTGGATTACAAAAACGAAAAGGCCGTCCTGTGGGCCTATACATTTTATCAGAAGGTGCATGGGGAGTCCTGCGTGATCCATGATATTCTGGAAATCCTTCACATGGAAAAGGGTATGCCGGAGGTGATTGAAAAATACGGGGAAGAGGAAAATCAAAGCGAAAAAAGAAAGGAAAAGACACCGACGGACCGGTGGACGAAGCTGAAACAGTCATTCACAGGACATATCCGCCGCCTGTTTGGAAAAAGGAAAGGGCCGGGGATGGACTTTGAAGACTTTTATGGCAGTGACAGGGGGATGGAAAGTACCTGTCCTGTGCTGGACGAACTGACAGAGGCGCTGTCAGGGACAGCAGAAGGCGGCAGGGCGTTGATTCTGATTCCTGTCGGAGAAAATGACGCATCGGTTATTCAGGTGCGGAAATTTCCGTTTTTTATCGGCCGGGCGCCGGAAGAAGCCGACTGTTGTCTGGAAAAATCCCAGATCAGCCGGATTCACGGGCGCATAGAGAATCGGGGGAATGAAGTTTACATTGTGGATATGAATTCGGCGAACGGAACCTTCCGAAACGGCGAACGTCTGGAACCGGGAACGTCCTATGTACTTCATACGGGGGATATTCTTAAGCTGGCAGATCTGGAATTTATCTGTCAGTAGAATCCGGAGCCGTTTCCTGAGGCTTTTTGCCCGGCGGGAAAATCGGCAGAATCAGAATAAATTTTGTTCCAATGCCGGGCTTTGCGTAGACCTGAACGGAACCGCCATGGGCAGTGATGATATTTTTTACGATGGTCAGGCCGAGACCAGTGCCGGAAGGCTTGTAGGTGACAAGGGGATTAAAAATAGTGGGCAGACGGCTGGCATCAATCCCTGTTCCCGAATCGCTGACGGTAAAGATCAGGCTCTTCCATCGGGATTTGACGTCGATGACGATCTGGTCGCCGGAATCTGTGGCCTCCAGAGCATTTTTGATTAAATTTATGAAAACTTCCCGGATTTTCAGGGCGTCGCCATAGAAAAAGGGCTGTTCGGTCTCAAAATTCAGGGAAAGTTGTTTATCTTCAGTGAGGGCAGCGGAAGTGTAAGCTGTGATGAGATTTGTCAAAAATTGTCGAATGTTAATTTTAGAATAGTTTAATTTTCGACTGGTATTCAGCGAAGAGAGTTCTGTCAGGAGCTGGGACATATAATCCAGATCGAGAATAAGCTGGGGCCAGAGCGGGTCTTTTTGGACTTCCGGGTAATGGCAGCCAATGATCTGAAGGGTACTCCGAATCAGCGTCAGAGGGTTTTTCAGCTCATGGGACAGCGTTGACAGGGACAGGTTGTTTTCATCCGTGTAGATTTCAGACGGACACTGTTGCATAAAATTCTTCCTTTCTGATGTTTTTTATCAATTTATCATAGTTTATACCGGGGTTCAAATATTTTTGACGGACATTTGACGACAAAAAAGTCCATTTGGATTTCAACTTATTCGTAATTCGGAATAGACATTTCGGGGTATGTGAACTATTATTAATAATATACAGACAGAATTGGAGGATTACAGATATGGAAAAGGATTGTATTTTTTGTAAAATTGCCAACGGAGAAATACCCGCATCAACGGTTTATGAGGATGATATGTTTCGGGTGATTCTGGACATGTCCCCGGCGACAAAGGGTCATGCGCTGATTTTGCCGAAAAAACATATGGCAGATATTTTTGAAATGGATAGTGAAACCGCAGAGAAGGCTTTTGTATTGGCAGCGAAGGTGGCAAAAGGGATGAAAGCGGCGCTGAACTGCGATGGACTGAATATTGTGCAGAATAATGGTGAAGTGGCGGGACAGACCGTATTTCATTTTCATATGCACATCATTCCGCGTTATGAGGGTGATGGTCAGAATATCAACTGGGTTCCGGGAACATCGGAGGCCGAAGAAAGAGAACGGGTGGCACAGCAGATCCGGAGTGGATTGAATTAGAAATCAGCAGAGGCTTTTAGACGGGAAGATGGAGATTTTATGATGAAGATAAATCATGAAGAAATCAACAGAGTGTGCGGTTTGACACCGGAGACAGACAGAGCCATCCGGGGAATGTGGATTGAACCGGGAGCAATTTTGAAAGTCCGGGAGGTTATGGACCGGGAAGGCTGGGTGGAGCCGGTGATCATCTGCGATCAGAATACTTACAGTCTGGGTGATGATTTACTGGAAAATCTGGAAAATTATGATTTGATCTGCCTGGATCCGGAAGATCTGGCAGCGGATGAACGCAGTGTATCTCTGGCAAGAACGAAAATTCCGGAAACCGCAGATTGTATGATTGCCCTCGGAAGTGTGACGATCCACGATATTACCCGGTATCTGTGCTGGGAATATGGAAAGCCATTTCTCTCGGTTCCAACAGCAGCCAGTGGCGAGGGATATACGACCTGTATTTCTTCGGTCGTGCGTAAAGGGGTCAAATATAATGTGATGGCTGTGGCTCCAGATTATTTATTCGGAGATACGGATATTTTTGCGGCGGCACCCCCACGGCTGACGGCGGCCGGATTCAGTGATCTGATCGGCAACTATATCGCTATGGCGGACTGGAAGATTTCCTCCGTTTTTACAGGGGAAGCACTGAATCAGACATTGTGTGACGGTGAAAAGGCTGCGATGGAAAAGGTGATGGCGCATCTGGAAGCTCTGGCGCAGGGCGACAAAGACTGCTGTGAAGACCTGCTTTATGCCCTCATTTTACCGGATATGGTTATGGGGATTAAAGAGGGGGCACGGCCGATGATGGGGGCGGAACACCACCTTTCAAGATATCTGGATATTTCGGTAAAACAGCCGAGAGTGAATGCAGTTCACGGAGAAAAGGTCGGTGTCATGACCTTAAAATGTCTGAAAGTTTATGAAGACTTCAAAAAGGCGCTGGAAGAGGAACGTCTTATTCCGGCGGATGCCAGGGGAGTGACAGGAAAGGAAATACGTCAGGGTTTTCTGGAAGCGGAAGTCCGGGAAGCCGTGACCGGGTTAAACCGGCCGAATCCTCTGTCGGGAATTACCGGACAGACAGTTCTGGCACATAAAGAAGAACTTCTGAAGATTCTCGGCGAACTGCCGTCATATGCGGTCATCGAGAAGGCCTGCCGGATGATGGGCTGTAAAATGACGGCGGAGTCTCTGGGAATCCGCGAGGATATTATTGAGGACGCCATGAAGTATTCACCCTATGTATCTCCGGATATTACACTGCTGCGCCTGAAAAAGCTTTTTAAAAATGATTGATAAAAAAAACCGAAAATAAACATAAGGCGTTATCCCGGAGAACGGAAGGGATAACGCCTTTGGTTTATTTTCTTTTTTTGTTTTTAGAATCTCTGACAGCTTCATTGCAGAGATTTACGATGATCTGGATGGCATCTGAAGCACCGGCATTTTCCATAGCCTGAATATAGGTTTCCCGGTTTTCGAAAACTTCATTGACAGCCTCCGCGAGACTTTCGTCAGTGACCATTTCTTCCGGAAGAAGGTAGCTAAAGCCCTGCTTTTCAAAAGAAGCCGCATTGAGAATCTGGTCTCCACGGCTGGCATTTGCCGGCAGCGGAATGAGAATATTTGGCTTTTTCAATGCCAGAAACTCGCAGATGGCATTGGAGCCGGCACGGGAAATAACCAGGTCGGCTGCCGCCAGCAGGTCGCTCAGTTCCTGTTTAACATAATCAAACTGGATATATCCGTCCACATTTTTGATCGAAGTATCGACCTTTCCTTTACCGCAGACATGAACGATCTGATAGGAAGGAAGGAGAACGGGCAGAGCTTTGCGGACCGCTTCGTTGATCGCAGCAGCGCCAAGGCTTCCTCCGATAACAAGGATGACCGGTTTATCATGGGAGAAGCCGCAGATTTTAAGGCCGTTAAAACGGTTGCCGTTCAAAAGCTCCTGGCGGATCGGAGAACCGGAAAGAACCGCCTTGCCTTCCGGAAGGCTGTCGGCCGTTTCAGGAAAATTATGACAGACCTTATAGGCGGAAGGAATGGCCAGTTTATTTGCCAGTCCGGGGGTCATATCGGATTCATGGATAATTGCTGGAACCTTGCAGCGTTTGGCAGCAAGAACTACCGGAACGGTGACAAAGCCGCCTTTGGAAAAGACCACATCCGGTTTCAGCTTTTTCATCAGCTTTTTGGCTTCGAAGAAACCTTTGACAACCTTAAACGGGTCTGTAAAGTTTTTCAGATCAAAGTAGCGGCGCAGCTTTCCTGAGGAAATACCGTAATAAGGGATATTTAACTCTTCAATCAGGCGTCGTTCAATACCGTCATAGGAACCGATATATGAGATTTCATAGCCGGCCTTTTTTAAAGCAGGCATCAAAGCGATATTCGGTGTCACATGGCCGGCCGTACCGCCGCCGGTGAGAACGATTTTTTTCATAGTATCAGACCTCCTGACCGGATGTTGTATTCAGATATTCCTGCAGACCTTTGGCAAGCTGGTCCGGGCATGAAGTTCCCCGGCCGCCGCAGTCGATGCCGGAAAGGATCGGGATCACTTCTTCTACAGGACGGCCGGTGACGAGGGCAGCAACGCCCTGGGTATTTCCGGAGCATCCGCCGATAAACTGACACCGGGTGATAATGCCGTTTTCCACTTCGAAGTCCACAGCTCTGGAACATGTATGTTTATTGATATGTCTCATATGAGTCACTCCTGTTCTTTTTAATATTCTTCCCTATTATAGCAGAACTGGGATATATGCACCAGAGAAATTTGTATTTACAGAGATATATGTTATAATGTCGGAAGATATTATCATTAAAAATTCCGGCCGCCGGGCCGAAGAATAAAGGAGAGAATCAGAAATGAAAAAAACAGGAATTATCGGGGCGATGGAAGAAGAGGTCGCTTCCTTAAAAGCAAAAATGACAGTCGAATCCATCCGGGAGATTGCGGGAATGGAGTTTTGCGAAGGCCGCTGTGAAAATCATCCGGTGGTTGTTGTGCGGAGCGGTATCGGAAAGGTCAATGCGGCTGTCTGCACACAGATCCTTGCGGATATTTTTCATGTTGACGGAATTATCAATACCGGTGTGGCGGGAAGTCTGAAAAATGTCATTAACATCGGCGATATTGTTCTTTCAGAGGATACCCTGCAGCATGATGTGGATGCGACCGGATTCGGTTATGGACCGGGCGTTATTCCGAGAATGGAAACCTCTGTGTTTAAAGCCGATGAAGGGCTGGTGGCCCTTGCTGAAAAGGTATGCCGTGAAGTGAATCCGGAAATTCAGGTATTTCGGGGCAGGGTTGTCAGCGGCGACCAGTTCATTTCCAATCGGGAAATCAAGGAACGGATTGTTGAAAATTTCGGCGGCTTCTGCACGGAGATGGAAGGGGCGGCCATTGGTCAGGCAGCATGGCTGAATAAAATTCCATTTCTAATCATCCGGGCGATTTCGGATAAGGCAGACGGCAGTGCGGAGATGGATTACAGTGAATTTGAACACAAGGCGATTGAACACAGCGTGGCTCTTGTGACCGGAATGCTGCGAAATATGTAAAAACTGCCCGACCGATTTGAATGGATTTTGTCTTTTCGTTGATATTATAATGGATGTATATTATCGACGAAAGGAGTTCATAAAATGAAAAATTGGTTTTTGGGGCAGGGGATTCCCCTGTATGCGGAGACAGTGCTGCTTCTGGCAGGCCTGCTGGCTTTGTGGATGACCGGAAGAATTTACAAAAGACTTATACGGGAAGCGGATTTGATGGGGACATCGAATCAGCGGCTGATAAAATATATTAAGTTAAAAGTTACCAGCTATTACAAAATAGGCATGCATCCGGAGGATACGCAGGCGTTGATCGGACGCTACATAAAAAAATACCGGACAGGCCCTTTTTCCATGCAGGGATGGAGCCGGCTTCCCTATCTTCTGATGACAGGGATGCTTGCGGTCGGCGGCGGAAACCTGCTTTACCGGTGGACCCGGGGAGAGACCGTCTATCAGATCGGACTGATCTTCGGAATATCGCTGCTTGGAACCATTTTGCTGGGAGGTATCCTGATGTTTATGGATTTTCCGGCAAAGGAACAGCTTCTGATCCACAGCATTTCGGATTATGTGGATAATTATCTCGGCAATAAGCTGGCCCAGGATTATAAAGGGCAGGAAGGAAAGGTTTCTCCGGAGCAGTATAAAAGGGCTCTGCAGGAAATTGCCGTATCGGATACCGGGCGAAGGAAAGAACGCAGCAGCCGTTATTATTATGACAGCTATGGGGACAGGGATTCCGGCGGCAGAGATGATGCGGTGGATGCCAAAATCGTTGAAGATGTATTAAAGGAATTTCTCTGTTAAATATGTCCAAAAAACTGTCAAAAACCACGGAAATGATTTGATAAAATCCAACAATTTTGGTATTATGATAGATAAGAACAAGTAAATACAATGGAGGTAGTGACATGGGAAACAAGGTAACATTTGACTATTCGAAGACAGCGCCATTTATCCGTGATGACGAAGTTGAATTGATGAAAAAACTGGTTGTGGATGCAAAGGAAGTTCTGGTTGGAAAAAACGGCGCAGGCAATGACTTTTTAGGCTGGATCGACCTTCCTGTGGATTATGATAAAGAAGAATTTGCAAGAATTAAAAAAGCGGCAGAAAAGATCCAGGGGGATTCCGAGGTGCTGCTTGTAATCGGCATTGGCGGTTCTTATCTGGGGGCGAGAGCGGCGATTGAATTCTTACAGCATAATTTCTACAACATATTGCCGAAAGAAAGCCGGAAGACACCGGAGATTTATTTTGTCGGAAATAACCTGAGCAGCGCTTATATCCATAATCTGATGGATGTGATCGGTGACAGAGATTTTTCAATCAATATGATTTCGAAGTCCGGAACGACGACAGAACCGGCAGTAGCTTTCCGTGTATTTAAAAAATTAATCGAAACCAAATACGGCAAAGAAGAAGCGGCAAAACGTATTTACTGCACGACGGATAAAGCGAAGGGCGCTCTGAAGCATCTGGCGGATGAGGAAGGTTATGAAACCTTTGTTGTGCCGGATGATGTGGGCGGACGTTTTTCGGTACTGACAGCGGTAGGTCTGCTTCCGATTGCTGTCAGCGGTGCGGACATTGATGCGCTGATGGCCGGTGCGGCAAGCGCACGGAAGAACTGTCTTGAAAATGCATTTGAGGCGAATGATGCCCTTCAGTATGCGGCTATTCGAAACATTCTGCTCCGGAAAGGCAAATCCATCGAAATCACCTGCAGCTATGAACCGTCCTTATTATATATCGGCGAATGGTGGAAGCAGCTTTACGGCGAGAGTGAAGGTAAGGATCAGAGAGGTATTTTCCCGGCATCAGTAACACTGACATCGGACTTACATTCGATGGGACAGTTTATCCAGGATGGCGCCCGGATTATGTTTGAAACGGTTCTTGAAGTTGAAAAGTCAAAATATGAAATTTGTATTGAGGAAGAACCGGTCGATCTGGACGGTCTGAATTATCTGGCAGGAAAGACGGTTGACTTTATCAATAAGAGCGCCATGAACGGAACGGTTCTGGCCCATACCGACGGTAATGTTCCGAACCTGATGATCCACATTCCGGAACAGAACGAGTTTTTCCTGGGCGAATTATTCTATTTCTATGAATTCGCCTGCGGTGTCAGCGGCTATGTTCTCGGCGTAAATCCATTTAATCAGCCGGGTGTGGAAAGCTATAAGAAGAATATGTTTGCGCTTCTTGGAAAACCGGGATTTGAAGAGTTGACCGAGGCGTTAAAAAAACGACTGTAGACAGATAGAAAACAGGCCCTGTCCGGTATCTTCCGGGCAGGGCTTTTGATATGGTACGGGAAATCCGGAGACCCGGGAAAAATCCTCAGCCGCTGGTAAAATTTTCCGGATGTTTTGAAAAAAGTACGATGAACCGGTAAGATATATGCTACAATACGGATAGGTTTTTGTAAAAGGAGAAGCATTATTATGGAAACAAAGAGACAAAAGGAAGTCTATATTATTGGACATAAAAATCCGGACACGGATTCAATCTGTTCGGCGATTGCCTATGCCTCGCTTAAAAACGAAATTCTCCGGAGAGTACATCAGGGTGAAAATGTTGAACTGTATCAGGATGTACTGATTGAGGGAGAAAACAGTGAGGAAATGGTTTATGTGCCGGCGCGGGCAGGACAGATTAATACAGAAACAAATTATGTGCTGAAAGAATTCAAGCAGAAGGTGCCGGAATATATGATCGCTATCCGTACCCAGGTCGGGGATGTGGATATCCGGAGAAATAAAGGGATTCCGGCGGACTATTCCCTGAAAAAAGCATGGGAGACCATGCGGGGAACAGAGGCCTCCACGCTGGCGGTCACGGATAAAAAAGGCTGTCTGGAAGGACTGATTACGGTGTCGGATATTGCCGGAGCCTATATGTCTGTGCTGAATACGCAGATTCTGGGAGAGGCGCATACACCGATTGCCAATATTCTGGAAACGTTAAAGGGAAAGCTGATGGTCGGTGACGCGAAGAAGCGCCTGAACCGTGGAAAACTGGTCGTTTCCACGGCAAATCTGGAAGTGATCGATGCATTTATTGAGAAGGATGACCTGGTCATCCTCGGAAACCGCTATGAGGCCCAGCTCAGCGCTATTGAAAATCAGGCATCCTGTATTATTATCTGTGACGGGGCCAAAGCCTCCCGAACGATTTGCAAACTGGCGGAGGAAAAGGGATGCGCGGTGATCTGTACACCATACGATACTTATACAGTGACTCGTTCCATTAACCAGAGTATTCCGGTCAGCTTTTTCATGATTAAAGACGGACTCATTTCCTTCAGCGAGGATGATTATGTGGCGGATATCAAACCGACCATGATGAGTAAGCGCCACAGGGATTTTCCGATTGTGGATAAGGACGGAAAGTACGTGGGAATGATCTCCAGACGGACGCTGATCGATATGAATACGAAAAAAGTCATTCTTGTGGACCATAATGAAGTGGACCAGGCGGCAGATGGCGCTGATGAAGCGGAAATTATGGAAATCATTGACCATCACAAACTGGGAACGGTGGAAACCATTCGTCCGGTCAAGGTTCGCAATGAGCCGGTGGGCTGTACGGCAACCATCGTTTATGAAATGTATATGGAAAATCAGATTCCGGTATCCCGGGAGATTGCGGGCATCTTATGTGCGGCGATTATTTCCGATACCCTGATGTTCCGTTCACCGACATGTACGCCGACGGATCAGATGATCGCCGAACAACTGGCGGAAATTGCAGGCATTGATATTGAGAGCTTTGCCATGAAAATGTTTGAAGAGGGAAGCCAGCTCCGGCAGAAGACGGATTCTGAAATTTTTTATCAGGATTATAAGAAATTTGTTGCCGGAGATATTCCTTATGCCGTGGGACAGATTACATCCATGAATCACGGCGAACTGATGGAGATTCAGGAACGGCTGCTGGCCTATATGGACAAGGCACGGACAGAGACCGAACTGCCGATGGTATTCTTTATGCTCACCGATATTTTAAAAGAGTCTACCCGTCTGTTATTTGTCGGCAATGAAGCAAAATTCTATGTTGAAAAAGGCTTCCGGACAGAAGCCGGCGAAAATTATATTGATTTAGAAGGCGTGGTATCACGTAAGAAACAGTTGATACCGAAATTAACCGCCGCATTACAGCAGTAGCAGGGGGTATAGTGATGAATAAGGAGAAAATTTACGTCATTGGACATAAACATCCGGATACAGATTCCATATGCTCAGCCATTGCCTATGCGAATCTGCGGAAAAAAGTGACAGGAAAGAACTATGTGCCGGCCCGTGCCGGAGAAATCAACTCGGAGACAGCCTTTGTTCTGGATCGTTTCCACACAGAGGTTCCGGGATATATGGGCGATGTCCGTACGCAGGTCAGAGATGTTGAGGTGGCGCCGGCTTATAACGGCCATCCGGAAATGTCGATTCGTGAAGCGTGGGCGAGCCTTCAGGAAAAGCAGATTTCCACACTGACCATTGTGGATGATAAGGATAAACTGGTTGGCCTGATTACCAAAGGGGATATTGCCAAAACCTACATGGGCGTTTATGACAGCCGGGTGTTATCGGAGAATAAAACACCGTACAAAAATATCTGCGCGACGCTGGACGGCGAAATGCTCGTTGGTGATCCGGAGGGTGTTGTTGAAAAAGGAAAGATTTTAATTGCTGCGGCAAATCCGGATTTGATGGAAGAATATATTGAAGACGGCGATATGGTCATGATGGGTGACCGTTACGAATCCCAGCTCTGCGCCATCGAGATGAATGCCGGATGTCTGATTATCAGTATGAATACCCAGCCGAGTGATACGATTCTTGAACTGGCCAGAGAGCATCACTGTACGATTATTCGGACGCCTTACGACACATTTATTGCCGCCCGTCTGATTAATCAGAGTATGGCTATCGGTCATTTTATGGTGAAGGATCATCTGAAATCTTTCAAAAATGAAGATTTTATTGAAGATGTCAAGGAAATTATGGCGAAAAACCGCCACAGAGCTTTCCCAATCGTGGATCATCAGGGAAAGGTAACAGGCATGTTTACCCGCCACAACCTGATTGATTTTCATAAAAAACAGGTGGCGTTGGTTGACCATAATGAAGCGGGGCAGGCCGTCGACGGTATCGGGGACTGTGAAATTACAGAAATTGTGGATCACCACAAACTGGGATTTGTTCAGAGTATGAAGCCGGTCTATTTCCGGTGCCAGCCTGTCGGCTGTACGGCAACGATTGTCTATTCGCTGTATAAAGAGAATAAAGTGGAAATCACACCGGATATGGCCGGTCTGATGTGTTCAGCAATTTTATCAGACACACTGATGTACCGTTCACCAACATGCACACCGCTGGATAAAATGGCTGCGGAAGCCCTTGCGAAAATCGCAGGTATTCAGGTGGAAGAGTATGCGATGCAGATGTTTGAAGCGGGCAGCGATTTAAAGAGCAAGTCCGACGCAGACATCTTCTATCAGGATTTCAAGAAATTCTCAGCGGGAGATATTTTGTTTGGCGTAGGCCAGATCACATCGCTGGATGCCCGGGAACTGAAAAAAATTCATGCCCGTCTCTCCAATATGCTTCCGAAGGCGAAGGCAGAGCACGGCCTGAATATGATTTTCTTTATGTTAACCAATATTCTGGATGAGTCCACTATGGTTCTCTGTTCCGACAGTGAGGCTCTGGACGCGGCATCCCGGTGCTTCGGCGCGAAGGTCACAAAGGACGGAGATAGTGTCTTTGTTGAAAATATGGTATCCCGGAAAAAACAGTTTATTCCGAAAATGCTCGGTACACTGCAGGAGTAGAGGTAGGTTATGGCAAAACAGAAGTGGAAACCGGGGAATATGGTCTATCCCCTTCCGGCAGTGCTTGTGAGCTGCGGGGATAAAGAGGGCAATCTGAATTTAATGACGGCGGCCTGGACAGGGACGATCTGTTCGGACCCGCCGATGGTCTATGTGTCCATACGAAAAGAACGCCACTCCCATCATATGATTCGGGAGACCGGAGAATATGTCATTAATCTGACGACTGAGAAACTGGCCCGGGCAACGGATTTCTGCGGCGTGCGTTCCGGACGGGATATGGATAAATTTAAAGAAATGCAACTGACACCGGTCCATGGGGCGCTTAAATATGCACCGATGGTGGAAGAAAGCCCGGTGTCCATTGAATGTCAGGTGACCCAGGTGGTTGAACTGGGAAGCCATGATATGTTTATGGCAAAGGTGACCGCAGTCTATGTGGATGAAACCTATATGGATGGAAAGGGAACCTTTCATCTGGAAAAGGCGGAGCCGCTGGTTTATTCCCATGGACAGTATTACGGAATCGGAAAGCATATCGGAGGTTTTGGATATGCGGTTCGAAAAAAAACGGTGAAAAAAAAGCCGGGGAAAAAGAAGTAAAATTCATTTATATCGTCTGAAGGAGGATACACTTTCATTGAGGTGTATCCTTTTTTGATGAGAAAATGCGGTCTTATTCCCCTGTTTTTTTAACTCGCCTTTTAAATACAAAAAGGTGCAAACTACGGCGCCTCCGGTCCGTTGAAAAGGAGAATTCGGAATGTTAAAATAGAAGTAACAGAAATATCGAATCCAGGGCCCTGCCGCTACTCCATTTTTATAGAGGCGGGCACCGACAAAAGGAGGAGAATCCGCCAGCCGGCGGTGCGGCAGTGTGGAGACCTGCCGTAAACTCCCGGGAGCAGAGCTCTCCCGGCGGGGAGGTTTTCGGAGCGGAGGCGCGGAGACTACGGCGAAAAATTATGTCAACTGTAACTTTGAACAATGTGAAAAAAATCTACAATAACACAGTAACGGCAGTCCAGAGTTTCTCCCTGGATGTGGCGGATAAAGAATTTATCGTGCTGGTGGGCCCTTCCGGCTGCGGGAAATCGACGACGCTTCGGATGGTTGCCGGATTGGAAGAAATCTCCGAGGGGGAACTGTACATTGACGGCAAGCTGATGAATAATGTGGAGCCAAAAGACCGGGATATCGCCATGGTATTCCAGAGCTATGCTCTGTACCCTCATATGACGGTTCGTGAGAATATGGAATTTCCGCTGAAGCTGAGAAAGGTGCCGAAGGCGGAGATTGCACAGCGGGTACAGGAAGTTGCCGAAATACTCGGAATTACGGAATATCTGAAACGCAAGCCAAAGGAACTGTCCGGCGGTCAGCGTCAGCGTGTGGCAATTGGACGGGCGATGGTCCGTGAACCGAAGGTTCTGCTCATGGATGAGCCGTTGTCAAATCTGGATGCGAAACTGAGAAACCAGATGCGGGCGGAGATTATCAAATTGCGCCAGCGGATTGATACCACCTTTATGTATGTCACGCATGACCAGACGGAGGCGATGACGCTGGGAGACCGTATTGTTATTATGAAAGATGGTTTTATCCAGCAGATCGGAACACCGCAGCAGGTGTTTGAACATCCGGAAAATGTTTTTGTTGCTGGATTTATCGGAACGCCGCAGATGAACTTCTTCCAGGCAAAACTGGTAAAAGCATCTGAAAATGCGTATTATGCAGAGGTTTTCGGCACGGTCATTACCCTGTCAGAAAAAACGCAGAAAGCCCTGGCTGAAAATGCAGCGGAAACAGGCACGGTCATTTTGGGTATCCGTCCGGAACATATACGTTTTGCCACAGCCGACAGTGAGAATGTATTGAGCGGCAGTGTGGAAGTTTCTGAAATGATGGGAAGCGAATATTATCTGCATGTGACCTGTAATGGACAGGATGTTATTTTACGTGTGCCGACTTCGGACCTGCCGGAAGCGCTGCGGGGCGGCATTAATTACGGAACTGAGATAAAGTTTACGTTCCGTTCGGATGCGATTCATCTGTTCCATCCTGAAACGGAACAGAATTTCATTTAACCTCCTTCAGTAAAAACACCGTATCATTAAAAATGCGGTGTTTTTATTACTGGTTTCATAAAAATGAAAAGAAAAAATATCGCAAAATTTATCGGATAGGAGTGGAATGTCATGAAGTACGGTTATTTTGATAACGAAAAACGGGAATATGTGATCGACCGGGTGGATGTCCCGGTCTCCTGGACGAATTATCTGGGTGTGGAAGATCTCTGTGCCGTCATCAATCATACTGCAGGGGGCTACCTTTTCTATAAAAGCCCCGAATATCATCGAATCACCCGCTTTCGGCCAAACGGTGTTCCGATGGACCGGCCGGGACATTATATTTATCTCAGGGACGAGGATACGGGGGAATTCTGGTCCGTATCCTGGCAGCCCTGCGGTGGGGATTTAAGCGGCTATCGCTGTCGCCATGGTCTGAGCTACTCGGTATACGAGTGTGAACGGAATGACATTCAGGCCGGTCAGACCCTTTTTATTCCGAGGGGAGAGGCCGTTGAGCTCTGGGATGTTAAGCTGGAGAACAGATCGGAACGGAAGCGGAATTTAAGTGTCTGGTCCTATGCGGAATTCTCTTATCACCAGATACCGATTGATAACCAGAATTTTCAGATGTCTCTTTACTGTGCGGGCAGTGATTATGCCGATGGCATTATAGATTATGAATTATTTTATGAACATACCCATCAGTTTATGGCTTCATCCTTTGTTCCGGATGGTTTTGACTGTCTGCGGGACCGGTTTATCGGCTCTTACCGTACCGAGACAAATCCGCTGGCGGTAGAGCAGGGGAAGTGCTTTGGCTCTTATGAAAAGGGAAATAATCACTGTGCGGCGCTGCAAAAAAGGATAAGCTTAAATCCGGGCGAATCGATACGGCTGGTCTGGATGCTCGGTGAGGGCGGCCGGGAAGATGGACGGCGAATTCGGGAAAAATACAGGGATTTTTCAGCGGTTGATGCGGCGTTTAAAGATCTGGCCGGGTATTGGGATAAAAAGCTTTCCAGACTTCAGGTATCCACACCGAACCCGGATATGAATACGATGCTGAATATCTGGAATCTGTATCAGAGCGAAGTGAATATTATGTTCTCCCGTTTTGCATCCTTCATTGAAGTCGGCGGACGAACCGGACTCGGTTACCGGGATACGGCGCAGGATGCCATGATGGTCCCTCATTCCAATCCGGAAAAGTGTAAGGAGCGGATTCTTCAGTTGATGCAGGGGCTTACCAGCTATGGTTATGGACTGCATCTCTTCGACCCGGCCTGGTTTGGCCCGCAGCCGGAGAAGCCGGCCTATAAATCACCGACAGTCATTCCGACACCGGATAAGGCGGGGATTGTCCATGGTCTGGAAGATGCCTGTGCCGATGACGCACTGTGGCTGGTGACGGCGGTTGCCGAATATGTCCGTGAGACCGGAGAAATGGATTTCTGCGATGCGGTTGCAGGCTATGCCGATGGCGGCGAGGGCACGGTCTATGAACATATGAAAAAAATTTTGGATTTTTCTGCGGAACAGATCGGCAGCCATGGCATATGCAAAGGCCTGCGGGCGGACTGGAATGACTGCCTGAATCTGGGGGGCGGCGAGAGCGCGATGGTTTCCTTCCTCCATGTGTGGGCGCTGGGACATTTTGTGGAATTAGCCCGGGCGCTGGGACGGGAGGCGGATGCCGGACATTATGAAGCGATGCGGGCCTGTGTGGCGGACACCTGCCGTCGTGAACTTTGGGACGGGGACTGGTATCTCCGGGGCATTACCGCAGACGGACGGAAAATCGGCACCCATGTCGATACGGAGGGCAAAGTGCATCTGGAGAGTAATGCCTGGGCGGTACTTTCCGGCGCTGCGGATGCAGTACAGGGAAGAAAAGCCATGGATGCTGTGGATACCTATCTCTACACAGACTGGGGACTGCGGCTGAATGCGCCTTCGTATACAAAACCGGATGACGGGATCGGATTTATTACCCGGGTATATCCGGGGGTGAAGGAGAACGGGTCTGTTTTTTCCCATCCAAACCCATGGGCGTGGTGTGCGGAGGCCATGCTGGGGCGCGGAGAACGGGCGATGAAGTTTTATAATGCCCTCTGTCCGGCGCGGCAGAATGATAAAATAGAAATACGGCAGAGCGAACCCTATGCCTACTGTCAGTTTATTATGGGACCTGACCATACGGCGTTCGGACGGGCGCGGCATCCGTTTATGACCGGCTCCGGCGGCTGGAGTTATTTTGCAGCCACCCGGTATCTGCTCGGGGTGCGGCCTCAGTTTGACGGTCTTCAAATCGATCCGTGTATTCCGTCCGATTGGAAACAGTTTGAAATGACCCGCTGCTGGCGAGGCGCCGAATACCACATTACGGTACATAATCCGGAAGGCGTGGAAAAGGGCGTGGTTTCGGTTGTCTGTGACGGAAAGGTCTGTGATGGACGGATACCTGTGATGGAGAGCGGAACGGTTCACGAAGTCGTTGTTACTATGGGAAGGGAGTAGTCATATATGGGGATTGAATTTGGTACCGGTGGCTGGCGTGCAATCATCGGAGATGGGTTTACAAGAGCGAATGTTCAGCTTCTGACGGCGGCTCTGGCACAGAAGATGAAGGATGAAAATGGTGCGGAACGGGGATTTATGATTGGCTATGACCGACGGTTTCTTTCACGGGAAGCCACCTGCTGGGCGGCGGAGGTGATGGCCGGAGCCGGTATCCGCTGTATGGTGATCGACCGGGAGGCGCCGACACCGTTGGTTATGTTTTCGGTAAAATACTATGACCTTCCTTATGGTATGGCTGTTACGGCCAGCCATAATCCGGCGATCTATAACGGGATTAAGGTATTTACAAAGGGGGGACGGGATGCGGACGAGCTGGTCACCCGGGATATCGAGAAATACATTGCGAAAATGAAAGACAGAGAAATTCCGGTTGTTCCCTACGAAGAAGGGGTACGTACGGGATGGATTCTTCCCATTGATCCGATGAATCCCTATGTGGATTCCATTATCCGAGCCGTGAACATGGATGCCATACGTTCCTGTAATCTGAAAGTGGTTCTGGACCCGATGTATGGCGTATCCAAAACGGCGCTTCAGACAATATTGATTACTGCCCGGTGCGATGTGGATGTGATCCATGAGCGGAGGGATGCGTTGTTTGGCGGACGTCTTCCTGCGCCGAATGAGAAGACACTGGCAGGTCTGCAGAATTTTGTGGAAGAGCATCACTGCGACATCGGTATTGCTACGGACGGAGATGCGGACCGTCTGGGGATTATTGATGACTGTGGGGAATTTGTACATCCGAATAAAATTCTCGTGCTGCTGTATTATTACCTGCTAAAATATAAAGGATGGCACGGCGCTGCGGTCCGCAATATTGCGACGACCCATTTGCTGGATGCCATTGCCGATGATTTTGGCGAACGCTGTTATGAAGTGCCAGTGGGCTTTAAATATATTTCCGGAAAAATGGCTGAAACCGGCGCTGTGATCGGCGGAGAAAGCTCCGGAGGCCTTACCGTCCGCGGACATATTCAGGGAAAAGACGGCATTTACGCTGCAACGCTGCTGGTGGAGATGATGGCAACCACCGGACGCCGCATTTCGGAACTCTATCAGGAAATTACGGAAAAATACGGGACTTTTGAGATGGAAGAACGGAATTATAAGTTTTCTTCCGGAGAAAAAGAACGTATCATGAAGATTCTTATGCAGGATAAAAGGCTGCCCGAGTTTGAACAGGAAGTCGAACGTGTCAGCTATGCCGACGGATGTAAGGTTTACTTTAAAGACGGCGGCTGGGTCATCGGACGTTTTTCGGGTACCGAACCGCTGCTGCGGATTTTCTGTGAAATGTCCACTCTGGAGGAAGCCCGGGCTGTCACCGGACGGATGGAAAAATTTCTGGAATTAAAGCATCGGTAAGAATATGCGGAAGTAAAAATATGCGGAACTGCACAGAAATGATATGCTCCCTTTTAGGTAGACAAGTGAAATAATAAAAACTTGTTGCCT
>ERZ1673697.1662-NODE-1662-length-23780-cov-28.645690_pt1 | contig 23780 bp, 19 predicted proteins | sample MGYA00580227_ERZ1673697 | MGnify/ENA primary metagenome ERZ1673697 (study PRJEB41218, sample SAMN15661759) | gut metagenome | host: Homo sapiens | place: Canada: London | collected 2015-08-20/2019-03-30 | study: EMG produced TPA metagenomics assembly of...
GCCGCCGGAGCGGTGCTTAAGCCGTAAGGCGGGAATTGTGCGGTGTTGCCTTAGAGGTTTCACAAGATTCCACTATTAAAAGATGCAAAAAGGAGCAGCCAGATTAACCGGCTGCTCCTTTTATTTTTGTCTGTTTTTACGGTACCGCAAGATTTCAGTTTTCACAAATCATGCCGTAGCCATAGCGGTCATCCCCAAAATCGCGTTTATTGACCAGCTTTACGCCAAAGTGGCCGTATTGTGCGGTATTGCCTATAACATGATTTCGAACCCCCCATTGTTTGTGGGGGACTTTTTGTTCAATAACCCTCACAAACTACCGCCCATCTTCAAACTATAGCTTGAAAGATGAACGACCATTGCCCGCTCGACAGTAGGATGCGTTAGCCGAGGGCAAGGGTATCACCGCAAGGTGAATTTTGAAGGAAACCGGATGATTAGCGGCAGTCCGTCTGTGCCGGTTCGGTACTTTGGAAACTTCGCTCCTCTGCTTTTTCTTTGATTAGGCGACGCACGAGATAAAGTTGCTTACCTTACATACTTTTCCCGATACTCCGTATGCGCTTTGAGGGAGAAATGCCGGTTATTGACTGGCACGACGAATGGACGATTGATGAACTGGCGGACAACCTTCGTGAGATCAGAAAGACTAACTAATCTTGTAACCTTGTTCTACATAAAAAGAAGGGCATTGCAACGGAGCTGCTCATCGGCAAGGGATTGCGTCATGTATATCCCATGTTCCCAGATCAACAGAGCGCAAAGACTATTGAAAGCATGAGAGAATTTGCAAAATCACACCTGCTAATCAAGACCACCGGTTCCGCCTGTGGCTCAGCTTGCAGAAAAACCTGCTCTGACCAATTGCCAGAGCAGGTTTTTCTGCAAGTGGAAGCCGGCTCCCAGAGGGGCGGCTTGTTTGTAATCTTTTTGACCGGAAGGATCGCGCAAAAATCAGGATTTTGATACTCGCAGGCGCTTTTCGATGAAGCTCCGCATACGCTTAACGGCTATCTTGCTTTGCCTGTCCGGGAACATGGGATAGACATGGCACATACCCTTGCCGATCAGAAGTTCTACCGGGATTCCTTTGTTTTGTGCGGCCGCCTGCAGGGCGAAGGCGTCATCGTAGAACACCTCCTCGGTGCCCACGCACATCCAGATGGGCGGCAGACCCGTAAAGTCCCCATAGATGGGCGAGAGATAGGGGGTACGGACATCGTGGTCACCAATGTAGGTGATCTGCATTTCCTCGGTGAAGTCGGCGCCAATGATGCAGTCCCGATCGACCCGCTCTTTGCGGGAGGGCATGCTGTCATCCAGAGCCCCCACCGGTGAAAGGGTACATAGCCCGGCGGGCAGTTCCATCCCGTGGTCCCGCAGGTACAGCGCCAGGGCGAACACCAGGTTGCCGCCGGCCGAGTCGCCGGCAAACACCATATCGCCTCCGCGCACCCCCTGCTGTGTCAGATACCGGTAGGCACTGATGCAGTCCTCCAGCCCAGCCGGGAACGGGTGCTCGGGCGCCAGGCGGTACTCTACGTTGAACACGGCGTAGTCGTCGCTTTTGCAGAAATTCCGGGTCATATTGATGGAGTACTCCGCGCCGCCGCTGTTAAACCCGCCGCCATGGATATAGAACAGCACTTTCTTGCGGTTGGCGCCGGGTTTGCAATACCAGTAGCCATAAGGCGTTTTCTCTTTCACGGTGTTTTTCGGCATAGGCAATTTCGTACTGTTTTCCCTGCCTTGGTTTCGTACGGCCTTGTAATCTCGGGGAACATAGTGAATGTTGTTCGGTTTTGATTTTTTCAAAGCGTTCATAATGAGCCTGATCATCAGTCCGGGCATAGTGCATTTCTCCTATTTTTCATAACGGATTCCTCTGTTTCAACTGTTCGCCCTGTCAAACGGTGTACGTCTGCGTGCCGCACTCCTGCGTGCGCTCAGTGCCGTCCGGCAGGCGGACGGTGGCCGTGCAGTTTGCGGGGACAGTCACGGTGAACGCGCAGCTCTCTCCGTCGCGCACCCAGCCGCTCTCCACCATGCCGAAAATGCTTTGATAACACGCTTTTGCAGAAGAGAAATGTCCTCCGGGCTGCGGCGTGATGACGAAGTGATTCTCCCCGTCCACATGGATTCCGCACATCGTGTCAAACACCCAGCGGCACACTGCGCCCTTCGAGTAGTGGTTGAGCGAGGCGGGCTTGGTCGTGTTGGGACCCTCCCAGTTCTCCCAGATTGTCGTCGCGCCCTGCTTTGGCATGCACAGCCAGCCGGGCAGCTCCTCGTTTTCCAGCAGGCGGTAGGCGTACTCCACATCCATCTCCGTCAGCACGTCCAGAATGAAGGGCGTAGAGAGAAAGCCCGTGCCGAGCCGCCAGCCGTAGTTGTCCAGCGCCTTCAGAAGACGTTTTTGGGCATATTTCGTCTGCTGTTTGTTCAGCATCTTCAGGTGCAGCGGGCGCACAAGCTTCGCCTGTCGGTCGGTATCCAGCGAGAACTTCGGTACCGTCATCAGGTGCTGATATCCCTCCCGTACTCTGGCCGCGACATCCGCATACCGGGCGGCGTCGTCCGCGCGGCCCAGAATGGAGGCGATCTCCTGCATCCTGTCCATCAAAAGCGCGATGTACGCCGTTGTCTCCTCTGGGTGCGGGAAGATGAACTCCGAAACCGCAAAGTCCTTCACGTCCGCCGGCTCAGCCCACTCGCCGTAGGACTGCCCGTAGTTGCTGATCTGCTTGCGGTATCTCCGGCTGATGCCCGTAGGGCGTGAGGGGAAGTAGAACTTACCGAGCGTCCCGATCTTGTACTCGGCATAGCGCGCCATCTGCGGGAAGTTTTTCTCCAAAATGACCACATCGCCATACTGCTTGTAGATGTCGTACGGGATGAACACGCCGGCGTCCGACCAACCCGCCGAGCCGTCCATCCGGTTCATATAGGAGTCTACGCCACCGTACGGAGCGATTTGTGTGAAGCACCCCTCTTTGTTCATCGCGTCAATCAGGTCGTTTTCGTATTTCTGCGCCATCGGTGCGTAGGAGAAGAAGAAGCTCGCCGTCGAACAGAAAATCTGCGCGTCGCCGCTCCAGCCGTGGCGCTCGCGGGTCGGGCAGTCGGTGGGCAGGTCAGCATGATTATTCTTCGTACTCCAGACCGTGTTCTCCACGAATTTGTTCAAAAGCTCGTTCGACGTCTCCACCCAGCCGGTGCGCTCCATCGACGAATACACCGCAATGGCCGTAAAGTCTGCCGCTTCAAACGCCGCGTCCGTCTCTACCAGCACGTACTGGAAACCGAAGATGGCAAAGCGCGTCTTGTACTCGTTTAGACCGTCCCTGCAGGTGAAGACCACCTGCTGCAAGGGCGTCACGCGTTCCTTCTTCACGATCTGGATGTTCTTCTGCGTGAACTCACCAGCTTCGTCCAGCATCTCGCCGAAACGCAGCGTGACGCGCTGGCCCGCCTTGGCTCGCACGCGGAAGGCGACGTACCCCGCAATGTTCTGGTGAAAATCCAGCACCGTCTTGCCCGATGGTGTCGTGAACAATTCGGCGTTGAGACATTCGTGTTCCTCCACCGGGACATTGTTCGACGCCGTTGGCACGCAAGTGTACGCGGTCTCCCTCGCCTTCCCTGCATACGAGGGCGCGAGGTTTGCGTCGTACACCTCGCCATCCTTGTTGTCGGCAAAACGGACGGGTCCGTCGCTGCTCCACTCCCATGTGCCGTCGGTGGTGACACAGTGCGCACCACCGTCCGCGTCCGTCCACTCCAGCTGCGCTAGCAACTTCGTCTCCGTGCCGTACTGATTTCTCAGGCCGTTTGCCCCGCAGCTACCGCGGTACCAGCCGTCCGCCAGCTGGAAGGTCAACTCGTTTTCGCCCTGCTGCAAAAGGTTCGTCACGTCGTAGGTCTGGTACTGAATCCGCTTGGGGTAGCCGGTATGCCCCGGCGTCAGCACAGCGGTTCCGATGCGTTTGCCGTTGAGGCATCCCTCGTACAGACCGCAGGCGGTGGCATACAACCGGGCCGAAACAACATTTCCGGTAGAAAACACCTTGCGGAAGCAGTCCGCCGGGTAGCGCGTCTTCGGGTCGATCTTGTAATCACCGGCGATCCACTTTGCACGCCAGTCGCCCGCCTCCAGCAGCCCCATTTCAAAAAAGGCGCTCGTAGCCTCACCCTCCGCGCCCGTCTCGTCCCAGAGCCGGACGCTCCACTCGATGCGTTGTCGGCTTTGCAGCCGCTTGCCCCCATACGGGATATGCGTCATCCGGGACGATGCCACCTTCCCCGTGTCCCACACGACCTTCCCTTCGCAGCGTGCCGTGATGCGGTACGCCGTCTGCCGCTTCCCGCCCTCGCAGTTCCAGAACAGCCTTGGCTTTATCACATCAATCCCGACGGGATTTTCCAGATATTCGGTCTGTAAATGAATGGCTTTCATATGTTATACCCTCATCTCTGCGTAGAAAACTTCTGCTATGCCTGTATTCTATCAGACAAACCGGATTCGCTATATTAAAAAACGGATTTCTTTAATACTTTCGTGATATTCTATCAAAATTCCTGCTCTGTTTCGCCCGGCGCCCGCCCCAACAGCAGAAAGGCCCGGAGACTCTCAAAAAGTCTCCGGGCCTCGCCGGTGAAACGATACACTATCCGATGTTCTCTCTGTATTGACTGGGCGTCATGCCACACTGTTTTTGAAACAGCCGCGTGAAATAGCTCTGGGAGGAATAGTTCAGATAAGCGGCAATCTGAGACAACGGATAACCCGTGTGCCGAAGAAGGTACTTGGCCTCATTGATTCTTTCCTGGTTGAGATAGTCCCGGATGCTAATGCCCATTTCATCGCGGAAGCGCAGGGACAGGCTGCGAGTGCACAGCCCGCACACTCCGGAAAGCTGTTCCAGGGTGATGTCCTCATGCAGATGCACCGAGATATAGGCCAGACATTGCCGGATCAGGCCGGATGCGGTCGGCTTGTGTCGAAGTTCACCTACCCGATCACAATAATCCAGCAGCATCCGGATGCTTAGATCCTTGATGAGGGCGGGTTCCGAAAGGGAATCCATGCGCTGGCAGTACAGATCACTCAGGTTCAGCACGGTTTCCTCCGACAGTCCGCCGCGGATGGCCGCCCGGGCTGTCACAGTGGCCAGAGCGATAAAGATATACTTTTCCTGCCGGAGGGCATCGCTGGACATCCGGCCGACGCGACCTGAAACCGGCGTGTTCAGCCGCTGTTCCAGCTGGGCACGGTTGCCATGTTCCACAGCCTCACAAAGACTCATTTCAAAGTCCATGGACAGGTGCGGTTCAGCGGATTCCCGCTGCTCAAAGAGCCGTTCTTCCAGACAGGACGGGTCTCGTACCATAGAGGTATAGACATCCATGAACAGAATGTCCTCTTTTTTAACGCGCGTTTCCAAAAGCAGGTCCGCGATCAGGCACAGCTGATCCTTCACCTGTTCCAAGGTCATTAGCGGCACTTGCAGAATCAGGTCGCAGGTGCTCTGCAAATGCTCAGGCCGACCGACAGTCGTCACCATACTCAAAACCTCGTTTCGCGCCCGGCGGATCGGGCTGACGAGTCCAAGAAGCAGAAAGCAGTCCGCATCCAGCTCCATTACGCCCAGAAAGAATCCCGGTTCGATGAAGCTGACCAGCGGGTGCGCGGCATCTCGCCCCTGCGCCCGGAAATCGGCCAGAACGACGGCGGTGGCAAAGAAATTCACCGCCTCGTATGGGATCTCTGGGAATGACGCGACAAGGTTTCCATCCCCATCCAGCAAAGAGAGCGGGACGCGGGTCACATTGTACAGGGACTGCAGCTTTTCGATCCAGGCATTTTGCACGGCGAAACACCTCCTTATTTCAAATAATATCATAAAATTACCATATAAATCAAGTAATTATTATAAGAACAGGGTCTGACGTGTTATGATGTAGACACAAGCCAAGGGGCGCGTCAAAATCAAACAGACAGGAGAGAATCAAAATGAGTAAAAAGCAGCTCGGACTTGACAGCATGGGGATTCAGAAGACCATGCGCTTGGGCGATTATCTGGCCGACAGCGGCGGACAGTTTGCGCTCAACAGCATCAGCGGTCTGATCGGAGCTATCACCTATTTCTACACGGACAAAATTGGTGTGGCCGCCATGACGGCCGCCAACGTCCTACTGATTGCCAAGATTGTGGACGCCTTTACCGACCTTATAATGGGTCGCATCATGGACAACGGCAAAAGCCCGAAGGGAAAGTGCCGCCCGTGGTTTTTGCGCATGGCGATTCCGGCCTTTGTGGTAATTGTAGCGTTGTTCTCAGTGCCCAGCGGACTGAGCAGCCCTATGCTGTTCGCGTACCTGTTGATTACAAACGTACTGGCCAGCGCCGTCGTCTCCACTGCCATCTCTATCCCCTACAACGCGATACAGTGTATGCGCACCCCCAGCATTGAGGAGCGCACCAAGATGGGCATCTTCCGATCCATTATGGGCTATCTGATCGGCATGATCATTGCCATCGCGCTGGTGCCCATCACCAACCTGCTGGGTGTGAACGGCGTGGCGGATCAGGCCGCGTACATCAAATTTGCGGTGGTCTTGGGTCTGATCAGCATGGTGCTTTTGCTGATCCTGTACGCCAAAAGTGTGGAAAAGACCGCCGCCGAGCAGAAGCAGGACGACGGCGTGCCTTTTGTGAAATCCATCGGCATGCTGTTCAAAAATAAGTATTGGGTCATCGTTCTGATCTCGAACCTTTTCTCCGCCGTGATCTTCGCGCTCACCAGTGCTTCCGGCACATATTACGCCAAGTGGATCCTCGGCAACGACAACCTTGTAGCCCTGATGGGTGCGGTAGGTCTGATCTCCACCTTTGTCGGCTTCGGTGTGGTTGGTCCTATGACCAAGAAGCTGGGCATCCGCAAGACCTTGATGATCAGCCTGATCATCGGTATCGCCGGTTCTGTGGTGCGTATCTTCTTCCCGGACAGCCTGATCGTTTTGATGACTGCCGGCCAGCTGACCAGTTTCGCTATCATCCCGCTGATGTGTGTGTGCGGAACCATGAACACAATGGCCATGGACTATAACGATTATCTCTATGGCAACAAGATCGTAGGTATGTCTGCCTCTGCCTCCAGCTTCGGCAGTAAGGTCGCCGGCGGTCTGGGCGGCTCGCTGATCGGCTGGATCCTGGCAGCCGTCAACTATGACCCCAACGCCACCGTCACCACCACGGCTGTGCGCTACGGCATCTACGCTTTTTCCATCTACATTCCTCTTGCTATGATGGTGGCTCTGCTGCTGCTCACCAGCCGGTTTGACATTGAAAACCGCTACACCGAAATCTTGCGGACGATACAGGCGCGCAAGAAAACGCAGTCTCCCCATGCGTAAAGCATAAACAGACAAGGGCGGCGCCGGATGGAAAAACAAGGCTGCAACCCGTATCTTCCCATGTAGAAATACATCCTAAACATAAAAAGACGGCAAGCTGTACAAGCTGCCGTCTTTTTCGGTTGTGGGCTTTATCGATTCAGATGCCTTTTAAAGAATTCACATTCTTCCCGGTTGCAGCGATTGGCCGCTTCCGAACGGATATCGCAGTGAAACACATGACCCAGCACATGATCCCGATCTCCATAGTAGTGATATTCCGCTTCCGCCCCCAGCCGGTGCAATCGTTCCACTAGGGGGCGAGCCTGTTCAGCAAGGAAGTCTCCTTCTGCAGTCATGACGAAAGCCGGTGGAAACGCATCGGTCACATGGTTCAGCACACTAATCTGCTCGAGCTCCGCCTGCGTCCCTTTGCCGGGTAGATAATCGGCCATCAAGTGGGTGGTTAGATCCTTCTTCCCGCTTTTTTCAATCCGGTAAACACCGCAGTTGAGCGCAACTGCCCGGAGAACAATCCCCTTGGGCGTATGCACCGTAAACTTTGATGCATACGCCGGATTGGTGCAGATACAACTGTACATGGCCAACAACTGTGCGCCGGCACTGTCGCCTAACGCAAAGATATTACCGATATCGAAGCCGTACGGATCCGCATGGGTCAGCAGCCATGTGAATACCTGGTTTGCATCCTCTACAGGAGCCGGAAACTTGTATTTCGGAGCCAGCCGATATGTGAAATTGACCACCGCAAACCCCTGCTGCGCCAAACTCATGCAGTAATACTGGTACCGCTCCTTATCTCCATAGACCCACCCGCCGCCATGTACACTGACAATGACCGGCAGCAAACCTTCGGCATCTTTCGGACGATACACATCCAGTCGGTTCCACCTAGGGTTCAATCCGTAGACGATATCGTCAAAACGGCGTACATCTTCCGGAGTTGTACATCCGGCATCTCGCTTATCATCTCCGCGCTTGAACATGGTCCGTACCATAAAGCTGGTCAAAGACATGGCAAATCTCTCCGATCTCACATCACTTTTTCACGATCTTTTTGATTCCTTCCACCGGGTGGCCGTTGGCGATTGCCAACAGACCCTCGGCCATCTGAGCCGGGAAGGTACCTCCGCTGGAAAGCACCGTCGCCCGCAGTGGTGCATCCGCACCGGACATCACCATCATCTTGAAGGTGGGATTGCTGTAATCCACCTTGCCGCCGAAGGATTTGGCAATGGTGACCTCGGTGCCTTTGAACATCTGCATCATCACAAAGGAATGGTCCTTCATCTCCATGGCGGAGTGTTCCATGGTGAATTTGCCTTTCTCTATGGGCGGGTCAGTCTGCAGCGCACTGCCGTACAAGGCTTCGAATTCTGCATCGGCGGGCAGGCCCTTCAGCGTCTCGTACCAGCTGCCTGCCTGCCAGACCGGAGCTGGAACATTCTCACCATCCACCTCCAAGCTGCCCCGTAGCCGGATATCATCGGCGGCAGCGCCCACCAGCACCCCGTAGGTTCCGGTCGGGATTTTCCATCCATCCGCCCACACTGCAAAGCTGCGATCCTCCAAAGAGAAGGTTACGGTTTTGCTCTCGCCGGGGGCCATCACCACTTTGGCAAAGCCCTTCAACTCTTTCAGCGGGCGATAAAGTCCGTTCTGAGGCGGGGCGATATACAACTGCACCACCTCGGTGCCTTCCCGACTGCCGGTATTTGCCACCGTTACGCGCACTGTGCGGCCTTCAATCCACAGATCCGAGTAGGAAAACCGAGTGTAGCTCAGTCCGTGACCAAAAGCAAACCGCACAGGCACACCGGCCTTATCATAATACCGATATCCCACATAGAGTCCCTCTTTATAATGTGTGGTCTTTTGGCCGAAAGTCTCCCGGCTGGGCACATCCGCGTACCGCATGGGCCAGGTTTCGGTAAGCTTTCCACTGGGATTGACCTTGCCGGTAAGCAGGTTTGCGGCTGCTTCACCGCCTGCCTGACCAGGCAGTCCCATATAAAGTACCGCTTTTACTTTGTCGATCCACGGGGTCTCCACCGCACTGCCGCAAAAGAGCACCACCACCGTGTTGGGATTTGCGGCAGCCACTGTCTCGATGAGGCGGATATGCCCCTCCGGCATGGTCATGCTCTCCCGATCAAAGCCCTCGGATTCATAAGCATCCGGCAGACCCGCGCAAACCACTGCCACCCGAGCTGCGCGAGCAGAGGTTGCCGCCTGAGCCAAGCTTTCCTCCGTCACAGCACCTTGCGCGTCGCATCCGGCAGTGAAGGGCACACCGGGCAATGCATCGCACAGAGTAGTCAGTTTGGTGGGATTGATGTGGCTGGACCCCGCCCCTTGGTACCGCATGGTGCGGGCCATCTCACCGATGAGGGCAATATCACTTTTCGCCACCGGCAAAATATCTCCCTCATTTTTCAACAGGACCGCGCCGTTTTCCGCGATGGTGCGGGCCAGGGCGTGGTGGGCTTGTTCGTTAAAAGATTTTCCTTTGGGGCGGCTCTCTCCTTTCAGTGCCAGGGCAATGACCCGGGCTGCGCATGCATCCACGGCACTCTCAGGCAAAGTGCCCTCCAGTACCGCCTGTTCGACCCAGTCCTCCATGTAATTGCTGCCACCGGGCATGGTCAGGTCACACCCGGCCCGCATGGCCGCTACCCGGTCGCACAGGGCACCCCAATCGGTGACCACCAGCCCTTCAAAGCCCCATTCGGTACGCAGTACGTCAGTGAGCAGCCATGCATTGTCGCTGGCATGCACACCGTTGATGCGCGGATAGCTGCACATGACTGTCTCAGGCTGAGCCGTCTTGACGACTGTCTCAAACGCAGGCAGATAAAGCTCCCGCAGGGTACGTTCGTCCACCTGACCGTTGCCGTTGAAGCGCTTGTACTCCTGATTGTTAGCGGCAAAATGCTTCAGGCTTGTCCCCACCCCGGTACTTTGCGCCCCCTTCACCCAGGCTTGACCCATGGCTCCTGCCACGAAGGGATCCTCGGAAAAGTATTCAAAGTTACGCCCGCATAGCGGGTTGCGCTTGATGTTGACTCCAGGTCCCAGCACCACGTCGATGCCATAGCTGAGGCCCTCCTCACCGATGGCTTTTCCTTCGGCTTCCAAAAGGGAGGGATCCCATCCTGCGCCGCTTGCCACAGCCGTTGGGAAACAGGTAGCGGGTTCAGATTCATTGACTCCCAGCATATCTCCGGTATTTTTCTGGCAGCGTACGCCGTGGGGACCGTCGCTCATAGTCACAGCCGGGATGCCATATTGCTCCATCGCCTTGCTGTGCCAAAAATCGGCGCCGTTGCATAGGGTGATTTTCTCCTTCAGGGACATCTTCTGCAAAATATCTGCAATACGTTTTTCCATCATACATTCTCCTCTTCCGCAGCGTTCATGGCCGCCACGATCATTTCAAATAAAGGCTTCGCGTCCGGACTGTAGGTAAAAAGGACGCTGAGAGGTTCGTTGACCACATATTCCAGCATAGGGTTCTCCAGCATTTCCGGAGCATATTGCCGCAGGATGACCTGCGCTGCCGGATGTTCCAGAACAATATGCAGCGTGGTATCCATCGTGTAGCGGCTCTGCTCCAGCGTCGTCTCGGTGGCATACTCGTAATGATAGGTGCCACTCCCCAAAGTCAGCGTTTCCGTCTTCTCCGGCAAGGTGAGCAGAGCCGTCGTGTTGGCAGGCACCGTCAGATCTACCGTGATCTGACCCTTTTCGCACCGCCATGCCAGCGCAATCCTTCCGTAAACACTCACGTAGGAAAGTTCCGCCCAGGTGATGCCTTTGATAAACTGCGGCTTGACCGCAAACACCTTATACCCCGGCTCAACGATCTGAAGACCGCACAGTCTGGTGTACAGCCAATTTCCGATGGAACCGTACGCATAATGATTCAGACTGTTCATGTTCGCAGGGTTGAAGCTGCCATCTGGCAGAATCGAGTTCCAACGCTCCCAGATGGTGGTGGCGCCCATCTTGATCTCATACAGCCAGCTGGGGGAATTCTCCTGTAACAGCAGGCGACCCGCCATCTCGTGGCAGCCGCAATCCGACAGAGCCAGACAGGCAAAGGGGGGTGCCGATGAAACCGGTGGTCAGGTGCGTCTTGTGGCCTTCAATGTTGTTTACCAGCAGATTGACCAGCCGGGCGCGGTGCTCTTCGGGCACCATATCAAAGTGGAGAGCCAGCACCAAGGCGGTCTGGGTCTCGCTCACCAGACGGCCGGAGGGAGTGACATATTCCTCACGAAACGCCCTGATCAGCGCATCCCGACGCATCCGCCAGTGATGTTCCTCTTCCCGGTAGCCCAGCACTTCGGCGGTGTCAGCCAAGATCTGCAGGCTCCAAGCAAAGCAGACATTGGCGGCAAAATAATCATCGGTGGCGCCTTTGCGGGCATCGGCCAACCCGTTTTGCTCGGTGTCCAGTCCCAACCAGTCGCCATACTGGAAACCGGTCTGCCACAGACCGTTCTCCCCGCACCGATTTTCGATAAACTGTACCCATTGTACCATACTGGGATATTGGGCGGTCAGCAGTCGTTTGTCGCCGTAAGCACAATAGAGGGTCCAGGGCAACACGGTTGCCACATCTCCCCAGAATGCCGCACCGTCCTGGCCGCCGCTCAGAACATTAGGCACCACCTGGGGCATGCCGGTCTCGGGTGTCTGCTCGCTGGCAAGATCTCGAAGCCACTTCGTCATGAAAGGCATGATGTTCTCGTTGAAGGCAGCCGTAGCACAGAAAGCGGTTACGTCACCGGTCCAGCCCAGGCGCTCGCTGCGCTGCGGGCAGTCGGTAGGAATGTCCAGAAAGTTGTCCCGCTGGCTCCACTGAATGTTCTGCTGCAACCGGTCCACTCGTTTATCCGAGCAATGAAAACTGCCGGTCTGAGCAAGATCGGTGGAAAGATGACAGGCCGTAAACCGGGCGTCCTGCCCCTCTCGCAGTCCTTCCACCCACAGGTAACGAAAGCCGTGCCAGGTGAAGTGAGGGTGCACCACAGTGTGACCGCCCGCCAGGATCCAGGTATCGGTAGCTCTGGCGAAGCTCAGGTTGCCGGTGTAGAAGTTGCCTTTTTCGTCCAAGGCCTCGGCGTGGTGCAGCACCAGCGTCTGACCAGGCTCCGCCTCCAGTTCTGTCTCCACCCAGCCGGTCAGGTTCTGGCCGAAGTCAAACACATGCTCGCCTGCCGGAGTTGTGAATTCCTTTATCGGCTCCAGCCGCTGCAGGCAACGCACCGGCTCGTTTTCCTGGCCCACCAGAGTGTCAAAGCCGTAATCGAAGGTTGTGGCCGGGCGGGGGGGGGTCGGGCGCGAGGTTGAAGTCCTGCACCTCGCCGTTATAGATTTCAGATTCGCGGATAGGGCCGGTGGTCACCTGCCAGTCGGTGCCGGTGCCGATCCAGTCCTCGTGCCCATCCGTATAGGTAATGCACACCGCTGCCAGCAGAGCGGTACGGTCGCCGTAATTGTTGGGCACCGGGGTAAAACCCAAAGCGCCCTTGTACCAACCGTTGCCCACTGTAATAGTCAGGGTATTCTCACCCTCGTGCACATTCAGGGCATAGGTCTGGTATTGCAACCGCTTGTGATAGTTGGTCCAGCCGGGGGCAAAGTAGGTATCGCTGACAGGTGCACCGTTCAGTTGCACCTCATACATCCCCAGCGCTGTGGCGTACAACCGCACCTTCGCCACGGATCCGCTGACCGTGAATGTTCCAGTATAGACTGGGCAGGCAGTGGATTCCGCAGGCCAGTCGTGGGTGATCCAGCAGGCCTTGTCCCCCAAAGCCGTGCCCTGCAGCAGACCGGTCTCAAAGCTTGCCGTAGCCGTGGCGATCTCGCCTCGGTTGTCCCATACGGTGACGGTCCACTGGTAGGTGGTGCGGGGCTGCAGGTTGGGACCCAAGTACTCGGTGAGGATGCTCTGCTGCGTCTGCACTCTGCCGGAGTCCCAGACCGGCCGGTCCGCGGTTTTCACGGTGATCTGCCGGGCGGTCTGCACCACATTCTGCCCGTCGCTCTCCAGCTTCCAGCCGAAGCGTGGCTGCACTTCGTCCAGTCCTATGGGATCGTGCCTGTATTCTATGGACAGGTCATAGAGTTTCAACATATTATTCGCTCCTTTTTGTTGATCTTGCAGGGGAATGTGTTTCTTGCTTTGTTTTATAACTTCATAATAGCAAAAAACCAGAGACGGAATATATCAAATTTCTGATTACTATTTTCATTTGCGACAAAACGCGTATCTTTTTACCGCATTTTCAGCAAAAGTGAGGAGACGCCTTATATTTGACAACCAACCTATTAGGAATGACGGTTTTCCTACCAAATGTTTCTTTTTGCGATTAAAATGGAAAACTTGTAAACAAACTGAAAACTGCCGGGAAAAACAAAAAATCCCCGCAGCCAACGGAAAATTGGCTACGGGGAAATTGAAAACATTCTGAAAACAGCAGGATTTATTCTGTTTTTTCTCAAAAAAATTGCCCCCTCCCCTGCCAAATTCCAGAAAGCGGCAGGAAAAGTGGGCATCAAGTTGGGGAAAACGCCCTAAAATGGTTGGACAACACTGTAAAAGCGTGTTCAAAAATTGGTTGGCGAAATCGCCAATTTTCGGCGATACAACAAAAAAGACTGTGACATCTTTTTCATCACAGTCTTATGTCTGAGTGTTACGAAAAAGATACCCTGTTTTGAAAGTGGAAAATCAACGATGCAGAAAAATTTTATTGTTTTCTTTTGCTAAAGGGTCACTGCAGCATCCATTCCAGATACTCTGCTCCTGTAATTTTCCTCGTTCTTAATTTTTCCTTTTGGCTATACCACTCTTTCAATAATTTTTCCACTTCCTCAAAATTATCAAAAAGCAGAATCGTGTCAATCGGAACGCTCCCGCCGCAGCCATGTTCCCAGTCATACCAAATCATCAAGCGAATAATGTCCTCCGGTGTTTCTGCCCTTGTAAAGAAATTTTCTTCGCGAACATTCAACGCTTTGGCTATGTCTTTGGTTCTGCTCTCTTTGGGCGTTCGGAATCCTGATTCATATTGGGCAATGCGATTTGCTGCGTTTCCATCCAAGTGCAGTCGTTCTCCCAGTTCCCGCTGCGTTAGTCCTCTGTGCTTACGAACCAGCTTGATTTTCTCTCCCAGCTTCATAGCTACCTCTTTCCGATAAAAGTGAAAAAGGGCATACCCAATCGAAGATGCCTTATCTCCGATTGGGTATGCCCTCTTTATTTTTATGCCAGCCGCATGGTCTTTTTGTAGCCGCCGATGAACCGTATTTCAATTTCATTGCGTGCCCTTACCGTAATTTTCTCAATAATTCTCGCGGTCAGCGCATCGTCATATTCTTGAATTTGCAGATCCTTGGCTGACAGCAGCATCTCCGGCTGGCTGACTTTTTCCTGTCGGGCGGTGCTGTCCTCGATGGCTTTTTTCAGACTCTTAATTTTATTATTCAGCTTTTTCAACCTGTCATCCAGAAACGGGGTATCCTCATCGAAGTCCAAAGACATTTCCAGCAGACGGTCAAATTCCTGCTGGGTCTGTTCCAGCAACTCCTGCAAATTGGGCTTTGTACTTTCGCCGGTCTGTAATGTCATGAAGGATGCCGTTGATCTGGGTGGCGACCTCATCGGTGAAGTTTGCTGCCAAATCCTGCACGGCTTTCAGAATTACACGGTGCAGTTTTTCTTCCGGGATGGACGGTGAGCTGCCGCAGAATTTCGTGCCATACTCGATGCGGTTCTCGCACCGCCAGACAATTTGTTTTCTGCCGTGGATAGTAGGCATGATATTACCTCATTTCAGCCGTTCACACAACGGCTGATTTTATCTTTTTAGTACATCATGAATTTTTCTTCAATCTACGAGCACGCTTCTTCAATAGACGTACCAGCCTCCAGCGATCAATTCGCTTAGGCATCTTTTGATAAATTTCCCGATAATCTACTGTTTCTGGAATCCACCGTCCGTTTTGAGTAATGCTGTGCCCATCAAGCAGATGAAGGAAGAAGGATGCTTCGATGATTACGGAAATAGAATTGCTTACACCGGAGCCAATATGATTGTGTTGGTACAGATTACGAGGCCCCTGAAAGAAACCCATAAGCATATACCTGATGCCGTCCTGCTCATTGCGCTCCGATTCGTTTTTCAGATCATTGATTGCAATAAGGGGAGCCCTCTTTATTTCGCCGGTTTGCTTGTCTATTTCAAAAGAAAGTGCTCTTGTCGCCAGATCGAATCCATGCGAATCCAGGCCTGACTTCTTTTTGAGATAATTTTCCACAGCCACGAAGGCTTCACGTGCTGCCGACTCAAACTCGGATTTATATATGAGTTGCACCGCATCCGATAACGCTGCGTGGATATTGTATACCTCAAAAAATCCTTTGAGCTTCTTTAGCGAATATTGCATTAAACTGCCGCAACAAGGACAGAATGTAAAATCATAAAAGTCAAACCCATATGTACCGTTGCGATATTCCCTAAGTTGCTTTTTTCTGGGTGGAAGAGAACACCCATTAGGACAAGCGTATTCTTCTCTCCTCATTGCTTTCACCTCATTTCAACTACTCACTTACCCGCTGGAAAGATTACAATTTCAAAGGATAAGCATCCAGCTTGTTTTTCGCATTTATGTAGGATTTATAAATATTTTTGATTCCGGCTTCTTTTGCCATGCTTACAACAAGATTTTCCTCTGCTACGCCCATTCGCAGACCAAGAATTATGCCATTGGGGATCCATTCCATCATAATCGGCGGTTTCATAATGCAGCCGGTAATCATTCGCCATTCTTCATCATATTTATGGCACTCTTTTTTGATCAGAGTCGTTCTTTCTTGTTCCCATAGCACATTTCCCATCTCTACATATAGCTCTTGAGGAATCTGAGTTTTTGCTGTCTCTGCTATTTTGCGGAGCATAACGAATTTTGCAAATTTCGTTGCATCATAAGGCGTGTCCGAATAATAAATCGGATATAGCGGCGTTCCGTAGTTCTTGATTCCGCAATTTGCGCATTTTTCTTGTTTACCACATAAAAAATTGTCTTCATTTTCAAGATCGTAGATTTGCACAAAACCTCTGTGCTGATCTGCATATTTCAGCCACAGAACCTCATTAAACCCATTTTCGGAGAAACAAACTGACCACGTATCCTTTTTAACTTCATCACGGAGTGAAAGCGCTGCATTCAGAAAGCTTTCGGTAAGCCCGTGAGAAAGCGCGTTTGTCACATTCTCAACCGTAAACTGCGCTGCTTGCTCCTCAGAGAGAATATTCCCAAGCAATGACTTAACACCATCCACAACAGCTTCTGTACTTTCCGGAGTCTGGAATGCACTTAAATACTCTTTCCGGATTGCCTCAATGTCGATGTGAAGAAAGGTATCGAAAGGGTCATCATAATAATTCGCAGAAGAAAAATAGAGCTTATTCGTTCTGAGGGCATCCAAGCTCTTTGTGCTGACAGGTCGATACCGGAAAAGCAGCTTCGGATACTTAATTGCTTTGAAAAGCTGTTCTCGTTCTGCCACAATATCATTTCCTGGCAAAGAACATAATGTTTGCCAGAAGTGTTCTCGATCATTGTGATTCATTGATGCCCCTCCTCTCAATTATTTATCCTTATTGGCCATGCTCATGCACTTCCTATTTGTAAATAGATTTTAGGTATCTACAGCAGTTTTTCCCTGACGTTTTCTTTTATTTCATTTTTTTGCGGACGATAGATAATTTTCTGTTCAAGATAGCTTCTTTACCTCTGCTTCAAATGCACTTTCCGTCATATTAGCACGGTGCGCAGCTTCTTTAATGCTCAGTAACCCATCCTTGACAAGCCCTGCAAGAACAGCAACCGCACCCTCGGTTTTGCTTTCGTTCATCATATCTTCAACTGCTTTGCACACATCAATCACCTCCGCGTCCTCTGGAATGTCCAGAGGTGTGTTCGTTACAGCTTTGATTACTCGCGCCGCGTTCGCTTCCATAAGCATACGCGGGTTGTTGGTCAAAAATTCTGTCAATCGTTTTTTGTCTTTGGAATACTTGATGTACCCGATTACCTCTCGGAGACTTGTCGAGAATTTTTCCAAGTCCTCTTTGCTCAGTTTTGCCGGGTCAATCAAGTGGATCTGATAATCCTGCACAAAGTTCAGCAGACTCTCATTCTTGACTGCCATCATCTCGTGGAGAGACAGCGGACCATCCCACTCGTTCGCTCCAAAATGCAGCACCAACGTAATGACAGGTGTGATCTTATCGTCCTTATAGAAGCCGGACAAGTACTCACCCTTGCTGTGTCCTTTCGAACCATCGGTGCGATGCTTTGCTGCTATGTCAGCAACCTGCTTGCCATACTGGAGCGCATCATAAATGATATTGCGAACAGGCATTGCATAGTGAATATCGGTTTGGTTTTCGATACCCAAAAGGATGTAAGCCGCTTCGCCATCTTGCTTGATGACCGCCGATTTCAGCACATCACGGTATTTTTGCACCGCATCATCCGGCTGGGTTCTATTCTCGTTCTGCGCACCAAACGGCAAAGCTATTTCTGTTGTATCCAATTCCTGCAACTGTGCAGGATTGACAACTGCTTTACCACCGTAAATCAGATAGTTAAATGCATCTGCAAATACAGTATTTTCTTTCATATAGGCTTTTGTGACCGTATCAGCTAATCCCATTGGTGTACACCTCCCCTTTTTCACTTCTTGTTCTTTGTCTCCATCTTACCATAAAGCGTTCTTTTTATCAAGTTTTGTTTCACTCCAGATTCTTAATTTTCTGCGAACGGTAGTTCATAATGTGTTTCACTCAAGGTTCCTTATTCTAGCGGCATTGCTTTCTCATATCCACCAATGAACCGAATCGAAATGTCATTACGCGACCCCACCGTGATTTTCTCAATAATCCGCGCGGTCAGCGCATCGTCATATTCTTGGATTTGCAGGTCCTTGGCTGACAGCAGCATTTCCGGCTGGCTGACTTTCTCCTGTCGGGCGGCGCTGTCCGCGATGACCTTTTTCAAATGTTTGATTTTACTGTTCAGATTTTTCAGCTTATCATCCAGAAACGGCGTATCCTCATCGAAGTCCAAGGACATTTCCAGCAGACGGTCAAATTCCTGCTGGGTCTGTTCCAGTTGCTCCTGCAAATTGGGCATTGTGCTTTCGCCGGTCTGTATGTCATGCAGGATGCCGTTGATCTGGGTGGCAACCTCATCGGTGAAGTTTGCCGCCAAATCCTGCACCGCTTTCAAAATGGCACGGTGCAATTCTTCTTCCGGGATGGACGGCGAATTGCCGCAGAATTTCGTTCCGTACTCGATGCGGTTCACGCACCGCCAGACGATTTGCTTTCTGCCGTGAATATTCCAAGTCACTCGCTTGTAAGGGCTGCCGCAGTCACCGCAGACCAGCCGTTCGGTCAAGGCATATTTGCTGTTATAGCGACCCCGGCGGCGCTTGCGTTGGTTGGCAGCCGACTTACTGTTGCGGCGGGCAATCTCGGTTTGCACCTCTCGGAACATTTGCTTACTAACGATACCCTCATGATAATTTTCAATGTAGTATTGCGGAAGCTGCCCGGTGTTTTTCTTATGTACACCCGTCAGCACATCCTCGGTAAAGGTCTTTTGCAGCAGCACATCACCGCAGTATTTTTCGTTTTGCAGGATGCGCTGGATGCTCTGTGCTGACCATTCGGTATTACCGCGAGCTGTGAGTGCACCCGCCGTTTCCAGCTTTGCCTTGATGCTTTGCAGACTGTCCCCTTGCAGGTAGCTGTTGAAAATCAGCCGAATAATTTCCGCCTGCTCCGGGATGATTTCGGGCTTGCCGTCTGCCCCTTTCCGGTAGCCGATAATTCTGCCGTAAGGAAAGGCAAATTTACCGTGCTTATATCCCATACGCTTGCCGCGAGCCACATTTTGGGAGATAGACTCGCTCTCCGCCTGTGCAAAGGCGCTCAGTACGGTAAGGATCATCTCAGAGTTCATGGTGGCGGTGTTGATGTTCTCCTTTTCAAATACCACTGCGATTCCCATTTGTTTCAGCATTCGGACATACTGGATACTGTCCAGTGTGTTGCGGGCGAAGCGGGAGATTGATTTCGTCAGGATAAGGTTGATTTTATGCTTCTTGCAGTCTTGAATCATCTGGTTAAAACCGTCACGCTTCTTGGTATGTACGCCGGAGATACCGTCATCCGCGTAGATGCCCGCGACTTCCCACTCCGGGGTGGAATTGATTTTCTCGGTGTAGTATAGTTTCTGGATAGATAAGGATTCTTCCTGTGCAATAGCGCACATCATGCTCAGCATCATTTCCCCTGTGGCGCTATCCGTATCAAACTGTTCTTTTTCAAATTGTACTGTTACACCGATGCTTTTCAGTTCTCGGACGAGCGTCAGCAAATCTACCGTGTTCCTGGCCATGCGTGATGCAGATTTCACTAAAATGCGATCAATCATGCCCGCTCGACAATCTTCCATAAGGCGGTTTAGTTCTGCTCTGTGCTTGATACTCGTGCCAGAGATGCCTTCATCTGCATACACTCCAACAAACTCCCAGTTCGGGTTCTTCTGGATAAGGTCTTCATAGTATTCTGTCTGCACCGACATGGAATGAAGCTGTTCATTGGATTTCGTGCTGACACGGGCATAAGCCGCCACGCGAAGACGCTTCGGCTGTTGCTGTATCGGCTGGATAACTTGGACTTGCGGCATACTATTTCCTCCGAGTTTAACGCTGTGACATTCTTTTTATCACATACAACATACCCGAAAGACAGGTCAAAAGCTATTCACGAGAACCACTAAACTTCTCGGCGCAAAACGCCGCATTTCCGGGCATAACCAACATTCGCGCGCTGACAGATGTCCCTAGGCAATCTTCCGTTTGCGGCAGCGGATACCAGCGCGGCATAGGCCAGTGCGTATTTCAACTCCTGTTCCAGCCTTACGGGAAACGGGTCAATCTGCATCGACAGCCACCTCCCCACGGCACTCTTTTTCCGGTTCGCGCGGTACGAGCAAGGATTCGATTCTCCAACCCGGTCAGGTACAATTCATATTGCAGATTGGTTTCGGTCGTAATCAGTACGGCACCGTAATTTTGCAGAAAGCGCAGGATGCGGTACAAGGTTGTAAGGTCGTGGCTCAGTCGGTCAAGGCTCTGTACCATGACAGCGTTGACACGACCCTGCTGCACAGCGGTAAGCATGGCGAACAAAGCCGGTCGCCAGAATTCGGTACCGTATTTCTGCTCCATGCAGGAATTCACAATGATGTAGCCGCGCCGGTCGGCTTCGCGCATGACATCGGCAAGCTGTTCTTCCAATGCGGGCAGGTTCGGTGCGGCACTGCGGGCGAACGCCCAAATTTTGTATTCTGTCATGGCTGCACCTCAGAATTGATCCATCAGGGGTAGCCGCACATCAAAGCGCGGCTTGCCAAAGGATGCCCGCGTAAAGCGGTCACCGGCAAAGCGTTCCAGCCCACTGTTGATGAGCTCGGCGTTCAAATCACATTCGGTGGTAATAAGGTAGACATCGCGCCTGCGAAAAATCTCGATAACACCTACCAGCAGATAACTATTGCGGCTGATTTGCTCCAAATCACGGACAATGACAGCTTCGACCAGATTGTTCTCCACCGCGTCCAGCATGGCCCGCAGACCATTGCGGTCTTTCAGCGTGTTGCCGCTGCAATGGTCAAAGGATGTGCCGCGCACGAGAAAGCCGTGGCCGGCAGCCTCATCAATCAGGTCGTACAGCCGGTCAAATGCGGTAGCTGCGTTGACCGATGCACACCGCACATAAATCCATGCCGGGTGGTCTTGTCTGTAAATCATCTGAATCACTCCTACAAAAAATAATCCGGGTGCTTTTGCTCCCGGATAAACTGTTGTACATCTTCGATTTTGCTTGTGGTCGGACAGTTTGGTAGCGCTGCCAGCGCGGCATTGTGGTACTTAGCACCAACTGCGGCGCGTTCGTCCAGCAAGGCTACCACGCAGGAATCCTGCTCGGTACGAATGGCACGGCCAAAGCCCTGCCGCAGTTTCTTCTGCATTTCGGGGATGATTTCGGCATTTATGTAGTCGCGCAGGTTCGGGTACTGCCGGCGTTCGTAGTCACTGACAGGGTCCGGGATTGGGAACGGCAGCTTGGGGATAATGAGCAGAGATACCATATCTCCGGGGAAGTCGATACCCTCCCAGCAGGAACCTGCCGCAAACAAAACGCCGTTCCGGCTTTCTTTGAATTGCTGAATACTCCTGTTCTGTCCTCGTCCCGCTTGAAACAGCGGAAACGGCAGGTCATGTCCCAGTGCATCGTACACATGGCGCATCTGTCGATAGGACGTAAACAGAACAAGAGCATGGCCATGGCTGGCTGTGATAAGTGCTGCAATTTGCCGGGCAAAGAACAAGTTTTCCGGGCAGTCGCGCTTTTGGGGAACATATAACAGACATTTTTTCTTATAATTAAATGGTGAATTTGCACGGAAGTGGCGTAGCGTTTTATACGCTGCAAGGCCCAAAAGCTGTTCCGTATGTTCGAAGTTTCCTGCTGCGGCCAGCGTGCCGGAGGTCAAAATAGTTGGTTCGCTGGTGTTCCAAAGCGCACTGCGCAAAAGCTGCGGTACACGATTGCTGGCCGCGCAAAATGTAATCTGCCCCGTCACAGTGTACTCGACATAGAGAATCCGTGTAGGAACATCCAAAAGAAACAGCTGCAATACGCTTTCCGCTTCTGTTATTCTGCTGCGCAGATATGACGGAATACTTTGTAGACCACCCATGTGGTGCAGAAGTTTGACGCCTCTTGTCAGAGCTTTGAGGCGCTCCGGTGTCAGTGTGAATGGAACACAGAGTTTTTTTCGCAGCCATGTTTGCTCCTGCCTGCAGGTTATAAAAAGGTCTGTAAACACATCTTTCAGACTTTGGGCCAAATCGGGATACTCTGCCTTCCTCAAATCAAAACACAGATTTTTCATATCCCGATTTGAGAGCGTTTCCGTATACATTTGGCGGGCCGCGTCTGGCAGCTTATGCGCCTCGTCAACAACCAGCGCCTGATAGCTGCGCAAAAGCAAAGGTCTGTCCTCCAGCCGGTGCGTTGCATTGGCCAGCAGATAATTGTGGTTGCAGATTTGAATATCAGGCTTCATGGAATCCCGCAGATATTGTTGGTAGCGGCAATCCTCCTGTAAAACACAGTTTCGCGGGCAGGACTGCGGCACACAGATACGGCTGCGATCAAAGCGGGAAAGCTCCGGGAGGTGGTCCATATCCAGAAGTTGCTCAGCCATGTGCAGGCTGTTCCTCTGACGGTTTCTGGTGGTGGGAATTTGTGATTCGCGTTCTATAAGCCGAGCATCGCAGACAAAGCGTTCTTTTCCCTTGCGGATAACCGCTGTAAGCGGTGCTTGGATAATTCCTTCTTCCAGCAAAATTGCAGATAAATTTGGCAAATAGTCGTTGATAATAGCGTCCTGCAGGGTCACGCTGGAAGTGGAGATAACGATGGGCAGTTTCATCCGTTCGGGACGGTTCATCTGCCACAGGACACAAGCCACAAGATACGCCAGCGTCTTGCCGATGCCGACACCGGCCTCACACAAAGAAATTTCCTTATTGTAAAGGGTATCCAGAATTTCATGGCAAAGCGCGATTTGCTCCTCGCGCACCGCCATGCCGTGCCGGGGCAGAATCTCCCGGAAAATCTGTTCGGCCATGCGGTGGGATTGCGCATAACCAGTAGGATAAGTTTGCATTGGTTTACACCCCTGTTTTCCATCCCGCTTAAAGCAAAATAATGGGCAGCAGGCGCTTGGGTTCCTGCTGCCCACGATTTGCCCTAAACGGCAAAAGTAGATAGTTAAGTAAGTGTGCCACATTTGCCGCCCGCACCCCTGACACCGGGAACACAACAGGCAGGCCGATGGCGGCAGCCGTTCGCTGACCTTGCCACGATCTTACTGATTCCAACCGTGACGCGGTCACCCCCTCTGACGCGGGAGGCAGCAGGCGTATTCAAGGGCAGTTTTCAGCCGTTCGGCGCTGCGTTGGAAGTAGGCGTCCGACATTTCAATGCCGACAGACTCATTTATCGATTTCGCAGTGCCCTACGCAGGTAAACCCACCGGCACGGGTCAGCCCTTCGCGGAAGCCGCCGATGCCGGAGAACATATCGATGAATTTAATCAAGCACCCGGCTCCTTATGGACTTGGGTGCTATTCTGGGCGTACTTAATAGGCGCCCCTCATCAAAAACAAAAGCAGCCCGTCATAGGCTGCACCAAA
>ERZ1673697.1665-NODE-1665-length-23763-cov-5.005441_pt1 | contig 23763 bp, 15 predicted proteins | sample MGYA00580227_ERZ1673697 | MGnify/ENA primary metagenome ERZ1673697 (study PRJEB41218, sample SAMN15661759) | gut metagenome | host: Homo sapiens | place: Canada: London | collected 2015-08-20/2019-03-30 | study: EMG produced TPA metagenomics assembly of...
GAATCCAGATGGCGGGAAGACCCACAGAGCTACCCACCACCTTGGGGTAAATCAGCTGCCCCTCCAGCTGCTGCAGCACCAGGAAGGTGACAAGGAAGATGAGCGCCTGCATGGGACTGACAATCACGATGAGCAGCATCCCCACCAGACAGCCCAGGAAAGCTCCCACATAGGGAATGAGGGCCATAAAGGCGATGAACACGCTAATGACCAGGGAGTAGGGCAGCCCCAGGATGCTCATTACAAGGAAGAACATCACGCCCAAAATCACCGCCTCCACGCACTGCCCGGAGATGAAGCTGGAGAAGGTTTGATTGGTGAGGACGGCAACCTCTGAAATTTTATCTGCGTATTTCCTCCCTACATAAGCATACAGCACGCTGCGCACCTGACTGAGGAGCTTTTTCTTGTTGGAGAGGATGTAGATGGAAATGACGAAGCCGGTGATGGTAATGGTGAGAACCGAAGCCACGGAGGAGACGGCGGTGAGGGAGGTTTGAATGATCTGGGCATAATTCTCCCAGACCTTGGTGAGCAGGGGACCCAGGTCAAAGTTGGAAAACAGCTGCTCCAGCTGTTGGGTGTTGATGTTATGGGACTGTAAAAAGGCAATCAGCCTGGGCCAGGCGGCTTCTGCCGAGCTGATGATGCCGGGAATGGTCTCCACCAACTGGGGAATTACAATATACAGCACCAGAAAAATCAAGAGGAAGCCGCCCACATAGGTGACAATCAGGCTGATCACCTCATTGGCCCGCTCCCGGACCTTCCACCGGCGCTTAGTTTGCAGCCGGAGGAGGAGCTTCTCCAGGCCCCGCATGGGGACGTTGAGGAAAAAGGCCAGAATGGCCCCTACGATCAAGGGCTGCAGCAGGTCAGTGAGGAAATGAAAGACGGAGCCAATGACGCTCAGGTGATTGATGAGGGCGTAGAGTCCCACGGCAAAAGCAATGAGCCCCATGGCTTGGGTATATCTGGTTTTTGGCTTTTTTGGCAGCATCCTGTTTCCCCGCTTCCCGGACCGGAACGGTCCAACGTTCATTCTTCTCTATTATAGCACAAAACCCGAAATCCGGTCAGGCTTTGTCAGAAAAATTTATAAATTATTCATGCTTTCCCCGGCGGGGACTGTCTCAAACCATGCTGGGGAAAGCATCACAGCTTTTCGTATGTCTTTTCCAAGAAACGCTGAGCGGTTACCAAGGCCCGCTGGTGGGTGGCGCGGCCGATTTCCCCGGCTTCGTCAAAAGCGGTCACCTGGAAGGTGATGATTTTCCCGGAGATGCCGGTGACCTCTGCCTCTGCCCGGACCTCCAGCCCCACAGGGGTGGCGGAGGTGTGGGCCAGATCCAGGGCGATGCCCACAGAGGTCTGCCCCTCCTCAAGAGCCGGAGCAATGGCTTCACAGGCTGCGCCCTCCATAAGGGCTGCCATGCAGGGGGTGGCATAGACCAAAAGGTCGCCGGAACCCACTTCCAAGGCGGTGTCTGACCGCTCCACCAAGGTGGAGGCAGTCCCTTTCATGCCGATTGTAAGATCCATAATTGCAGCATCCTTTCTGATGAGGGCCCTGTGAGGCCCCGGTTGCCCTTTGATCATACAGTCCACTTGGACAAATGTCAACGAAAAAGAGGTTGCACTTTTGGAGAAAAAGGCATATAATCAGGACAATTAAATCGGCCTTCTTCAGGAGGCCCCATGTGAGGTGCCGGTATGGAAACCAAAGAAAAGCTGAATCTGACCATGCTCTGCGACTTTTATGAGCTGACCATGGGCAACGGGTATTTCCAGAGCGGTCTGCAGGACCGTATTTGCTACTTCGACGTATTTTTCCGCAAGTGCCCGGATGATGGCGGCTTTGCCATTGCGGCGGGGCTGGAGCAGATCATCGACTATATCCAGGACCTGCACTTTGACCCCCAGGATATTGCATATCTCCAGGGCCGGAACCTGTTTTCGCCGGAGTTTTTGGAGTATCTGAGCCGGTTCCGCTTCACCGGGGACATCTGGGCCGTGCCCGAGGGGACGCCCATCTTCCCTCATGAACCCATCATCACAGTCCGCGCCCCAGCCATTGAGGCCCAGCTGGTGGAGACCTTCCTGCTTTTGGCAGTGAACCACCAAAGCCTCATTGCCACCAAGGCCAGCCGGGTAGTCCGGGCTGCCGAAGGGCGGACGGTGCTGGAGTTCGGCTCCCGCCGGGCCCAGGGCTCCGACGCAGCCATTCTGGGCGCCCGGGCCGCCTATATCGGCGGCTGTCATGGCACGGCCTGCACCATCTCCGACCAGCTCTATGGCGTCCGGGCCGGCGGCACCATGGCCCATGCCTGGGTGCAGATGTTTGACAGTGAGCTGGAGGCCTTCAAGACCTATTGTAAGCTCTATCCCACCAATGCCACCCTCCTGGTGGACACCTACAATACCCTTCACTCCGGTGTACCCAACGCCATCCGGGCATTCAACGAGGTTTTGAAGCCCCTGGGCATCACCAGGTGCGGCATTCGCCTGGACTCCGGCGATATGGCCTACCTCACCCGGAAGGCCCGGCAGATGCTGGATGAAGCGGGCTGGACGGAATGCCAGATTTCCGTGTCCAATTCCCTGGACGAGTACCTGATCCAGGACCTGCTGCACCAAGGGGCCTGCATCGACATGTTTGGCGTAGGCGAGCGGCTGATCACCGCCCGGTCCGAGCCGGTCTTCGGCGGTGTGTACAAGCTGGCCGCTGTGGAGGACGGGGAGGGACATATCATTCCCAAGATTAAGATTTCGGAAAACGTAGGGAAGATTACCAACCCCCATTTCAAGAAGCTATACCGGTTTTATGGAAATGACACCGGCAAGGCCATTGCCGACTATCTGTGCCTCCATGATGAGACGGTAGATGACTCTAAGGATCTGGAGATTTTTGACCCGGAGGCCACGTGGAAGACTAAAACGGTGTATAACTTTACGGCCAAGGAGCTGCAGGTTCCCATCTTCCGGCAGGGGCAGCTGGTATACCGGAAGCCCACATTGGAGGAGATTCGCGCCTACTGCCAGCAGCAGGTGGACACCCTGTGGGACGAGGTGAAGCGGTTTGACAATCCCCACACGTACTATGTGGACCTGTCCCGGAAGCTGTGGACCATTAAAAATGACATGCTGAGGCAGAAGCGTTGAAGATGAAACGGACGACTTCCAAGGAAATGGCCCTGTGCGGCGTTTTGGCGGCCCTGGCCCTCACGGTGATGATCCTGGGCGGCATGTTCCCTGCCGCCTCCTATTGCTGCCCGGTTCTGGCCTGCATCCTGCTGGTGCCGGTGGTGGAAACCTGCGGCAGGCGGATTGCCTGGGCCTGGTATGGAGCCGTGGCCCTCCTCAGCTGCCTGCTGTGCCCGGACCCGGAGGCGGCGGCCCTGTTCCTGTTTTTGGGCTATTACCCCATCATAAAGGGCCCCCTGGACCGAATCTCCCCGGCCCTCCTCCGGGCCCTTGCCAAGCTGGCCCTGTTCCTTGTGGCCTGCGCCCTCATGTACACGGCGCTCCTGTTTGTCCTGTCCCTGGAGCAGGTAGCCGAAACCTTCCGCCAGGAGGCCCCCTGGATGCTGGCAGTAGGCCTCGCCTTGGGAATTTTGACGTTCTTCCTGACAGATTTTCTGCTGACCCGGCTGGAAGCAATGTGGCGACGGAGAACAGGGAAGAGATCGGAATAGAGCTGGGGCGTGCTGTCTGGCGTATTTGGGTTCGAGTTTTGAGGAAAGTGTGTAACGGTACTCGAATGTTACCAAAATGAAATTATTTTTACGGAAATGTAGCTGTATTGTAGATTTTTGTAATTGACAGATGGCCTCCTGCGTGTTACAATATGTAGCATGGGCCGGAATAGGTTCAGCAGGTTGGCGTTTTATTTCGTTAGCGCTATACCAGAAAGGCAGGAGGAGGGCTAACGGTGGCAATATCTATCCACAATTATACAATTCTGGACCATCTCGCGGATTATTTGCTCCGTATTCGGGAAGCTGTGCAGGGGGATGGTAGCTATCAGTATGTCTGTGTGATGGAACGCCGCTGCTTTAATCTTGTAGCACGTTTTTCGCCGGAGCTGCTAGATCGGGTTGTCACATCCAATGGACTGCTCTGTATGGGCAAGGAAATTGCCAGGTATTACGAGGAAAACTATGACTTTCCTCGCATGTTAGTCTGTGATGACATTGTGATTCACGGACGAAATCTTGCGCGTTTTTTCTATACACTGGAAGAAGAAGTAGTGGGAATCCTGGAAGCGGAAGGGTTTACGTTCACCTTTGAGCAAAGACAGGGGCTGCACCGGAGATTGATTGATGCGGTTGACATATATGCGTATGTCAGGAGCAAGCATCCACTTTTGCTAGAGTATGGCTATATTCAAAAAATAGAGTATGATCATGCTTGCTCGGATATGGAAATTCATGATATTTCCCTGCAGATTACTGATTTTTTGAACCGCTCTGGGGCAACCAGCACCAGCTTTGTGATTTCTTTCCCCAAGACCGTGTTGACCAGACAGGTTGAGACCGACGTGGGAGACTGGAAGCGAGGCGAACGAAATCTGTATGGGTGTGTCAACGAAAATGAGAGCGCGCCGAACCGAAGGATGATTTCCTATATTCGGACAGTTTGTGAAGGCAGGCCGCAAAGCTGGATTTCAACTGTGCGTTATTATCCGGGTGAAGAGAAAAATCAATGGATTACCAGCGCGCCTATTTTTGAAGACTGTTCTTTGGAGAGATTGCAGAGCATTTGCCGACAGATTGATTCGCACCTGGAAGAAGAACAGGCCAGAGGAAAGCAATATCAGAAGCTCCGAAGTATTTTAAGAGAAGAAAAAACGCCGCAATTGCAGGAAGTCCGGTGGCAGTTGGTGAGCTTTTTCGCTTCTGTCGCCGATTTTTTTGACTTTTATGAGGCTTATGAGGGACAGCCAATTCAGGATGAGGCGGCCCAAAAGGAATTGGTTGACGGGAGCAATTGGAGGAAGATTTCTGCCAACTTCCGGGGAATTGAGGAGCGGGGAAGGAATGACCAGCGTACCGATGAGGAGTTGTACCGCTTCTGCTGCGACCGGGTGCTGCAGCGGGCTGTGCAAGGCATTTTAAATGTGGAAATGAAGCCCTTCGTGCTGCAGCCCGTTGGACACATATTAGATGGACCAAAACACTTCATCGATGCAGCTGCCAGTCAGGTTGCCTCTGAGGAGGGAATGCGGCAGGAGGCGGATGCCTATGCGCTGGAAGAGCGGCCCTATAGCTTTCAGCCGGAACGCCACAACGGCGGGATCATTTCCTTTTCCAGCTTTTTTAAGAAGATGTCAGGGCTGGTAGAGGCGTCCATCTCTGTAGTGGAGGGGACGACAACGATTCTGAAGCTGATGGACGATGGCATCGTAGGCTTGCGGCTCCATCAGGATTCAGAAACGAAGGAGCTGCAGACAGTGCTCAAAGTGGGAGAGCTGGCAACCTTTTACTGGCCGATGCAATTGTCTGTGTATGTCCCCGCTTTGGCCTTGGTGGAGCGCTCCTGCTGGAGACAGAACATGGAGCAGAAGGAGGCAGTTCTTCGATTTTTAAAGGAGCAGGCCTTTGAGCCAGGAGATAGACTCCCAAAGCATTTGAGGGAGTTTGAAGTGGCAGATGTGCAGAGATGTCTCTTAGCGTGGACGGAGAAGCTATACCATGCCGGGCAGAGCTACCGAGGTTGGGATTTCGACAATTTGGAGCAACGGCGTGAGCAAGAGGTACAGGAAGAAGGAATTCGGGCAACCATGCTGAACCGGGCAAAGGAATTTCTGTACCTGCAGTAAAAATAAGTGTTATATTATCTGTAAATAGTCTCCCAAAATGGTAGTTTTGTATTTCCCTGTGGGGGTATTTTGGCGTTTTAGATTCTGGAAAGAAGCTTTCCCATAGCATCTCAAACCCTGAAATCCTGGAGAATGCAAAACGACGTTTTGGGAGCTTTTTTAGAAAAAGAGAGGGGAACGATACGATGTACATTGACGTCATTAAAGGCCAGGAGTTGAATGTTTATATATCCGAAAGCCTGGAAAACCCGGAAAATATGATGTTTCCGGTGTTCAAGCAGGCGTCGCAGGCTCTGGCTGGCATTGTCCGGCAGGCCCGGGAGTTTGATATGTATGGTCAACGGGACGGAGACTTCTGTAAGCAGGAGAGGCTGTTTCGGTATAGCAGCAACATCATTGCCTTTTCCGGTCAGCGAGGCGGCGGCAAAACCAGCACCATGCTATCCTTTTCCAAGATTATGCAACGAATCGGAGAGGAGAGGAAGTGGGACTATGACCAGGAACTCCAGAGCGCATGGAAGGAGCTCCAAAACGTTTCGTTCATCGTGCTGTCGCCCCTGGAGCCCTCTGTCCTGGAGGGGCAGCAGAGCATCCTCTCTGTGGTGCTCTCTCGCCTGTACGCATATGGGGAGCGGCTCATGTGGGAGGCGAACCAGAGAGGCGGTGACGCGGAATGGCTGGAATGCGTGCAGCGTAACTTGACGCGGGACTTTCAGAATTGCCTGTCTGGCATCCGGGGCGTCAAATACCAAAGGGACGCAGCGCCCCAGGACCTGCGTGACCTGCAAGACATCAACGATGGCGCACGTCTGCGGCAGTATTTTTCTGATCTTGTAGAGCATTTGCTGCAGTTGGCGTCTCATGGGGGTCAGAGAGATCAGGAGATTTATTACCGGGGCCAGAAGGAGATCTGCTACCGGAACGCCACAGACAGAGAGGCCTATTTGGTTTTACAGCTGGATGATGCGGACTCCCAGATTGACCACTCCTATCAGGTGCTGGAGGATGTGCGCAAGTACCTGGTTGTGCCCAAGATGGTCATCCTGATGTCTGCAGATGTGAGCATCTTCCGGCAGCTGGTCCTGGAAAAGTATGCGGAGGAGTTTCCGGCTCTCGGAAGCAAGGAGGAAGAGCGCCAGCCTCTCTGGGCGGACCTCCGGCGAATGGGAAGTAAATACCTGGACAAGCTGATTCCCTCCATTCAATTGGTGACCCTGCCCCTGCTGGACCAACTGGTGGTGCAGCAAGGGAACAATCTGGAGCTGCGGTATTTGAAATCAAGGCCGGTGGGCAAAAACGAATCAAGACAACCCGAGTATGTGTTTCCCTGGTCTCAAAATGCCGGATTGGGCCTTCAGGATTTCCTCTTGACAGCCATTTATCAGAAGACCGGCATCATCTTTGTCACCCATACGGCTTACGCGAACAACATTATCCCCACTACCATGCGGGGGACTATGCACTTACTGTACCTCTTATCCACTATGGAAAGTATCCCCAGCCATCCAAGAGATGGGGAGCTTACGCCAGAGAGCTTGAAAAAACTTGTGGAGCGCCAGCTTCCCATTGCGGAGGAGAACCTCTCCCGGTTTAGCAGGTACTTCCGGGAGGATTGGCTCAATGCCAAGGTGACCAGGCTGGATGATTTGGCCTTTTTGCGCCATCTTAGTAGTTCCGCCCGGTCCGTGCAGGTGCAGCTGACGATAGACTACCTGCTGAAGCGGTATGAGGGGTCACTGCCGGAAAATTTCGATGCTAAAAGTATGGCTAAGTTGGACAAGAGCAGCCAAATCCTGCTGGAGGAATTCATGGCGGCCCTCCATCTGAAGCACCGCACCCAGGAGGACTTCAGCCTCTCCTTCGCCATTCATACGGTGTTTACCCTGGGGAACCACCGCGCCATTTGGCAGCAGAAGAGGAAAGCTGTCCAGGAAAGGGAGAAAGCAATTCAGAACGAGAAGGCGACGCCCGATGAATTGCTGGTATTTGACTATGCGCCTGAGCGTACTTACCTGCCGGATACATATCGGGTTCCAGAGGTGATTCAATCAATTCAGACAGACTTAGGGATAGAATGTTTTGTATCTGAGATAAATGAGTTAATTCAAAATGAAGACAAGAAAGGACACGATAGAGAGCCTATATCTAACGAAGAGAAAGAGAGATCAAAGTTAGAGGAATTTCTAGCAAGGTGCATGTTGCGGCCTTTTTGGCGGGAGGAAAAAACCACAAGGTTTAATTTTATGAATTTTATTTCTGTTTTACTGCAGCTATGGGAAGTGAGGAAGGCAGTGGGAACAAAGATCCCTGCTGAGACAGATAAAATAGGATATGGACACACGCAACAATACCGAATCTATGAAATGCAGGAAAATGCACTGAGTGTTGCAGCGAACTGGGATGTACAGGACTATATTTTTAAGTTTATACAAAATAGACTTAAAGACAAGATAAAAGATAATGTGCAGGATAACTGCATATTTGCCGGAAAGCTGCTCGGCGATATGTATGGATGGATAGATAAAGAGTTAGGAAAGATTAACTCTGGTATGCTTACAAAAAAATTGAATTCGGAGAAGTTAGAATTATTTGATGCTAGTAAATTGAATGGAATTGCAGCATCGTTCCGGTATACTGGCATTAAAAAGGCGGTAATAGGAGATATCGATGTTGCTCAATGTATGCTGAGCATGCTGAAAAAAAACCGTCGCAACCAGGAGGCGAATCTCCAATGGGAGGCGGAGAAACCCAAAGGGACGACAACGCAAGCCGATGCAGCGAACCCGGACGCTCAAGCACAGCAAGCCATGGCTGCTATGGAGGGTGGAGAAGGAGCGCCTTCCAATAGCACTCCAACATAAGCCTCAGGGGGGATGTACATGACAGAGATTGACACCAAAGCCCTGGAAGTACTCCTCCGCCGGATTCCCTCGGAGCGGGTGTTGCAATGGATTCGCTCAGGCGCTTGGGCTCCGGCTGCCCGATTGGAAGAGGAGGAGGCATTTCTCCAATTTGCCGTCGGGAACCTGCCGGAGTACTCCCAGGATGAACACAGATTGATTTTCAGCCGCCTCAGGGAGGAGGCGGCTGGATTGATTGGCGGTGGGGCGGAGCGGAAGGACCTGGATCTGCCCACCATGACCATTGGCCTGCTGCTGAGCGCGGCCCGGCGGCTCCTGACCCAGGCTGGGGAGGAGCCTCAGTGCAAGGTGGAGCGGGTGCTGGAGTGGCGAAAAGCGTTCCACAACCTGGGCCAGGACGTATTTGTGTGCGCCTATTTGGCTTCTGAAGACCTGAAGCACCGGGTGACACGGAGGGATTTCACCTGGCGTGCGGTCATCCGGACCAATTATGCCGCCCTGAATTTGCAGCTTCAGCAGGGGATAGCGGAAAACCACTGCCACCTCTTTGGCTCCACCCAGACCTTCGCCCTGTCCTGGTGCAGCCTGATGAATGATCCGCAGGCCCTGAGGGAGCTGGTGAAGGCCTTTCCCCATTTCCTCCGCCCAGCCATGGTCCGGGGACCGGAGGACAGTCTCCTGACCATGCAAGACCGGGTTCGCTATGCGGCCTTTTGCCGCAGCTACCTCTTCCGGCGGTTTTGCATCCGGAATGGGAGACGGAAGGATTTGTGCGAGCAAGATGGCACAAGGCAAGACTGCAGACGAGATGACGGGAAGGGGGACCAGTGGACCAATTTCTCCGGCCTTGCGCCAGAGTTGCGGGCCTATAAGGATATTGCCATTCTGCGGGCTGTCTATGGCGCCCAGGTACCCCAGCCGGAAGGTGGGACCGCCTGCCTGGATTATGCCCTGGACCACAGCACCTTCCACGCCGCGCCCAATGCACCCTACCGCAGCCTGGCAGGGGAGCGGCGCCTTCTGTACTGCTGCTTCCGGGCCTGTTTGGAGGGCCAATTCACCCAGAAGGACAGGCTGGTCTTCTTCCTCTATCTGCAGCTGAAGCTTCAGTTCCGCAGCGAAATGATACAGGTGAACGGCCAGGTGGGCTTCGCAAACTTTGCCGATTATGAAGTCCGCAAGGGTGAGCTGCTGGGCCGTAACTGCTATTGGGTGGAGGCTACCCGGATGGGGCTGAACGGCCCACTGTCCATGGGCTCTGTGACCTCCCTGGAGGCCCGGATCGGGCCGAAGGCCACGCCCCGGGAGCTCAAAAGAAGGATACAGGAGCAGGATTGGTACAAGGAATTTGCCGACCAGGAGAACGCACGCGCTAGGAGCAGAATCCGGCAGGAGTTTGGCAGCCCTGGGATAGAGCCTCCCTTGCAGGAAAGATCTTATTTTTATGTTCTGCACTTTATCAAGCGCCCCGATATCGATCCCAAAGACCTGCCCCTTGTGTCGCGCTGCCGTCACGAGGGCCTGCGGCGAGATGTCCGGCGTCAGGCTTTGGCGTTGGCCCGGGCGTTGAGCACTTCCCCATATTTGCGCAGCCGAATTCGAGGCGTGGATGCGGCAAACAACGAGGTTCACTGCCCGCCAGAGGTGTTTGCCCCTGCCTTCCGGTTTTTGCGGAATTTCAAGAGCCAGGAGTTTGCCAAGGAGAGCATGTTTCTCCCACCGGTCTCCCCCAGACTGTCCGCCACCTACCATGTGGGGGAGGACTTTCTGGACATTGCCAGTGCGTTGCGGGCCATAGATGAGACCATAGAATTTTTGAATTACCGTCGTGGCGACCGGCTGGGCCACGCTTTGGGCTTGGGCATTGCGCCGGAGGTGCACTATGCCAAGAAGGGCAGCCGCATTTTCATGCCAAAGCAGCAGCGCCTGGACGATCTGGTCTGGCTGCTGTATCGGGGCCGGGAGCTTGGAACCCACATTGACCCGCACATGTATGGACTGCTGAAGAAGGAAGCGGAAATTTTACTGCTGGAGATTTACGGCGATGTGATCCGGAACAACCGGTGGATGATCACCCTGACGGAGTACCACTGCTGTATGCAGCTCCGGGGGGACGACCCCTCTTTGTACCGGGATACCAAATTTTCCCGTTCGGGATTGGGATACGGGCCCTATGATCGGTATTTCCTTGGCCGGGATGAATGGGACACCTACCGCAAGAATCCGGCAATGGCCGGCATGTATTACTACTATCATTATGGTAGCGAGGTAAAAAGACGAGGGGCGGAGGTATGCGAGGTGACCATTTCACCGGAGTATATCCGACTGATGCGCCAGGTCCAGGACGTTATGCAGGAGCATATTGAGCGCCGGGGCATTGTTGTGGAGTGCAACCCCACCTCCAATGTGCTGATTGGCACCTTCGAAACCTATGAGAAGCACCCCATTTTCCGCTTTTATGACAGCGGTCTTGGAGTTGCTGCAGACCGGCAGCTTTGCCGCCAGATGGAGGTGTGCGTCAACACAGATGACTTGGGCATCTTTGACACCTCCCTGGAATTTGAATACGCATTGTTATTCCGGACGCTGGACGCGCAGCTGGATGCCGACGGGAAAAAGCGATATCAGACCTGTGACATTCTGCGCTATCTGAAAAACCTGCAGGACCTGGGCATGCGGGCAGTGTTTCCTTGCTGTGACCCTGGCACGCCCGTGGAAATGAGGAGGGAACGTTCATATGGGGGATTTTATCAAGGACCTGAATATCATTGATTTCTTGGGGATGCTGCTGCCTGGGGCCTTTGTGGCTTTGTGCCTCAGCATCCAGCACCCCGGAGCCTGGCAGATTTTGGAAACTGCAATTGGCTGTGAGCTCAGCCTTTCCCTGCGAATTACGGTGGTTTTAGTGGTGGGGTATGTGATAGGAATGCTGCTGCATGAGTTGGGGGACAGATTGGAAAAGTGCCTGTGGCTTGTTCCTGTCCTGAACCCCCGCCTTTATGCGGCTCGTACGACGAAGCTCTGGAAGCAAGAAGCAGAGCAAGTCAACGCAACAGTCAAATGGGATCAAGCCGGCTCCCACAAATTTCGTGACACAGTGGAATTGGCCTGGAAGGAGTGGAAGATGTGCGTGTTTTCTCCGCTTCTGGCAGCCGCTGTGATCGCTGTACTACTTATGGCGGCGCACATGCTGCCACTTGGATGGGGCGCGATATTGGCAATTGCCTTAGGGGCTGTGCTCTGTGCAGCCAATGTGTATATGCTGCGGGACCGCTTCCAGGTTGACGCCGGCGGAGAAGGCTATACAATCAAGGCAATGAGGCGGGTGCTTGGGGGGGACGCGGAGTATTACTCCCACGCCAAACAGGACAAGGAATCCCAGCGAAAGCGGAATTTGTTTGACGGCTTCCGGTCATCGGCCCGGAATCTGTTCTTGGCTTTCATTTTTTTGCATGCATATACATCTGCTGGAGAGGGGGAGCTGGGAAGCCTCATACAGACCCAAATGGCGAAACTCCCTGTTCGATGTGTGGTCTACGGCGCTATGCTTCTGATGTTGATCCGATATTGGCATTATTCCTATCTGAAGTTCAAATACTGCTATGAGGACAATGTATTTGAACGAAATAGAACACAAGATGCGGTGACTGAGTCTGCAGCATCGAAGTAGTTTGCTGGTACCCTTAAGTCTCCGGGGAAGCAGAGTCTCCCAGATACCGGGCGGCCAGGTGGGCGGCGGTGGCGCCGTCGGAGGCGGCGGTGACGATTTGACGCAGGGGCTTGGTGCGGATGTCTCCTGCGGCGTAGACGCCGGGGAGGTTCGTTTGGGTGGATTCTCCGGCCAGGACATAGCCCTGGGAGTCCAATTTTACCTGCCCCTGGAGAAGGGCTGTCTCCGGAATGCGGCCGATGGCGGCGAAGAGCCCCTGGCATGGCAGCTTTTGCCACCTGCCGGTGGCCCGGTCCTCCAGGGCCAGGGCTTCCAGCTGTTCTCCGCCGGACAGACCGGCCAGGAGCGTCCCCGGGTGGAGGATGACGTTGGGGCAGGCCGCCAGGGCCTCCTGCTCCCGGGCTTCCGCGCTCATGTGTTCCTTCCGGAAGATCACATGGACCTGGCGGCACAGCCGGGCCAGGCTCCGGGCGGAGGCGGCAGCTCCGTTGCCACCTCCCAGCACGGCTACGTCCTTGTTTCGAAAGAACATGCCGTCGCAGGTGGCGCAGTAGGACAGGCCCCGGCCCAGGAAGCGTTCCGCCTCAGGAAGGGCGAGCTTCCGGGGGGCTGCCCCCATGGCGAGGACCACGGCTCCGGCGGTGTAAGCGCCCCGGGTGGTTTCCACAATTTTGGGGCTTCCAGTCAGGTGCAGCCCGGTCACCTGGGCCTGAAGAAAGGTGGCTCCTGCAGCCTTTGCCCCTGCCAGCATGGCGTTTGCCAGGTCCTGTCCGGATGCTCCGGGGACGCCCGGGTAGTTTTCCACCCAGGCGGTGACCGACATTTGCCCGCCCGGCGCGGCAGACTCCACCAGGAGGGTGGTCAGCCCCTCCCGAGCGCCGTAGAGCGCGGCGCTGCAGCCGCCAGGTCCTGCTCCAATTACAATGAGTTCGTAGTCCATTGGGCACCCTCCTTTGATGAGGGTAGTATGCCCGGGTTCTGAACGGTCAAGCCGGAAGAAGGAGAATGTTATGCGAAATATTCCGGTTTTTACCGGTGAGTTTGGAGCCGCAACCTTGATCTTGCAGGAAATACCCGGAAGGGGAGAGGCCTACTGTGTGGTGCAGTGGGTACAGCCTGGAAAGACCTGGGAATTTCTAGCCGAGTGCGCCCGGTTTTGCCGGATGGCGGGAGCCCGGAGGGTTCTGGCCTCCCATCTGCCGGAGCCCCCGGCGGCTCCTCCTCAAGTCCGGCTGCTCCGTATGGCCTGCCTGCGGTCCGGCGTGCCGGAGACGGACGCAGCGCTGTGGCCCCTTCTGCCGGAAAACGGAGAAGAATTTCTGCGGATTTACAACGAGGGCATGTCCGGCGTTCCGGCGGCGATGTCCTTGCACCAGGGGGATTTGCCCCGGCTTTTGGACCAGGGGGGCGGATATTTTGTCCACAGGGATGGAGCGCTTCTGGGAATTGGCCAGGTGAATGGGGATACGCTCCTGTCCCTGGTCTCCTGCCGCCGGGGGGCCGGGCGAGATGTGGCGGCGGCTCTCATTTCGGTGATGCAGGGGGAGACGGTGGAGCTTCAGGTGGCCGAGAGCAACCTGCGTGCCCGTGCTTTGTATGAAAAGCTGGGCTTTCTTACGGTAGGCGCCGGTGAATGCTGGTGGGAAATCTGAGGGCAGAGACCAGGCTTGAGATGGACGATCTAACGGCTGTTTTTTGCATTGGCGCTGCCGCGCCAGTGCAGGATCAAAGCATGCTACCAGCCCCAGGCTCGTAGCATTGGGAAGCCCTTACGGATGTTGTTGATTTTACCAAATTCTCCCCGGACGGCGGAAAGCAAAGAGGCAAATTTTCTGAAAATGCTGGAATTTCCAGGCAAACCGGCAAAAGTCTTGAAAAAGGTCCCGTTTGTGTTATAATAACAAAAAATAGAGGCAGCCGGTTTGGACCGACTGCCTATTTACGCGGGAGGATTGCTGCCATGGCTGATTGCCTGTTTTGCAAAATTGCGGCTGAGGAGATTCCGTCGCAAAAGGTATACGAAGACGACACGGTTCTGGCCTTTCGGGATATCCATCCCCAGGCCCCTGTTCACATTTTGGTGATTCCCAAGGAACACATCGAAAGCGCCGCCTGCATCACTGCCTCCAACAGCGCGGTGGTGGCCCACTGTATGGAAGTGATTGCCCAGCTGGGCAAGGAGCTGGAGGGTGGCTTCCGGGTGGTGAGCAACTGCGGCCCCAACGCCGGGCAGACGGTGCCCCATCTGCATTTCCACCTGCTGGGCGGCCGTCCGCTGCCCCTGGAGATGGCGTAAGGGAAAGAGAGGCATGATTATGGCAACGGATTTGAAGCCCAACGAGGGCAAAAAGGGAGTCATTGAGGTGGACGGGGTGCAGTACCTCCGCCTGCCCATTCCCACCCACCTGATCACCGACCAGGACAACATCTGCGATGTGGCCCAGCAGTACGGCGCGCCCTTGCTGCAGCCTGGGGATGTGCTTTTCATCTCGGAAAAGTGCGTAGCCTGTACCCAGAAGCGGGCCATTCCCATGGAGGAGATTCACCCCCGGAAGCTGGCCTACACCCTGAGTAAATACGTCACCAAGACGCCCCATGGCATTGGCTTGGGTATGCCGGAGACCATGGAGTATGCCCTGCGGGAGTGCGGCACTCTGCGGATTCTCTTTGCCGCCTTTGTCTCCGTCATTGGCAAGAAGGTGTTCCGGAAAAAGGGCTGGTTCTACAAGGTGGCAGGCTACAAGGCCCGGTCCATCGACGGCCCCTGCCACAACACCATCCCGCCCTACAACCACTATGTGGTGCTGGGACCGGTGAACCCCGACCAGGTGGCCCGGGATATCAAGGCTCGCATTGGCTTTGAGACCTGCATCGTGGACATCAACGACCTGGAGGGTCAGATTCTGGGCGTTTCCTCCAAGGCCTTGGACAAGCACCTCTATGCCCGGATTTTGAAGGACAATCCCCTGGGGCAGGACGACCAGCAGACTCCCATGGGCATCATCCGGAAGCTTTAAATGCACACGCCCCCGCGTACATGTTGGCAGTACCCGGGGGCGTGATGGATTTGCCGGAAAAACCCAAGGATTTTTCGGCAAACTGAACAGGGCGCGCAAAGCTGCGCGCCCTGTCAAACCCCGCTTTAGCCGTGCACACCCGTTTATAACCTGCACAAAAGGGCAGGTGGGTTGCCGCTCTTGCATGTTCACTGCTTCCAACGTCCACCGATCGTCTCGGCGCCGGCGGGAGGCCTGCAATCCAATGAAGAAGTCCTGCATCCCGAAAATAAACTGTGGGTTTAAATGGATGCGTCACGAACCAAGCAGGGAGGGATATGAAGTTGTCTCAGGATTCCTGGTCCTCTTCGTCCTCATAGAGCTGATCCATCATCAGCTGATAGACGGCCTCCAGCTCCTCTGTGTCCGTAATGGCGGAGAGAATGGGCTCGCCCTCTTCCTCGTCAGCCCGGAGGAGGCTTACCTCCAGCTCCTCCGGCTCCTCCTCAGAATCCATGGCAGGAACCACAGCCAGATAGTGGGCGCCCTGGTAATCCAGCTCGGAGAGAATCTCCAACTCGTACTCGACGCCGTCTTCATCGGTGATGGTAATAAAATCAGAACCGAAATCTTCCATCTTGTGCAATCCTCCCAGCCCCTGACGGGCAGGGGTTTTTGGTACCATTATAGTAACCGTTTTTGCCTGAAAAATCAAGAGGAAATCTGTGCTAGGAGCAATAATCTTCCAGGGCCTTGGTTAGGGGGTAGTCCTCTGGCAGAGAGATCCCCTCTTTCAGGGCCTTTTGATCCGCCGGAGGCAGTGCCGAGACCGGCATATCCGTAATGAGCCAGGGTTGGGGATCCTCGTCCCGCCATATGGCCACATACCCCCGGGAGATGCCCAGGAGGTATCCCGCCAGGCACACAAGGGCCAGGCGTTTGTTCCACCGTTTCAATCCAAATCACCTCGCAGACAGTTTTCCCCAACCGCCCCAAAATATCAGCCCCGCCGGGAAAAGACGGCAGGCGCCGGACTGGCAGACGGCGGAGCTGACAGCCTCTGCTGCGATGAAAATCTGGCTGGGAATCAGGAGCTTTCCTGATTTCCAGCCAGAAATGCTTAGATCAAGCCAGGAACGCGGCGGTTTGATGCCGCATATTCGCCGGTCCGGCTTATCCCTTCGTTTGGAGATATGCGTCAATGGCCGAAGCGCCCTTCTTGCCGGCGCCCATGGCCAGGATGACGGTAGCTGCGCCGGTGACGGCGTCGCCGCCGGCAAATACGCCGTCCCGGGTGGTCATCTCGTCTTCGTTTACGATGAGGCAGCCCTTCTTGTTGGTCTCCAGGCCCGGGGTGGTGGAGCGGATCAGGGGGTTGGGGCTGGTGCCCAGGGCCATGATCACGGTGTCCACGTCCAGGACAAACTCGCTGCCGGGGATCTCCACCGGACGGCGGCGGCCGGAGGCGTCAGGCTCGCCCAGCTCCATGCGGATGCACTTCATGCCGCACACCCGGCCGTCCTCATCCCCCAGGATTTCCACAGGGTTGCACAGAGTCTTGAACTCAATGCCCTCTTCCTTGGCGTGGTGCTGCTCTTCCTTCCGGGCGGGCATCTCCGCTTCGCCCCGGCGGTAGACAATGTACACGTGCTCTGCCCCCAGGCGCATGGCGCAGCGGGCGCCGTCCATGGCCACGTTGCCGCCGCCCACCACGGCCACAGCCTTGCTCCGGATGATGGGCGTGTCGGCCTCCTCGGTGTAGGCCTTCATCAGGTTGGTCCGGGTCAGGTACTCGTTGGCGGAGTAGACGCCCTTGAGGGCCTCTCCGGGGATGTGCATAAACATGGGAAGACCGGCGCCGGAGCCTACGAATACGGCCTTGTAGCCCATTTCAAACAGCTCGTCGATGGACAGGACCCGGCCGATGACCATGTTGGTCATGACCTCCACGCCCTGGGCCTCCAGCTTTTTGACCTCGTTGGCCACAATGGCCTTGGGCAGACGGAATTCCGGAATGCCATATACCAGCACGCCACCGGCGGTGTGCAGCGCCTCGAATACGGTAACGGCGTAGCCCTTCTTGGCAAGGTCCGAGGCGCAGGTGAGACCGGCAGGACCGGAGCCCACCACGGCGACCTTTACGCCGTTGGAAGGGGCCTTCTCTGGCATGGCGTTCACATGCTCCCGGTACCAGTCCGCCACAAACCGCTCCAGGCGGCCAATGGCCACGGGTTCGCCCTTGACGCCCCGAACGCACTTGCTTTCGCACTGGCTCTCCTGGGGGCAGACCCGGCCGGACAGGGCGGGCAGGGCGTTGGTAGAGGTGACGATTTCGTAGGCGGCCTGGAAGTCGCCCTCAGCGACCTTGGCGATGAATTCGGGAATGCGCACGTTGACGGGGCAGCCCTCCACGCACTTGGGCTTCTTGCAGCCCAGGCAGCGGCCGGCCTCTTCCATGGCCTGCTCGGCGGTGTAGCCCAGGGCCACCTCTTCAAAGTTCCGGGCGCGGACCTTGGGGTCCTGCTCCGGCATGGGGGTTTTAGTCAGAGTCATATTTGCCATTGCAGCTTCCTCCTTCTCAAATCAGGGCCTTGCCCATGGCTTCCATGCGGCAGACGTGCTCTTTGGAGACTTGGGCCTCCCGGTCCCGGTAGACACTGTTCCGGCTCATGAGCTCGGCGTAGTCCACCTGGTGGCCGTCAAAGTCGGGGCCGTCTACGCAGGCAAACTTGGTCTCGCCGCCTACGGTGACCCGGCAGCCGCCGCACATGCCGGTGCCGTCCACCATGATGGGGTTCAGGGAGACAATGGTCTTGACCCCGAAGGGCTCCGTGGTCTTGGAGACGAACTTCATCATGGGGATGGGGCCAATGGCCAGAACCTCATCGTACTGGCGGCCGGATTCCAGCAGCTGCTGGAGCTTTACAGTGACGAAGCCGTGCTCGCCGTAGGAGCCGTCGTCGGTCATTAAGTACAGGTTGTCGGCACAAGCCCGGAATTCGTCCTCCAGAATGACAATGTCTTTGTTCCGGAAGCCTACAATCACATCCACCTCACAGCCGGCTTCCTTGAAGCCCACGGCGGAGGGCAGGGCAATGGCGCAGCCTACGCCGCCGCCTACCACGCAGACCCGCTTCACGCCCTCGGTGTTGGTGGGCTTGCCCAGGGGGCCTACGAAGTCCTGGATGTAGTCACCCTCGTTCAGGGCGCCTAGGGCGTTGGTGGAGAAGCCCACCTTCTGGAAGATGATGGAGACGGTGCCCTTCTCCCGGTCATACCCGGCGATGGTCAGAGGCACCCGCTCTCCCTGCTCGTCTACCCGGAAGATGATGAATTGGCCAGCCTTGGCTTTCCTGGCAACAAAGGGGGCCTCAATCTCCATGAGGGTAACGGCAGAATTCAGCTCTTTCTTTCGGACGATCTTATACATAATCCTGATCCTTTCATTTCTGGATTTGGGGACGTAGAAAGCGGGCAGGGGAAGGCTACCCACACCATTCCATTATAAGCGATTGGATATGCTTTGTCAAAATGTATTTCCCAGAAAGCGGCAAAATCCCAGGCCATTTTCTTCCAGGGCCGCAAAATATAGACTGCGGCCAGGAGAGGGCAAATTTCATGATATGTTTGCCAATTCTCACAAAAAGCGTAAGATTCTGGTAAAAAGTAGAGACAGGCAGTAGCGCGTTTCCGGAGCTTGTGGTATGATAATTCAAACAGTCACCCCACACGCTGCCAAACGGCAGGAACAAAAAAGGAGGATGTATATGAACACACACACCCGGAGCAGATTCCTGGCGTGGCTGCTGCTGGTGGCCATGGTTTTGACCATGCTGCCCACAGCGGCCTTTGCTGCGGAGGCTGCGACCTACACCAAAATCACCACCATGGAAGAGTTGACTTCCGGCCAATACGTAATGGTGGTAAACACAGGCTACGGCCCTGGCGTTTATGAAAACGGCTGGATTACAGCTCAGGCCATAGACGCCGGCAGCGATACAGTGACCGGTTCGGTTCTCCCCTGGACCATCACCGTAGACGGGGACACAGTCAAGCTGACGGACAGCAACGGCGTTGCCGCTGCACCCAAAGGTGGCAATAACAATGGCATTGTTGCTGGCGATTACAGTTGGCTGGTTACCTGCACCGATGGGACCTTCCAGTTCGCCGGGCAGGGAGTGGATACCGTCCTCCTGGCCAGCAATAAGGGCGCAGAAAATAAATTCCGGGCTTATAAGTCGGCCACCGTTTCCGGTAACCCGGCAGGCTATCCTTCGGAGTTTACCCTGTACAAGCTCTCTGGTGGGACTCCAATAGATCCCACGGATCCAGTGGACCCCACCGATCCCACGGAGCCGGAGGAGCCGGTGCTGTCTGCAGGGGACCATGTGGTCATTTATAACCCGGCCAATGGGAAGGCCCTGTCCACCAGCTATACTGGTTTCTACAACAAGGGCACCGATGTGACTCTCTCCGGCGGCGTACTGTCCGGCTTCCCGGCCAGCGACGTGTGGACGGTGGGCGTGGACGGGGACGGCAACTATACCTTCTCCACAGCAGACGGCAAGAAGCTCTCCATGGGGGCGGAATATACCAGTACCCCCCTGGATGATGTAAACACCGGCTGGAAGGTGCTTCCCGCCGCCACGGAAGGGTGCTACTACATCCAGAACGCCGTTCGGGGCAACTACCTGGAGTGGTACGGCGCAAAGGACAACTGGAGCTCCTACACCCGCGTCACTGACGAGGCCCTCTTTGCCCAGGCGTTCTACAAGGTGGAGCTGAAGCAATACGCCAAGCGGACCGGCGAAGTGGCCGATGGGGACCGGCTGGTGGTCTATTATGACAAGGACGGCCTGGTGATGTCGGATACCGCCTCCGGCAACAAGCTGACCGGCGTGGCTGCCGCCCTCCAGGGGGATTTCCTGGAGGTGACGGAGGGTATGGCTGTGCTGACGGCCAAGCTGGACGAGAACGGCCATTACACCTTCACCAATGCTGCGGGCCAGTACCTCACCACGGGGGCGACGGGCAACAGCCTGACCTTTGGGGACGCTCCTTCTGATTACAGCCTCTGGACCTTGAAGACAGTGACAGGTGGCTTCCACATTGTGAGCGTCAACGCCCAGTACAATGGAAATGCCCAGGCCCTGGAGGTTTATAACAGCCTATTCACCACCTTCTCAGAGAAGGACAACGACTATTACCGCTTTAACCTCTACAAGCTCACCGATGAGCAGCCCACTGGGGAAAGCGGCCTGCCCGCTGCCGGGGATTCGGTTGTGATTTTCAACCAGTCTGCCCAGGGCGTTCTGTCCACCCAGGACGGCAACACGGAAAGCCCCTCTTTGAACAACGCCGCCGCCACAGTGGCAGAGGGCGCCGCCACGGCGGCCAACGGGGGCCTGGTGTTCACCGTGGAGAAAAACGGGGCCTATTACCGCTTTGTCAACGAGACCTTCGGCTATCTCTGCTCCAATGGCACAGGGAACAACGCCTTTTACCAAAAGGAGGCCAACGAGGACGCCGACTGGACTCTGGCGGCGTACAACGGCGGCTACACCATGGAGAGCCGCACCGCCAAGTTCAACGGCAAGTACGCCCAGTATCTGGAGTACTACGCCGGGGCCTATAAGACCTACAGCATGTACAATGTGACGGACAAGGACATCTACACCTTCCACTTCTATCCCTGCGCCAACACCGGGCTCACTGGCGGTGTGGTCAATGAACCTACGGTGCAGTTTGGCGCTCTCACCGATGCCTATGTGGGCCAGGCCTATACCCTGACCTTTACCGTGGACGCAGTCTTTGGCGTTCAGGAGCTTCGGGCTTCCCTGAACGGGACGGACCTGGCCTGCACCGAGGCAGCAGGGGTCTATACCCTGGAAATCCCCGCCGCCTCCGTGGCAGGGGAGAGCCTCCAGGTGGTGGTATCGGGGACGGATACCCGAGATGTGGCGTTTACTGCCACGGCCAACATCTCTGTGAAGGATGAGCCGGTGATTACAGGCCTCACTCCCGCCGCCGGAAGCCAGACCGGGGAGAACAAGCGCCCGGTCATCTCCGCTGCCATTGCCAACGCCGGAGAGAACCCCAGGGTGGAGATGACCGTGGCCGGGGCTGCTGTGGATGCGGTCTATGCCAATGGAACGGTCACCTATACCCCGCTGGAGGACCTGGCAGAGGGCCGCACCAGCGTCACCGTCACGGTCACCCGGGCAGATGGCAAAGCTGCCGCCAAGACCTGGTCCTTCACTGTGGGCGTGGCTGCACAGCAGCTGTATTTTGGCCAGCTTCACTCCCACACCACTTATTCCGACGGCTCCGGCAGCCTGGATACAGCGCTGGAGTATATTGCAAACCTGCCGGAGAGCGCCAACATCGATTTTGTGGCCTTTACGGACCACTCCAACTACTTTGACAAGTCCGGCGAAGCCAACCCGGAGGGGGCCCTCTACGACATGAGCCTGGCTACCGCTTACAGCCAGAATCTCTGGTCCGAGTTCAAGGGCAAGGTAGCGGACTTTAATGCCACCCACTCCGACGTCATTGCCCTGGGCGGCTTTGAGATGACCTGGTCCGGCGGCCCCGGCCACATCAACACCTGGAACACCCCCGGCATTGTCTCCCGGAACAACGCCACTCTGAACAACAAAACGGCGGATGCCGGTATGAAGGCCTATTACAGCCTCCTGAGCCAGCCGGAGGGGGCGGACTCCATCAGCCAGTTCAACCACCCTGGCACCACCTTCGGCAATTTCTCCGACTTCAGCTATTGGGACGCCCTCATCGACAGCCGCATCTTCCTGGTGGAGGTGGGCAACGGCGAAGGGGCCATCGGAGCCGGCGGCTACTACCCCAGCTATGAGCAGTACACCCTGGCTCTGGATAAGGGCTGGCATGTGGCCCCCACCAATAACCAGGACAACCACAAGGGCCGCTGGGGCAATGCCAACGACGCCCGGGACGTCATCCTCACCGACGACTTCTCGGAGCAGGGCCTCTACCAGGCCATCCGGGATCTGCGGGTCTATTCCACTGAGGACAAGAACCTGGAGCTGTATTACACGGTCAACGGCCTGCCTTTGGGCTCTGTCATCGAGGAGGCCCCCGAGGCCCTGGAGCTGAATGTACAGGTCTCCGATCCGGACGCTTCGGACTCCATCTCCAAGGTGGAGGTCATTGTGAACTCCGGTAAGGTGGCCTACACCTGGGACGATCCCGCCGTCCTGGCCACCGGGGAGCTTGCCTGCACCCTGGAGCCTACCTACAGCTACTATTACATCCGCGTCACCCAGGGCGACGGCGACCTGGCCGTCACGGCTCCCGTATGGGTGGGCGAGACCCTGAAGCTGGGGATCTCCAGCGTGGCATGCGGGACCTCCACCCCGGTCACCGGCGAGGAGCTGGAGCTCACCACCACCCTGTTCAACAGCGAGGCCACAGACGCCAAGGTCACCTATGTGACGTACACCACCGATGGCTCCGTGGTCCTGGGCTCCGATACCACCGGTTATACGGTGCCCGCCTCCGGCTCCCAGACCGTCACCTTTGCCTACACGCCCACTGCCGCCAAGGTCATGACCGTCACCGTGACCGTGGGCATGGAGCTGGAGGGCGTGGAGTATGAATTCACCATGGACGTGGAGCTGGATGTACTGAACGCCGAAAAGCTTCTGTATGTGGGCATTGACGCCTCCCACTACAACGAGTATGTGGCCGGCAACTACAAAGACTCTATGGGCAACTTCGGCAACCTGGCTGCCGGGTACTCCCTGCGCACCGTGGAGCTGAAAACCAGGGAAGATCTCATTTCCGCCTGCAGCAACAGCAAGTACAAGATGCTGATTCTCACCGCCCCCTCCCGCCGGGACGGGACGGCTCTGCGGGACCCCTACGCCACCTATTCTGACGACGAGATTGCGGCCATTGTCCGGTTCAATCAGGCCGGCGGCGCCGTGGTTCTGGCTGGCTGGTCGGATGACTACGAGAGCTATGCCCCCTTCCCGGCGGAGAATCACATGGCGGCGCAGCAGAACAAGGTGCTGCAAGCCCTGGGCTCTTCTCTTCGCATTGCCGACGACGCCACCCATGACGACAACCTAAACGGGGGCCAGTCTCAGCGGCTGTACTTCAGCACCTACAACTGGGACAGCTTCCTCCTGGAGGGGGTGGAGTGTGACAGCGATCATCCCAATAACAGCATGTATTCTCAGCTGTTCAGCCAATACGGCGGCGCGTCCATCTATGTGGTGGACCAGGAGGGGAACCCTGCTTCTACTGTCCCCGGCACGGTGACCCCGGTGGTCTATGGCCACGCCAGTACGTATTCCAAGGACTCCGACAGCGACGGATTGGGAGGCAGCGATGTTCCCAAGTATCCGGTGGCGGAGGGAGACAGCCGCCTCATGG
>ERZ1673697.1669-NODE-1669-length-23734-cov-6.400439_pt1 | contig 23734 bp, 15 predicted proteins | sample MGYA00580227_ERZ1673697 | MGnify/ENA primary metagenome ERZ1673697 (study PRJEB41218, sample SAMN15661759) | gut metagenome | host: Homo sapiens | place: Canada: London | collected 2015-08-20/2019-03-30 | study: EMG produced TPA metagenomics assembly of...
GATGTCATCAGCGAAGAAAGCAAGGCAGAGATGGGAAAATTGCAGGGTGCAACCTTCCTGGAGGAGGATACCTCCGCCATCCGCTACGGTCTGGGCTGGGACAATGTCAAGGTGGAAGAACCGGAATTTGACCTGGGTGAGCACGTTGTGATGAAGGGCGGCAACAGCTTCCAGTTCACCAGCAAGCTGTATGTCATTCCAAAATACAATGCAGTATTGACCATGAGCGAAACACACGACTGCAAGCTGGACACCGCTCTGGAGCCGCTGCGCCTGTTTGCGGTTTATATGCTGGAAGAACGCGGCATCAACATTTATAAGAAGTACAAGCCGGTTCCGCAGCAGCTGGCAGAGCGCTTTAACGGCACCTACCTGATGCCAAGCCAGATTTGCAACACCCATTTCTTTGGCACCGACCTGACCATCACTTCGGATGATACCTTTGGCAACCATCGTCCTGTTTATAAAAATCTGAAATTTGACGGACAGAATTTTGTGGACAGCGAAGGAGAACATTATTTCTTCCGTGAGCATGAAAAAGGAACTTTCTTCTTCTCCACCTTCCGTGGCAAGACCGTTCCGAGCATTATGAAGGCAAAGGATTTCCCGGCAGTTTCTTCTACATGGAAAAACAGGGTCGGAAAGCGTTATATTGCCATCGACCTGAGTGAGCAGGATATGGCAAGCGGCGAGATGATGAACGGCTTTACCGTCAAGATGCTGCCCGGCTTCGAGGGAATCATGGTCGCTTCCTTCAGCTCGGCACCGGACGGTGAAATTTACGGAAGATTTGAGGGCTGCTTTGTTCCTTGTGACGACAACACCGGCAGAGGATTTTTGCAGACCCCATCCAACGGCAGCCGCGACCTGATCGACCCATACTTCACGATGGTCAACGGTGTGGAGCACTGCTATGTACAGTCCTACCTCTACCGCGATGAAGCAGCGCTGGAGAACTATGCAGGTCAGACCTTTGAAGAGCTGCCAAAGAGCGGCTACAACAGTGTATACCGCCTGACAGAGCGTCTGGAGAAGCTGCCAGCTCTGCCAGAGGGAAGAAGACTGATTGTCCTCAACAAGGACATGGAGGTCGTTTACGACAGCCAGAATCCGAAGGAGAGCGGCTATCAGCCGGTATCCGAAGGCTATATCAGCTTTATCTAATAAAGTATATAAAAAACTCTCGATCCTTTATGGGTCGGGAGTTTTTTATTCAGCTTGTACAGCGGATTTTGCGCACAAATCCTTCTGGAAAAAATAGGAAGACGCTCCATCGGGGTAAAAATATTCCTTAGTAAAATGAAAGCCACATTTCCGGGTGTAAAAATGATGGTTTCGGGTGGAGTAGCTGGGTGTTTCCACCGTCCAATGGGTGATGGACGGATGACTCTGCTCGATATGGCGCCAGATTTCGCTCCCAAATCCCCGGTTGCCAAGGGTGGGGTCCAGAAACAGAAGGTCCAAAATGCCGCAGTCGTTTTGGCAAATCAGGACATAGCCGCCAATCATCTTTTTGCCCAGCAGGACCTTGTAACACTGGCAGGAAGGGTCGCTGTAACGCTTTTGAATCAACGAGCCGTCGTCGTATCCCCTGGGACCGTCGTGCAGCAGGTCGGTGTGCAGAGCGGTGTCCCGGTCAAAGGCGGCAGTCATGATGCGGGTACATTCATTAAAATCTACAGGCTCTATTTTTTGATAGCACAGCATGGAGAACTTCCTTTCGGAGAAGATTGGAACAAAAAAAGAGTAAGGCTTTTAAAACCTTACTCTTTTGCGTTTGGATTATTCGCCAACGTATGGCAGGAAAGCAAGATGACGTGCGCGTTTTACAGCAACAGTCAGCTGTCTCTGATGACGAGCGCAGGTACCGGTTACGCGGCGTGGAATAATCTTTGCTCTGTCAGACAGGTATCTCTTCAGTCTTGGAACATCTTTGTAATCGATGTTTTCGATTTTATCCATGCAGAACGCACAAACTTTTTTTCTGCTTTTTCTGTTGCGTCTGTCATTTCTTTCGGTTCTTTCTCTTTCCATGAAACTTGACCTCCTTAGATAATTTCAAAGTTGTAAATACAAATGACCGCTCAGCGGTTTAGAAGGGAAGATCCTCTTCGTCATCGCCGACTTCCTCAAATTCCTCGGCAGCACCGTTGGAATATCCAAAACCGGAAGCCTGTGCAGGCTGCTGGAATGGAGATGGAGCAGCGGAATAGGATGACCCATTCGAGCGGGCAGGTGGCGGGGGACCAAAATCGTCCACAGCAGAAGAGGTGTTGGAGGAATTTTTGCTGTCTGCAAAGAATGCCTGATCCACCAGTACTTCCACAGCCTGACGCTTGTTGTCGTTCTTGTCCGTATAGTTGCGGACCTGAATCGAGCCTTCCACAGCCATCAATCTGCCTTTGGAAAAATATCTGCTGATGAACTCCGCCGTCTGACGCCATGCAACACAGTTGATGAAGTCGGTCTGACGGTCCGCGCCCTTGCCGTAGTTACGGTCCACAGCAAGCGTGAAGGAAGTTACAGAGAGATCAGAGGCTGTTTTTCTCAGCTCAGGGTCTGCGGTAAGTCTTCCCATAAGAATTACACGGTTCAGCATGACAGTTCCTCCTAGTTGTCCTTCTTAACGATCAGGGAACGAAGAACGCCGTCGGTGATTTTGTAGTTACGGTCAAGCTCAGCAGGGAACTCTGGAGCGCTGGTGAAGGTAGCGTATACGTAGTAACCTTCTACCTCGTCTTCGATTGGGTAAGCCAGTCTGCGTTTGCCCCATTCTTCTACGGTTCCCAGTGTAGCGTGTTTTTCGATCAGACCGGTGAATTTTTCTACCAGAGCTTTGATCGCTTCGTCGCCGTTTTTGGTGTTGAAGATCATGATAGTCTCATAATTTTCGTTGAGTTTTGCCATTGTCAAAGCACCTCCTTTTGGACTTAAGGCCCTGCCGGTTTTGCAGGGCAAGGTTTGCCGCAGTTTTGCAGCAACGATAGAATTATAGCAAATATACAGATAGGATGTCAAGGAAAAAACGGGCAAAAAAATGCCTTTGCCCATTCTTTGGTGAAATGGACAAAGGCAGAGGAGAGCGGCGTGACTATCTTGGACGATTTTACTGCACACCCAACAGTAAAGCCATGACAATGCTGGCGCACAAGGTCAAAGCAATGACGGCAGCGATTGCCAGCAGGGGAGGCAGCGGGCTTGCGCCGCCCACCGACGAAAGGGTCTGGTAGTATTCGTTGGGAGAACCGCCGGTGGAGGCAGCCTTCAGTTGGGAAATCTTTTGGCGGCAGTGGTTGTAATAATGGCGGTTAGCGGTAAAGCCGCAGTAGATGGAAACGCCGAAGCGCACATACATCAGCAGTTGTGCCGCAATCTGCCATCCGCCCAAACCGGTCAAATCAAATTGCAGGGAGGACATCAGCATCGGGTCGGCAAGGGTCTGCTCGAGCATATGGAAGGAAAGCACCAGTGCCGGAACATTTGATAGAATGTAGAATCCAAACAGCAGGGCGCCGATTTTGTACATCTTTCGATAGAAGAAGTACAGGAAGCCAAAGAAGAAGGCGGACCAGTTGAAAACTTTTGCTTTGACGCGCTGGGCAAGGATTTTAAACACCCGCAGGAAGTAGACATAATTTTGACGAATCACGAAGATGAAATCTTTGGCAGCAAATCCGCCAATCTGGTCGTTTTCATAGATGGCGCCGAACATACTCTCAAAGTCCGGGGACTGCTCCTGCCCGGAAACTTCGTCAAAGGGGTTTTCTACCACCGGGCGCTGATTGTTGTTGGATGGCTGACTTTCGGTTTTGTTTTTTAAAGGGAAGTGGCAATTCGGGCAACTTTCATCCTCGCTGTGGCAGAACAGCCCGCAGTTAGGACAGATGATGTCATCACTGCCATCGGCTGCCGCAGCGGGTGGCTGGTCGTTGGGATTCTGCCAGCTTAGATGCTGCGGATGGAGCTGTTGTTCCATGGCACAGTGTCCAAGCTGTTTGTAGCACGCACGATGATGCGGGGCGCCGCACTCGGGGCAAACCACGATGTCGTCGCCCTCCTGAAATGGCTGTCCGCACACCGGACAACTGACACCCTTATAATTCATAAGATACACGCAACCTTTCTTTTACCTGTCATTTTGCATTTACTGAGTCAATCCTGTGCAGATAAAAAGAAACGGCTTGACTCAAAGCACAGGTACTTGACGATATTTTCGACAAAAAACTTATATTCATTCAGTATACTATAAGTGAGAGAAAAAATCCAGCATCTAAATATGAATAAAAGAGAATCAAGGAATACTTTACAAGCGGGCAGGATTCTACTATAATAAAAGGTAAAACTGCCTGTTGTGCAACGATGCGGCGGTGGTTTGGATAGAAAATTGCTTATAAAACAGAATGGAAGATCATTTTTTACTTTTTGGATATACAGGAGGAAGCCGAATGCTTCAGACAAAGGAGCGTCTGCTCAAAAATAAAGGCTGAGCCGGCGCAGTTTTTTGACGGACAGGAACGCCGTAACAGCCAGCCGGTATAGTCGGCAGTCATTTTTAATCTTAAAGGATAACAGGAGGAGCAAAGATGCTTCAGATAGAAGAACTCAAACAGGAGCTGTTGGCGCAGCAGCCGAAGATTGAATATCTCAAGGAGGCGCTGGGCTATCAGAAGCTGCTGGAACAGAAAAAACAACTGGATGAACAGGCAGCGCAGCCGGATTTCTGGAATGATGTAGAAAACACCAAAAAGGTACTCAAGGAGCAAAAGACGGTCAACGAGAAGGTCGGCTCTTATGAAAATCTGGTGCGGATGTACGAGGACGCACAGACGATGCTGGAGCTTGCTGCCGAGGAAGAGTTTGACAGTGAGGAAGAACAGGAGAGCTTTTTGCAGGACATCCGCACCAGCTTAAAGGAGATTGCCCAGCGCATCGAGGAAGAAAAGCTGTCGGCGCTGCTGTCCGGCGAGTTTGACCAGAACAATGCCATCCTTTCCTTCCACGCAGGTGCAGGCGGCACCGAAGCGCAGGATTGGGTGCAGATGCTCTACCGGATGTATGCCCGCTGGAGCGAGCGACATCATTTTAAAGTCAAGGTGCTGGATTATCTGGCAGGAGAGGAAGCGGGCATCAAAAGCGCCTCCATCCTGATTACCGGAACCAACGCCTACGGCTTTTTGAAATCGGAACATGGGGTACACCGTCTGGTGCGCATTTCGCCGTTCGATGCTTCCGGCAGAAGACAGACCTCCTTTGCTTCGCTGGAGGTCATGCCGGAGATCGACGATGACTATGACATCGAAATCAATCCGGCAGACCTGAAGATTGATACCTATCGCTCGGGCGGTGCGGGCGGTCAGCACGTCAACAAGACCGAATCTGCCATCCGCATCACCCATATTCCGACCGGGGTCATCGTTGCCTGCCAGAACGAGCGCAGCCAGCACCAGAACCGCGAGGTAGCAATGAAGATGCTCAAATCTAAATTGGTCAAAATCAAGGAGCGTGAACACCTCAAACGCATCGAGGACATCAAGGGCGAGCAGCAGCAGATTGGCTGGGGTTCCCAGATTCGCTCTTACGTCTTTATGCCGTATACCCTGGTCAAGGACCACCGCACCAACTGCGAAAGCGGCAACATCAACGCAGTGATGGACGGGGACCTCGACCCGTTTATCAACGCATACCTCAAGGCGGCATCGCAGGGAGAAATCTAAATAAACTGAAACACTCATCCGATTACAGCGGGTCAGAAAAGACACAGGTCTTTTCTGACCCGCTGTTTGTTTGCCGGAAGATTGCCTGGAAAAAATTTTAAAGTTGCCATTTTCCTGCAACAAAACCCTTCGCTTTAGACACCTTATTTACAGAAGCAGAAAATGGAAGGGGAGGATAATCTTTATAAAAGATATTTCAAATGGTGGAAATAATTTATGGAGTATCTGTAACAAACCATCCCTTTTCATCGTCTTATAGGCAAGAGGAGAAGCCTGATAAGGCGGTATCAAAAAAGGAGAATTCCCGCTTCATAAGAGAAAGGAGCGTTACTATGAAACCAAAGAACGAGCGACCGTTTTACAAGGTTATTGCGGTGTTGCTGGCGGTCACCATGATGTCTGCCGGTTTGACCGGCTGCGATTGGTTTAAACCTCGGCAGGAGGAATCGCAGCAGACCATCGAACTGGAAGCACCAGAACCGGATGAAGAGGACCCGGGTGAGGACATTTTAGATGAAAACGAGGTGTCCGCAGAGGTGGACCCGACCATCGAGGAGAAGGAAGAGGGTCAGGTCAAGGAGGAACCGCAGGCAGAGGAGCCGCAGACCTCCAAGCCATCCACCCAATCCACCCAGCCTGCAACAAAGCCGTCGGGCAGCGGACAGCAGTCCTCGCGAGAGGACCAGACGACCCATACAGTGACCACCTCGGCACTGACTCCCGACCGCACAATAAAAAAAGAGCAGAAGCCTACGGTAGTTTACCAGCCGGTAGGAACCGAGCTGGTGGAAAAACAGCAGGCAACTGCGCTGGCACAGCCTACCCAGCAGGTGCCGGTTCCGAAAAAGGGAACCAGCTATCCGAACGCCCGCTTTAAAAAGAAGGGCAGCTACAGCGAATCGACCATCTATAAAAACGGATATATCGACATCGGTGCGGTGACAATCTCCAACAAGACCTTTACCGGAGATGTGTTCATCAACGTGCCTTCGGATACCGTTACCTTAAAAAATGTGGACATCAAAGGAACGCTGTACATCAACGGCGGCTCCGATTGGGTCAAACTCTACGACGTCAATGCAGCTTCTTTGGTGGTAGACAGCCAGGAGACCGCGAGGGTGTTTGCTTCTCGCGACACTGAGCTGTCCTCCGTCAGCATCAAAAGCAGCGCCATCCTGGAGGAAGGCGGACTGTACAGCGGCAGCCGCGGCTTTACCAATGTGACGGTCAACGCGCCGAAGGGAACCACCCTGACCCTGCGCAACCTCAAGCTCAACAAGCTCAAAACCGTTACCGCCTGTGAGGTGGTATATGACGACGATACCATCATCAACTATGCTTACACCAATGCGCCGACCGAGCTGTACGGCTATGGACAGATCAACCGTCTGTACTGCAACAGCGATGGGGTCTACTACGATGCAAGACCGCTGTATGTAGAAACTGCCAGAGGATGCGCAGCGCCAAGCAGACGTTCCAATTCCGGCTCCGGTTCCGGCTCTAGCAGCACCGACAAAAAGGTGACGTTGCACAGCATCTCCAACCAGTATCTGGACATCGGGGAAAAGAAGATTGTGGGCATCGACCACAACGGCAGTTCGCTGAAGGTTACGACCAGCAACGCCAGCGTGGCAAAGGTGACCTATTCCAATTCCAAGAGCCACATCACCATGACCGGAGTAAAACCGGGCAGAGCGACCATCAAGGTGACCTCCTCCCGCTCGGGTTACACCAGCAGGACCGTTTCCTTTGAGATTGTGGTCAAGGATACCTCCGGCAGCAAATTGCAGCTGTCGGGCATCTCGGACAAGAAAATGGAGGAAGGCAGTGTGCGCTACATCAGCGTCAACACCAACGCCAGCCGCATCAAGCTGTCCAACTCCAACAGCAACGTAGCACAGGTGACCGCAGACGGCTTCCAGCTGAAGGTGCGCGCCATCAAAGCCGGCACCACCACCGTCAAGGTGACCGCGTCCCGCTCGGGCTATACCTCCAAGAGCACTACCTTCCAGGTGACTGTTTATAGAAACAGCAGCAGCGGCGGCGGAAGTGAAGGCGGAAGCGACCGGGATACCGTGTACATCCGCAGCATCGACGACCAGGTCCTCAGCAGAGGCAGCGAGCGAATCATCAACGTGCGCACCGATGCCAGTGCACTCGATGTTTCCACCTCCAACAGCAGCGTAGTCAAGGTAAGCTCCCGTCGGGACGACACCATCGTTCTGGAGGCAGTGGGTGCAGGAACCGCCAAAGTGACGGTGACCGGCTCCCGCAGAGGATATTATGATACCAAGGTCAGCTTTTGGGTGGATGTATACGGCAGCAGCATCTCTGCTCCGACCGTCTATGTCAACGCAGGCAGCCAGAGCTATCCAAACGGCAGCTGGACCAATCAGAATGTGACCTTTACCCTGACCGGCTACGGCAGCGGCAGAAAGGTTTATTCCTATGACCGTCCGGCAAAGATGCCAAATGAAAAACCGGCTTCGTGGGGAAATCGCCAGCAGCTGACCGACGGAACACTGACCGTAAAAACTGAAGGTCAGAGAGACTATTACTTCTTTACCGACGGCAGCGCGGGCACCAGCGAGGCGACCGGTATCTACACTGTGCGCATCGACAAAACCATGCCGACAGTCACAGCAATCGATGCAAACAACAATACATTGACCTTCCAGGTGGCAGATGCTCTTTCCGGTGTCAAGTCGGTAGCGGTGAGCGGCAATAACATCACCACCACATTGGCAACCAGCAGCGACGGAAAATACCGTTTCGTAGCAGACAAAGAGGGCAGCTACACCATCCTGGTCACCGACAACGCAGGCAATGTCAACAACCAATATAAGGTAGATCTCAAAGGCAGCACCCAGACCGATACAGAGCCGCCAGTCATCGGAATGGCAAAAGAAGACAGCATCAATGGTTCGGCATGGTACAAAGAAGATAAGCTGGTTCGCCTGACCATCACTGACAACGTCGGCGTGCAGAGCGTACAGGTAAAGGTACAGGGTACAGAAAAGGGACTCAGCGTAGAACACATTAGCGGCACCGACATTTACCAGTTTGTTGCCGATAAAGAAGGCGCAGTCGGCTATGAAATCACCGCACGTGATGCAGCGGGCAACAAAGCAGAGATGCCGCTGGCTGTTCGTGTGGATAAGAGCGTGCCAACCCTGGGAGCCATCACAACACAGGGAACGACCGTTACCTTCCAGGCAAACGATACGGTTTCGGGAATCGGCAACATCTTTGTGGTTCCGGCGGACAATACAACTGCCGGAGTGCAAATCAATGGAGAAACAGTTGAGCAAAACGGAAACGGCACCTACTCCTTTATTGTAAAGGAAAATGTCAACTACACCATCACCGCTGTGGATAAGGCAGGCAATGGAAGCAAATCGGAGCAGGTGATGATCAGCACAACCACTCCGACACCTCCTTCGACAGTGGAAAACCCGGTCATTACCATCACAGCGCCGGACAACACCCTTGCCCAGAGCAAGGACATTAAGGTGCAGGTGGATGCCAATGTGACCGGCACACAGAAATTGCAGGTGAGCATCTCGCCGACAGGCAAACAGCAGCCGGTCAACCTGCTGGAAGAGAGCAACATCTATCACTTTGAGGTGGACAAAAACGGTACCTACACCATCACCGCAGTCATTTTGGAGGGTACAACCGAGAAGGCGCGTGCAACACAAACAGTCGAGGTCAAGGGCATCGACAGCGAAAAACCGGTCATCGCCATCACCCAAAACCAGAACGGCGTGGTCGAATTTACCGTCACTGACCTCAACCCGGTAACCGCCAAATTTGACGGAACGGAAGTCAAAATGAATCTAACAACAACCAGCCAGGGCTTGGTATACAGTGGTCGTGTGGAAAACGTACAGCCAGGCAAACACACCATCGTTGCCACCGACAAGGTAGGAAACCAGGCAAGCGCAGATGTTGTTGTAGCAGCTGCCAAACAGCAGCCGACCTTGAAGGCAGGAAATCAGCAGGTCAATGAAACTGCGACCAGTGTTGTCATTCCAATCGAAGTTTCCGATGCGGACGGCAACGCAGCACAGGTCAAGGTGACCAGCGACAAGGGTCAGCTTACCGGCAGCGGCAGCAGTTACACCCTGACCGTTACCGAAAACGGAACCTATACGGTTACCGCAGAGGACAGCAAGGGTAGTCGCACACAGGTACAGATTCCGGTGGAAGCAATCAAAGGCAACGTTGCGCCGACAGTGAAGGCAGGAAGCCAGCAGGTCAATGAAACTGCGACCAGCGTGACCATTCCAATCGAAGTTTCCGATGCGGACGGCAACGCAGCACAGGTTAAGGTGACCAGCGACAAGGGTCAGCTTACCGGCAGCGGCAGCAGCTACACCTTGACCGTTACCGAAAACGGCACCTATACGGTTACCGCAGAGGACAGTAAGGGTAGCCGCACACAGGTGCAGATTCCGATCGAAGCAATCAAAGGCAACGTTGCGCCGACTATTGCAGCGGAGCAGCCGCAGATCAATGCCACCAGCGCCACCATCCGCGTGACCGTCCATAACAACGGCGGAACGGAAATCACCTCGGTCACCGACCAGAACCTTAACGCAGCTGCGTTGCAGGCGGACGGCAGCTATCTGCTCACCGTTACCGAGGACGGCAGCTACACCATCACTGCGACCAACAAAGCGGGCAAGTCCGCGTACACTACCATTGTCGTCAGCGGCATCGACCGCACCCCTCCGGTTGTCGAGCAGCCAACGGTCAGCTACAACGAAAACATGACCAGTGCCCAGATTGTGTTGAAAGCCAACGATGGAAACGGCAGCGGCATCGCCAAGGTGACCGCATCGGGCGTTGAGATGAGCCTGAGCGAGGGCAACTATATCCTGAACGTCACCCAAAACGGCGAGTATGCGATCGTTGTCACCGACAAGGCGGGCAACCAGGCACAGGCACAGGTCACAGTGAATGGCATCGACAAAACAAACCCTGATATTCGCCAGACCAGCGACAACAACGGCTGGAAGCAGAAGCATGAGGTCACCTTCGCGGTCACCGATGAGGGCAGCGGCATCAGCAGCGTGCAGGTAACCAAGGATGGCAAAACCATCACACACAGCGAAGGAAACGGTTACCGTTTCACCGCAGAGGAAAACGGCAGCTATCTCATCACAGCAACCGATAAAGCGGGCAACTCCGCCACAAAGACGGTGGAAATCAAAACGGTGGACCAGACAACTCCGACCGTTGTTCCACAGCTGAAGAATGGTGACAAGGCAATCAATCCTTACAACGGCAAGGATGCCAGCATCTATCAGGGAGGCAAGGTGACCGGCTATACCGTCAGTGTGCCACAGGAAGCGACAGCGGCAAGTCCGCTCAGCGTGCAGGTGAAAGCCGACAAGCAGACAGAATTTAAGACCCTGAGCAAGGATAACATGAAGATTATCCTGACAGAAGGAACGCACACCATCACCCTGCGGGCAATCGACGGCGCCGGAAATGTGGGCAAAGAGGTTCAGTACAAAATCAAGGTCGACTTACAGACGACCCAGACACAGAAACCTGCCGGTGAAACAAAGCCGGATGGCGCCGAATTGCAGCAGAGCCAGCCAGCCGATGTAAAGGCACAGCAGGAAACTGCATCGACAAAGCAGCAGGTAAAGAAAGTTCGGCAAAGCAATCCATCGGATGCAAATCCATCCAATGCAGCACAACAGGGAATCCAGTCGGGTGACCCACAGCCAAAAGAATCCTAAGAGTATCACAAAAAAGCCACCTGAACAACCGTTCGGGTGGCTTTTCGTTTGTGATTTTGTGGTTGAATTTTGCTTTAGCCGATCCACCAGCTTCCGTCGGGAGCCTGATAAAGCGAGCCGACCTCCTCGGATAGAAGGTTGCCGTCAAAATCTCTTGTGATGAGCTTGTCATAATAGCGGTAGCGGTCGGTTGCGCAATTTTTTTCGGAATCCCAGCCCTCCTCTACCCAGGCTTCCAGATAGACTTTATCCCCTTCAATTCGTATAGCGCTTTCACTGCTGCCCAAGGGGAAGGAGAACTTTTGTGGGTAATAGCAGACAAACTGCTCATCCTGGCTGACAATATGCACCGAATCTCCGATGATATGCAGATTGTACAGATTGACTTCTTTTATGGGCAGCTGGGTCACCTGCTGCAAACAGCTGTCCGGGACCCACTGGTAGAGCCGGATGACATTGCAGGAAAAGTCCCCTTGCAAAAAGTAGTATTTTCCTTCTAAGAAAACGGGATTGCCATAAAGAACATCCTGTCGTTTGTCAAACGGCTGGTAGACCTTGCCTGTGACAAGGTCATAAAAGCGCAGGACGCTGCCCGGGTAACTGCTGTATTGCAGGCGCTCCGGCAGGTCGTAAAAGTCGGCAGTATCCGAGTGGGAGAAGGCAAAGCGTTTTTGACCGGCAATCGTTTCGATATAGCTTCCTGTGACTTTCTCAAAGCGTTTCAGCATAACAAAACTCCTCTCAAAATAATTTCGACAATTATCTTAAATGGATTGTATCATAAAATGAGGACAGATACTACCCGGCACAGGAGATTTGTTACAAAAAATAAAAGGGTTGCAGCAAATGTCCGAAAAAAAGGCACTGTACAACAGGAAAATCCCTGATTTGCAAAAGCAAAACAAGCAAAAAGTCGGAAGGGTTCATACAAAGAAAATTTTATGGAATTTTATACAAACGATTTGTCAATTTTGTAAAAGTATGGTATTCTTGATATATTGAAAAGGAAGAGAGTCCTGTTTTGGAGCAGTTTGTCGACAGAATGGGAATGGCTGCCTGTGTGGGCGGCATATACTTTGGACAGGACAAAGCAATGTTAGGGGAGATGTTTTATGAACAATCAAAGAAGAAACTTCCGCTTGACCTGCGCTTTGCTGGCAGCGGTGCTGGCGGTGGGAGTGGCAGGATGCGCACAGCCGGCAGAGGATAAACAGCCGCAGGGAAAGACCCAGCAGCTGTGGATAGCGGATAACTTTGTCGACCCGCAGGAAGACTACCCGATGGAAAATCCGTCGGCGATCGAACTTTCTGCAACCGCCGCTTTGCAGAAAAACAGTCTGCTCAACGGGCAGACCCAAAAACAGCAGCAGACCCAGGAGATGAAGGCGGTTTGGCTGTCCTACCTCGACTTGAAGCCGATGCTGCTGGACAAAAATGATAAGAGTGTGGGAAAAGCACAGTTTACAAAAAATATCCAGAAGGCGTTCGATAACATCCAGCAGCTGGGACTGAACACCGTGATTGCACAGGTGCGTCCCTTCAGCGATGCACTGTACGAGTCGGAACTGTTCCCCTGGTCCTATCTGGCGACCGGCGAAGAGGGCGCAGACCCCGGCTTTGACTCACTTGCTATCATGGTCGAGCAGGCACACCAGCGTGGCTTGCAGCTTCATGCGTGGGTCAATCCTTACCGGGTGCGCACCTCGGCGACCAACAAGCAGTTGAGCAGCAAAAATCCTGCTGTCAAGCTGCTCAAAAGCGGCGATGCCATCCGTTACAACGGTGCAGTGACCTATGACCCGGCAAGCAAAAAAGCACAGCAGCTGATTGTGGATGGCGTGCGGGAGATTGTGGAAAAGTATGACGTGGACGGCATCCACTTTGACGATTATTTTTACCCCACTACCGACGCGGGCTTTGACAGTGCCTCCTATCAGGCGTACAAAAACAAAGGCGGCAGCTTATCGCTGGCAGCTTGGCGCCGTCAGAATGTCAACGACCTGGTCAAACAGGTGTATGCAGCTGTCAAGCAGGCGGACGGTGAGGTGCTGTTTGGCATCAGTCCGCAGGGTAATATGGACAATAACTACAACAAGCAGTTTATCGACGTGAAAAAATGGCTGAGTGAAGAGGGCTATCTCGATTACATCTGCCCGCAGGTCTACTTTGGTTTTAAAAACAGCACCTGCCCGTATGAGCAGACAGTGGAAGAATGGAACGACCTGATCCAAAATAAGGTCCAGCTGGTGGTTGGACTCTCCCCTTACAAGGTCGGTCTGGAGGACGCCTATGCAGGCAACGGCAGATGGGAGTGGGCAAACAGCGGAGACATCCTGGCGCGGATGGTGGAAACTGCCCGCAAGGAGGAGCACTATCAGGGATTTGCGCTCTTCCGCTACAACTCGGTGTTCCAGCCGGAATCGTCGGTTCGACCGGCAATTTTGGAGGAGCTGGACAGCTTGCAGGAGGTTTTATAACGCAAACATCAGGATGGAAAGAAACAGGAGGCCAGCACGGTGACAAAGAACAATAAAGAAAAAACGATCATCAACTCCTTAGCGGGAGTGATGGCGGTCATCACCATCCTTGCAATCTTTGCAGTGGTGATTCTGCGTCAGACGGCGGCGCAGGAGGAAAAGGATCAGAAGGTTGCACAGGCAATGCAGCAGATTCAACAGGAGCAGGAGGAGCAGAAGTCCCAGCCGCAGCCGGTGCAGCAGGAGGCGTCTGCGGTGCAGTTTGAACTGCCGCAGGAGATGAAAGCGGCGCAGGTAAGTCCCGGAAGGGAATTTTTATCCGAGCTTGCACCTGCGATTGAGCAGGCACAGCTGCGTCTGTCCGGGGAAGTGCTCCAGCAGGAGCAGCAATCGGTGCAGCCGGATGAGGAAGAGGTCTATCGGCAGCTGGAGCAGCTGGTGGAGCAGGCGGCACAACTGGGACTGAACACCCTGTTTGTCAGCACCGAAAATGCCTATGGAACGCTGTGGGACTCTCCGGCAAAGATGGTCTCCTTTGACCTGTTGGGCAGCTTGTGCGATCTGGCACATCAGCAGGGAATAGCGGTGTACGGTCTGTGCGACCTTTCGCTGGTTGCAGGAACGGACGGCAGAATGCACCACATGACTTCGGTGAATGCAAAGGCTTTGGACCGCAGTGCGGAGCAGTTAGCCGCCATTGCTTCCCAGCGAGGGCTGGACGGTCTGCTGCTGGATGGGTACCTCAATGAACAGGGACAGTACAGCTATGATGAATATGCGCACACAGGCGCCAACGTCAGCCTAAAGGAATATATGACCGGCAGCACCGAGCTGCTGGTACAGACAGCGGTGCAGACGGTGCGTCAGCAGAACCCGGAGCTGCCGGTGGGACTGGCGGTGTCGCCGGTGTGGGCAACTGCCGATGAACAGCCGGACGGAATCGACCTTGCTTACACCCGAACCTCTCTGGGCGCTTACAATGCGGACAGCAAAGGGATGATTGAGAAGGGTCTGGCAGACTTTGTGGTGGTCAAAAACTATGGAGCGACCGGCAGCGACCAGCTTCCTTTTGAACCGATTGCCGACTGGTGGAGCGATACCCTCTCACAGGCGGGTGTGACCGGTTATATGGGACATGCCTCCTCGCGGGCAGGCAGCTGGGAAAACGGCTGGGGACCCAACAGCGAGCTTGCCGACCAGTGGAAGATTACACAGCAGGAGGAAGGTTTTTGCGGCAGCGTATTTAATTCGCTGGAGGCACTGCTCAAGGATGTAAACTACACCACCTATTATTTAAAGGAAGCATGGGAGCAGGAAAGCAGCGGGGACCAGATGACCGCACAGGCAGGTAGTGGCAGCTTTAGCCAGCGGGAGGACCTGTTTGCGGGCTTGACCCTGCTGGAAGAGGTCACCCCGGTGGGCAATTACAGTGTGGCAGACGGTGACACCATCGACCTTGTGGCAATCGCAATGGACGGAGCGCAGGTAGTGGCAACCGTTAACGGAGAAACCCTGACCCTAAAGAACACCGGGCGTTCGGGTGGAATCAGCGGCTACCGAAAATTTACCGCCTCCTATGATGTCGAAGGTAAAAACGTCAGCTCCTCCGGGATGGGCAGCATCGTCTTTATTGCCAGCATGGATGGTAAGACCGAGAGCCTGACCGGCGCCAAGCTGACCTTCCAGGGACCGACCGGCTCCTATGGCAGCAACGACAAGGGCAATTCTTCCAGCAGTTCCTCGAGCAGCAGTTCCTCAAGCAGCTCCGGCGGCGATTATACCGGTACCATCCGTTATAATCAGCCGAGCCTGTCCACCTCCTCGAGCAAATCCATCGGGGATGGAACCTTGGTGCAGGTGGTGTCCGAGCAGGCATTGACCTTCCCGGTCAATAAAAACAGCATCTACCCGGATACCAGCTGCTACCCGCTGCCTTATGGCACGATGGATTATGTGGTCGGCAGCAAGGTCAGCGTCAAGGACGGCAGCAGCTACCGCCATTACTATAAACTGGCATCGGGTCGCAGGGTCTACTGCGAGGATGTGCAGGCGGTGACCGGAGGAATCTCCATCAAAAACAACAGCATCCGCAATATGACCGTCAAAGCAAACAAGGATTTTACCTATGTGATTTTGCAGTCGGATTATCCGGTTTCCTATTTGCCGGAATATTCCAGCGGCAGACTGCGGTTTGATTTTCAGAACACCACCTCCACACCGGGGGATTTATCCCTCAATCAAAACCCGTTGTTTTCCAGTGCAAGCTGGAAGGGCAGTACCCTGACCCTGGAGCTGTTGGATGACGGCAGCTTCTTGGGATACAAAGCCTACCATGAAAATGGAAACATTGTGCTGCGCTTTAACAATCCGACCGGAATAGAAGGTGCGCGCATCACCGTGGACCCGGGACATGGAGGCAGCGACCCGGGTGTAGCGGATGACATCGACCCAAACTGGCCGGAAAAGAGAATCAACTGGGAGCTTTCCAAAGCCATCGCACAGGAGCTGGAGGACAGGGGAGCCAAGGTCAATCTGCTGAATACCTACAACAATACCACCTCGCTGGACAGCAGACTGGCACAGGCGAAAAACTTTGATTCCTCGCTGTTTTTGTGTATCCATACCAACTCCTCTGAAACCAACAGCGCGGCGGTCGGCTCGGAGTGCTACTACTTCTATCCGTTTGCAAAAAAACTGGCAACCCGCATCTCCTCCGCCAGTGCGGATGGACTTTCCACCACCGACAGAGGTGCAAAATATGACGTCTTTTATGTCACCCGCGACCCGCAAATGGTGGGTATTTTGGGAGAGATTGGCTTTTTGAGCAACGCAAAGGAATACAGCAAGATGCAGAAGGATTCCTACCAGCAGCAGGTGGGAGAGGAGATTGCGCAGGCAGTCGAAAAATATCTGGATGCGGCGGGTGCAAAATATGCCGGACGCACCGGCACCCAGAGCACCGGCAAGGAGCTGAACGCCTCCAATGGACCGGCTTGCTCGTTGGACGGCAAAACTGCCAGCAGTCAGGGCAGCTCGTCGAGCGCGGGCGGTAGCTCCTCTGGCAGCAGTTCCTCCGGCAACAGCAGCAACAACGGTTCCTCTTCGAGCAGCAGCGGCAGCACCTCCTCGAGCAAGCCATCCGGCAACAGCAGCTCTTCGTCCACCGAGCGTCCGTCGGGACCGGTGAGCGAGACGGTTGTGGTCAAGGGCAGCAGCAACGGCAAGGTCAAGTATATCATCTTTACCGACCCGGAGAATAAAAAGCTGACCCTCAAGGCAGGGCAGGAAAAGCAGCTGGGCATCAAGCTGACCGGAGATGACAAGGTCACCCGCAAGTACACCACCAGTGACAAGTATGTGGCAACCATCGACAAGGACGGTGTGGTACACGCAGTGGGTGCAGGCACTTGTAAGATTACCGTGGTGGCAGGCGACCAGGGAGGCAGCATCGAGGTCAAGGTCACCGGCGGCAGCTCTTCGGGCAGCAGCTCTGCGAACAAGACCGACAAGCAGCCGGAGGTACCGGATGTGGTCGGCAAAAAGGTGGAGACCACCGGCATCACCATAAAAGCTTCCTCCACACGGGTAGAGGCAGGAAAATCGATTCAGCTTCAGGTGATTTTCTCTCCTTCCAACGCCACCGGCGAGGAGATTGTATGGAGTGTTTACCGTGGCAGTCTGTATGGCTCGGTGGACGGCAGAGGTGTCTTTACCGGCATTGAGTCGGGCTATTCCACCGTGCGGGCAACCACCGCAGATGGAAAATACAGTGCGACAATGCGCATTGAAATTATCTAAATTTTTTGCAGACCGGAGTCTTTTGCGGACATCCGGTCTGCTTTTTTCTGTCAGTTTGGAAGGATAGAAATTTTCTATGGGGATTTGTATGTGACGGCTTATTCTAAAGAATAAATGGTACCGCAGCTGCCAGAGCCAGGCAAAACAGCAGATTGGTTCGAGAGCAAAGGAAGGAACAGGAAAAATTGTAGGAGAAAAATAAAAAAGAGGGGATTTTACAGGTCGATTTTAGCCACTCCGACGCAAAATCAGCCGAATTGCTGTGCTTTTTGCTCGAAGTTGGCAATATGGGTAAAAAGCCTTCGTCGGGTATTTTCTTTTTCATCTATTTTTCATTGTTGACAAATTAACAGGCTCGGGGTAAACTATTTAGTGGGTACAAGGCAGCTGCCAGACAGGCAGCGGGACCTTGCAGGACAGACAAAAGGGCAAAACAGAAGGGGCGGGCGTTTTTAAGAAGAAGGAACGGGTGTCTTTTCTGTCTGCATATGTCGAAAATTTTCGAGAGGTGAGATTGCAAGTGTATAAAATCGTAAACAAAAAGCTGTTGAACGAAGCAGTCGTCCTTGTTGAGGTAGAGGCTCCGTTTATCGCTAAAAAGGTTCTCCCCGGACAGTTCATCATCTTCCGCATCGACGAGCAGGGCGAGCGCGTTCCGCTGACCGTTGCAGATTATGACAGAGAAAAAGGCACCATCACCCTGATCGTTCAGATGGTAGGTCGTTCCACCAAGATGCTCGGCGCAATGGAAGCAGGCGAATACCTGCTGGACGTTGTTGGTCCTCTGGGTATCCCAACTCATCTGGATGGTCTGAAGAATGTTTGCGTTATCGGCGGCGGTGTTGGTTGTGCAATCGCATATCCACAGGCAAAAGCTCTGCACGCAATGGGCGCTCATGTTGACATGATCGCTGGCTTCCGTTCCAAGGACATCGTTATCATCGAGGATGAGATGCGCGCAGTAGCAGACAACCTCTATGTAATGACCGACGACGGCACCTACGGCGAAAAGGGTCTGGTTACCAACAAACTCCAGCAGCTGATCGACGAGGGCAGAGATTACGATGCAGTTATCGCAATCGGTCCGGTTATCATGATGAAGTTCGTTGCTGAAACCACCAGACCAAAGGGCATCAAGACCATCGTTTCCCTCAACCCAATCATGATCGACGGTACCGGCATGTGCGGCGGCTGCCGTGTCAATGTTGGCGGCGAGATCAAGTTTGCTTGTGTAGACGGTCCTGACTTCGACGGTCATCTGGTAAACTTTGACGAGCTGATGAAACGCAACGGTACCAACCGTGAGCAGGAACAGCATGACAGCGAACATTGCAGATTGAGAGGTGCCCACAATGCCTAATATGAGTATGACAAAGCTCCCTATGCCGGAGCAGGATCCAAAGGTAAGAGCAAGAAACTTTGAAGAGGTTTCTTACGGATATACAGAAGAAATGGCAGTAGAGGAAGCACAGCGCTGCCTCAACTGCAAACATATGCCTTGTGTAAGCGGCTGCCCTGTCAACGTACAGATCCCGAAATTCATCAGCCTGATCGCTCAGGGCAAATTTGCCGATGCTTGCTCTGCAATCAAAGAGACCAGCGCTCTGCCGGCAGTTTGCGGTCGTGTATGCCCACAGGAAACCCAGTGTGAAGCAAAATGTGTCCGCGGCATCAAAGGTGAGCCGGTTGCAATCGGTCGTCTGGAAAGATTTGCTGCTGACTGGGATATGAAGAACGGCAAACATGAAACCGAGAAACCGGTTTCCAACGGTCACAAAGTTGCTGTTATCGGTGCAGGTCCTGCAGGTCTGACCTGTGCAGGCGACCTTGCTAAGAAAGGCTACGAAGTTACTATCTTCGAAGCATTCCACAAAGCAGGCGGCGTACTGGTTTACGGTATTCCTGAATTCAGACTTCCAAAAGCCATCGTTCAGAAGGAAGTAGAAGGTCTGGAAAAGATGGGCGTTAAAGTGATGACCGACATGGTTATCGGCAAAGTTCTGTCCATCGACGAGCTGATGAACGACATGGGCTTCGAAGCTGTTTTCGTAGGCTCCGGCGCTGGTCTGCCAATGTTCATGGGCATTGAAGGTGAGGATCTGGTCGGCGTATACTCTGCAAACGAGTTCCTGACCAGAATCAACCTGATGAAAGCTTACCTCGATGAGTATGACACCCCAATCAGAAAAGGTAAAGCGGTTGCAGTTGTCGGCGGCGGTAACGTTGCAATGGACGCTGCAAGAAGCGCAATGAGACTGGGTGCAGAGCACGTTTACATCATCTACAGACGTTCTGAAGCTGAGCTGCCGGCTCGTCGTGAGGAAGTTCATCACGCAAAAGAAGAGGGCATTGAGTTCATGCTGCTCAACAACCCTGTTAAGATCAACGGTGATGAAAAGGGCAATGTAAAATCCATCGAGTGCATCAAGATGGAACTGGGTGAGCCGGATGCTTCCGGTCGCCGCCGTCCAATCCCGGTTGAAGGCTCCAACTTCGAACTGCCGGTTGACACCGTTATCATGTCTCTGGGTACCTCTCCAAACCCACTGATCAGAACCACCACCGAAGGTCTGGAAGCAAACAAACATGGCTGTCTGATTGCTGACGACAACATGGCTACCACCCGCGAGGGCGTGTACGCAGGCGGTGACGCAGTTACCGGTGCTGCTACCGTAATTCTGGCAATGGGCGCAGGCAAAACCGCTGCTGCTTCCATCGACGAATACATCCAGAATAAAAACAAATAGTTTTTATAAGAATCAAAAGGACTCCGCATCAAGCGGAGTCCTTTTTGCGTCCGGTGGTACAAAGATGTTAGAGCAATCCCGAAGGCTGGATAGCACAAAGGAGCAGACCTTTTAAAAGGTCTGCTCCTTTGTTTATGAAAGATAAGGGGAGGGTATCAGGCGATGGCTCCCATGAGGGAATAGGCGATGGTGCCGACAACGCCGGTGCCAAAGATGATGGCGATGGCGTTGAAGCGGTACTTTCTGAGCAGGAACAGCCCGCCGACAAACAGTACAGCCTCCAGCGGACGGAAGTTGGAGAGGACTGCGGAGCTTAAATCCGACTGGAACAGCCCGAGCATCAGGATGGAAAGACCGGCAGAGGCAATCAGCGCGACCACTGCCGGACGCAGCGCGGAAAGGACCGTTTGCACGCCGCTGAAATTGCGGTACTTATAATAAAAATGGGCAAGCGCCAGACAGATGCAGAAAGATGGGATGATACACCCGAGGGTACACAGAATGGATCCTGGGATGCCCGCCAGACGGGTGCCCACAAAGGTAGCGGAGTTGATTGAGATGGGTCCCGGTGTCATCTCTGCAATGGTGATTAAATCGGTGAATTCGCCCAGCGTCATCAGATGGTGGACATCCACGATTTGGTTTTGAATCAGCGGGATGGCAGCATAGCCGCCGCCGACACTGAATAAGCCGACCTGAATGAAGGCAAAGAAAAGTTGCAGCAGAATGGGCATGATTAGACCTCCTTGACAGACGCATCCGCGCGTGTTTTAGATTTGGAACGGGACTGAATCAGCAAATCGAGCAGACCGACACCCAGACATCCGAGGATGAGAACCATTGCCTGCACACCGAAAAAGACCTTTGCTGCAAAGGCGCCGACCATCAGCAGGATGTACAGAGTGCGACGGGTGCGGATGACATTGGCACCCAAGTTCCAGACAACATCAAAGATGACGGCAGCAACACCTGCACGCATGACCTGAAGGGCGGTGGCAATGATTTGGTTGCTGCGGAACTGCGCATAGAAGTAGGAGATGGTGGAAATGATGATCATTGGCGGTAAAGCGGTGCCGAGGATAGCGACCAGCGAGCCGGGGATGCCGCACATCCGATAACCCAGAATGACCGAGGCATTGATTGGAATGGGACCCGGCGAAGATTGTGCAATGGCGGTGATGTCCAGCATCTCCGATTCATCCAGCCAGCCCAGCTCCTCAACAAATTTTTTCTTCATCAGCGAAACGATGACGAATCCTCCGCCGAAGGTAAAGGCACTGAGCAGGAAGGTTGCCTTGAACAGCTGCCAGAGAATCTGTGATTTTTTTTCTTCTTTTTTCATAGTTGTTTCTCCTTTCTCTCAAATCCACATACAGGATACCATAAAAAATCCATGATGAAAAATTGTTTATTTTTATGTTATAATAAAAATAATTTATGGATAGGAGGAAGAAGAATGCTGGATTTTCGAATCGACACCTTTTTGGAGGTCTGTCGGTTGATGAACTACACCCGCGCGGCAGAGCAGCTCAACCTGACCCAGCCGGCTGTATCCCAGCACATCCGCTGGCTGGAGGAGCAGTGCGGGGTCAAGCTGTTCCACTACGAAAACAAACAGCTGAACCTGACCGCTGCCGGGCAGATGCTGCGCAGCGCCGCTATCACCATGAAGCAGGATCAGATGTTTTTGTACAGAAGGATGCAGGAAGCAGACAGCGAGGACGCTGACCTGTGTTTTGGCGTGACCCCGACGGTGGGAATGTATCTTATCCCAAAGCCGCTGGCAGCCTACCGCAGGCGGCATCCATCGGCAAAAGTGTCGATGCAGGTGGAGAACAGCGAGCTGCTCTGCCGCTGGCTGGACAGCGGAGAGATCGACTTTGCCATCCTGGAGGGATATTTTCATAAGGAGGACTACGACTCGATGCTCTACCGCACCGAACGCTATCTGGCGGTGTGCGCACAGGATTACCCGTTTCAGAATACACCCCACCAACTTGCCGACCTGCTGGGTGAAACGCTGCTGGTGCGGGAGGAAGGCTCCGGCAACCGGGAAATTATCCGGCGCAGCCTGAGCCGAAAGAATCTGGCTCTTCAGGATTTTCACTCGCTGTTTGAGGTGGGGGATATGAACGTCCTCAAGCAGATGCTGGTGCAGGGCTGCGGAATCGGATTTTTGTACGAAGCAGCGGTGCAGGAAGATTTGCAGCAGGGCAGACTGCGGATCATCGAGCTGGAGGACTTTGCCGAGGACCATGACATCACCTTCCTCTGGCGTAAGGGGAGCATCTTTGCACCGCGCTACCGGCGCATCTATGGAGAACTGTGCCAAAACGAGCAGATTTTTTAAAACAGGGCAGAAAAAAGGGAAGGTATCCGCAGGATACCTTCCCTTGTATTTTTATATCTTGGCAGAGATTACATCATGCCGCCCATGCCTGCACCTGGAGCGCCTGCCATAGCGTCATTTTCCTCTTTGCTGTCAGCAACCAGAGATTCGGTGGTCAGTACCATAGAAGCAACCGAGGAAGCGTTCTGCAGAGCGGAACGGGTAACCTTGGTTGGGTCAACGATACCGGCTGGAATCATGTCAACGTAGGTTTCATTGTAAGCGTCGTAGCCGTAGCCAATCTTGTCGGAGTGTAGCAGGGTATTGACGATGACAGAACCATCGACGCCTGCATTGATAGCAATCTGACGAACCGGCTCTTCCAGAGCTTTCAGAACGATCTTAGCACCGGTTCTTTCGTCGCCGTCGAGTGAATCGACCAGAGCCTGAACAGCCGGGATTGCATTGATCAGAGCGGTACCGCCGCCTGCTACGATGCCTTCTTCAACAGCTGCTTTGGTAGCGGACAGAGCGTCCTCGATGCGCATCTTCTTTTCTTTCATTTCGATTTCGGTTGCAGCGCCGACCTTGATGACAGCTACGCCGCCTGCCAGTTTAGCCAGTCTTTCCTGCAATTTTTCGGTATCGAATTCAGAGGTGCTTGCAGCAATCTGGGATCTGATCTGACCAACGCGCTCAGCAATCGCTTCTTTGGAGCCAGCGCCGCCGACGATGATGGTGTTTTCCTTCTGAACTTTTACCTGAGAAGCACGACCCAGCTGAGCTACGGTGGTGTCCTTCAGCTCCAGACCCAGGTCGGAGGAGATAACTTCGCCGCCGGTCAGGATAGCGATGTCACGCAGCATTTCTTTTCTTCTGTCGCCAAAGCCAGGAGCTTTTACAGCAACACAGG
>ERZ1673697.1675-NODE-1675-length-23635-cov-33.862807_pt1 | contig 23635 bp, 26 predicted proteins | sample MGYA00580227_ERZ1673697 | MGnify/ENA primary metagenome ERZ1673697 (study PRJEB41218, sample SAMN15661759) | gut metagenome | host: Homo sapiens | place: Canada: London | collected 2015-08-20/2019-03-30 | study: EMG produced TPA metagenomics assembly of...
ATTGCTGAATTTATAGTTCGATGCCATTATTCATCACCCAGATACAGTATAGCATTTCTGGTAAGACGGTTAAAGTGTTTTACTAGATTTTAGTATCACAGTATTGAGACCTCTTTCCGCAACTTGAAACACACTCTGGGACTTCTTCATTTACACGCAAAAAAGGTGGAGTTCGTTCTCCAGGAGATTTTTGCCAAGCTCACCATGTACAACTTCTGCGAATTGATTACACAGTCCGTAGTCATCCGGCAGGCACAGAAAACGCATACCTATAAGGTTAATTTCTCTGATGCAGTACATATTTGCAGACAATTCTTCCTTGGAGATGTCCCTCCACCCATTCTTGAAGCCATGCTTATGAGATATATTTCGCCCATTCGCCTCGGTCGAAAAGATACTCGTAAGCTAACGCAGAAATCTTCTGCCAGCTTCACCTATAGAGTAGCATAATTCTTGTGATTTGAACATTCTTTTTAAAGCGGATTTTCCGATCCGCTTTGTTGTCATGCTCTAATGTCGCAAAAAACAGCACACAGCTTGCTTTCGCTTTGCTGTGTGCTGTCTTTGTGAGGTTCCTTCCTTGCTAACTAAGTGACATTGCTCAATAGCCGCGGCAGCTTTTTTGAGTATCTCGTTTTTAGGTGCAGCCATTTGCACATATTGGGATAGAAGTTTTTCAGATAGAATACTGGAATAGTACGGGAAAAGCGATTTGTCCTTATCCCACAGTTTTTCCAGAACATCACGACCAAAAGCAGGTAAACTCTCGAATGTGTGTCCCATCCAATAAAAGCCCTTGAGCTTGGGATTGCTTTGGTATAGCAAACTTTAGTTTACCGTCGTGGAAGGTTTCTGCAACGAAAATGTTCATGCCCTTAATCGTTACGCACTCCGTTCACTCGGTGGTTGGTATCACATTATGATACCAACCACCGAGTGAACGCTCTCACAGAGGTGCTTCGTATTTATAGCGTTTCCTCGATCTCGTAGCCGCCGCCGAAAATGATTGTCAGCCTGCCGTTGCGATGCACCTTGATGCACTCGATCATCTGGCGCACGATGCTGTCGTCGTACTGCGTTTCGTTCGCGCTGCGTTTGGCAATGATGCTCTGGATCTCCTCCAGCCGCGCCTGCCGGGAGCCGTCCTTGTGGACGTTCTCTTGAATTGCGGCAATGCGGCGGTTAAGCTGCTCGATCTGATCCGAGATGCCTTTGAACTCATCCTCGCTGCTTTCTACGTCTTTTCCAGCGGCGACGGTTTCGTTGACAAGATCCAGCATCCGTTTGTTCAGCGTGTCGATGCGGCGTGTCAGCAGGTCAATTTCCTCTGAACCGCCATTTATGCCGATAGCTTCTCCAATGGTGGCTTTCATGAGCGCCAGGTATGTGGACTCATCCTCTGTGTGAAAGCGGTTTAACGCGCGGACAACCGCTCCGTGCAGGGCTTCTTCCTCTACGGTAATAGAGTCCTTGCAGTGTTTCGTTCCATAATCCAGACGACTGATGCACCGCCAGACGATTTTCTTCCTCCCGTGCGCGGTCCAAGTGACGCGCCGATATCGACTACCGCATTCCGCACATTGCAGCACCTCGGTCAGTGCGTATTTGGAGTATTTTCCGGTTGCGGTGATGGATGTCTTATCTGACTTTGCCCGGAGTGCCTGCCTCCGGATCAATTCTTCCTGTACGCGGTTGAACACCTCACGGCTGATTATCGCCGGATGATTGTTCTCGACAATGTACATGGGCGCTTCGCCCTGATTCGCTTTTCGCGTTTTGGAGATGCAGTCGACCGTAACGGTTTTCTGGAGGATGCAGTCACCACAGTATTTTTCGTTCCGCAGGATATTCATGATCATGTTCTTGCTGAAGCTGAGATTCTTTCCGGGGATCTCAATTTTCTCTGCTTGCAGCGTTTGCGCGATCACCTTCACCGGCTGACCGGCGAGGAACATCTCGTAGATCCGCTCCACGATGGCTGCTTCTTCCGGCACGATCTCCGGCTGACTATCCGCACCTTTTCTGTAGCCAAGGAAATTCTTGTATTGAAAGCTTACTTTTCCTTCTTCAAACTTCTTGCGATACGTCCATGTGATATGCTTGCTGATGCTCTCGGATTCGGACTGCGCAAAGCCCGCGTAAATGACAAGGTATAATTCGCTCTCGTTTTTCAGCGTGTCAATGTTCTGTTCTTCAAAGAAGATGCCAATGCCCTGCGCTTTTAAGGATCGCACATATTCCAGACACTCCACTGTGTTTCGGGCAAATCGGGATACAGATTTTGTGATGATATAGTCGATTTTCCCGTTCTGGCAGTCGCGGATCATGCGCTGGAATTCCGGGCGTTTGTCCGCCCTTGTGCCGGAAATGCCCTCGTCGGCACAAAGGCCGGCAAACTCCCATTCCTTGTTGGCAGCGATCATTTCCGTGTAAACGCGCATCTGGTTCTGATAGGATGTAAGCTGTTCTTCGGAATCTGTGGAGACGCGGCAGTAGGCCGCCACCCGCTTTTGATGGTATTGTGTTTTCAGGACTTCGTAAATTTGCAGAAATTTACGAAGTCTTTTCTATACCCATTATAGCAAAGGACAGTGCGCTGACATATCAGACTTCCACGCAGGAGTATGTCGTTTTCAATGTGTCCGGGTGGATCATCAGCATGGGGCGGTGCAATTCTCTCGCATAAGAAATCGCCGTATCTGTATCATCCCCGCGCGCCGATGCCGGATCGTAGACCGCCAGCACCATGTCAGACTGCCGGATGATTGTTCGGTAGGCTTTCAGCTGTGCGTCTGGCTGTTTATGGAAACTAACAGCCGTCATGTGTGTGCATTTTATCAGCATATCGAAATAGCGTTCGCGCAGTTCCGGCGTCCACTTTGTCGCCTGTTCCTCGTATGGCGTAACACAAAACAGCATCAGTTCCGGATCATTGTCGCGCAGAACGTTAATGAGTTCGGCGGCGTAAAGCCCCACGCCATAGTCGCAGGCCACGGAAAAATGCGTCACTCCCTGCTGCCGCAGCACCATGATCTGCTGAGCCAGCTCCATCTTCATATCGTGACACTCCACGGCTTCTTCATCAAATCCCCATGCAAACCGCATAGGGCTGTGTCCGAGGATCGCGCAGCTTTTGGGCGAGGCCATTCCAACACCTGCTTTCTGTCTCTCTGCAAACTGTGTGCAAATACGCTTGTATGAGTAAATTCGCTTTTGCTTATTATAGTATTGCTCACAAATTAAATCAATGCACCACTGTTTCAGACAGAAAGATTTTATGGAAACTCGTATAATTTGCTTATACGCAGGAGGTGTCAGTGTATGGGCAAAGATATTTCATTCAAGAATCACGACCGCTTTATTCATCTTGGCATTGCCATCGCTGCGCTCCGCAAAATGCGTGGGATGTCACAGGAACAGTTGGCTGAAAAAGCAGGGATCAGCCGTTCTCTTATCAGTGCAATCGAAGCACCTGGACTGGCAAAGAGCTTTTCACTGGACGTATTCTTTAACCTTGCTGACGCGCTTGATATTGATCCTGCCGATTTGATCAATGCTACCGTTTTTCCAGATCGGATATTCAAGCAGAAATAGGATGTTCCTTCAATTCAAAGCCTGCATGGTTCTGCCGTGCGGGCTTTTTGTGTGCAAAAAAGTACCCCATCTACTTGCGGACTTTTATGCGCGGACTTTCAGCATCCAGTCGCGTCGCCTGCATTCTGCCGCGAGGCTGTACCGAAGCAGCCGGGCATGATAACAGCCGTGGTCTGTAAGGCACTCGATTGAACAGCATTTGGCCAGCACGAACTACAGGCTATGCTGCGCCTGCCATATCATGCGCGACCAGAGCGGTGTAATAGCTGTTCATCGTGCTTGGCGCGTTGAACAACATTGCCAGCAGATATTGCCGGATATTCCGAATCCTCGTTGTATTCTGCTTCAAGCAGTCCATGACGAAACGGATATGCTCGCTGTTCAGCTTCAACAGCTTCGACCGCACGACCTCAGCCGGGTAGTCATTGCTTGCAACGCGGATTCGGCTGCGGGTGCTGCAAACCGTCTCCTGCACCAGGTCGACGATCTCGTCAAGCTGCTCCCGGTCAACGTGAGGATCACTTGCCAGAACGTCGTAGTCAATATTCTCCAAGATCAAGTCCCGATAGCGTTCAAACGATTCCTTCGCTTCCGTTCGCTTCTGCGCGGTAGCGTCCGGGAAACCGGAAGGGAAAGGAATCGAATCGGTAATTGATAAGTCTTTACTTTGTCTTTTTCTTTTCTTCGTACTCTCAGTATTTAATTGCGTTGGATTTTCCAACGTAGGTTTCTCCAACATAGGCTTTTCCAATGTTGGGTTATCCAACGCAGGCTTTTCCTGCGTAGGTTCTTCCGGCGTTGGCTCCGCGTGCGGCTGCTCGTAGATCGTGTAGACGGTTCCGCGCAGGCAGCCGCGCTCATCGCGTTCGCGGCTGCGCTTGATGTAACCGGCACGTTCCAGCTCGCGCACAGCTTCGCGGATGGCGTCGATGCTCTCTTTGTTGATCTGTGCAAGCCCCTGCAGCGTGTAATCCCAATCGTCCGGCAGCGACAGCATCTGCGAGAGCAGCCCCTTGGCCTTGAGGGACAGCGCATGGTTGCGGAGATGGTGGTTGGACATGACCGTGTAACCTTTGGTCTTTTCAACACGGAAAACAGACATTTTTGTGACCTCCTATGTCTTGGTTTTGAAATATAAAAAAGGAAAAAGCGGCGTTTCGACCCTCTTTTCATAAGAGAGCGAAACGCCGCTTCATTTTGTGTATTGGTTTGTTATTCAATATTTCGGCACAATGCGCATAGACCGGTACTGCATCTTGTGGTATGATGCCAGCGTTTGTTGTTTGAGCTTTGCAGAGGAGGGCAATCACCATGCAGTACACCGATAACGAAGCCGCCCTGATCGGCGGCCTGATTTCAAACTATTTCTTCCAGCCGTCTGTGGACGCAAAGCTCCGCGAATCCTATCGCCGGGTGCTGCGCCATCTGCACGAGAATACGCTCTCCGCATCTGATCTGAGCCGCATTCAGAGCGCATTGACCTTCCTGTCGCCGCTCTGCCGGGACACCCGCGAAACCCACAAGGACATGATGGGTGTGACATTAAAAACCGATGCTCTGCTGAGAGCCAACCGATAAACGACCACCCGCTACGCTGGCAGCGGGTGCTTTGCTTTCTCGCGTCCCAGCATCGCCAATACGCCGTGGTTTCGTCCTGAAGTGGGTGGGGCTGGCCTGCGGTCTTAACGTCTGAAATGCCGCACAGCGGGCTAACGCACCGGCATCTGTGCTTGGAGTGCGCATTCGGCAGAACCAACAAAAACGCCAGTCAGAATTCTACACTTTGCCGAGAGCAAAAACGAGCCACTTTTCCGAAAAGTCCTCAGAAAAGCGGCTCAAAACGCCGTGGGTAAAGGTACAGGTCCATCGAATTTGCCAAAGCCCATTTTGGCATCTTTTTGTCACGCCTCTAAAAATGGGCGCAAAAAGCCCGGAAGTCGTTGAAACTTCTGGGCTTTTCGCAGTGGCATCTATTTGGGTGCAGCTTGATGGCAAGCAGCACCCTTTTAGATCCCTCGACTTAAAATCTCCTGAAATCTCAAGGGTTTTCGCGTTTCCTGCAAGTCAAAGCAGCTTAGTCTCAAGGGCTGAGTAGAACCAAAATAGATGCTTGCCCTCTGTTGTCTTTATTATAGCTCTTATTGCACTGTTTTGCAATGAAAACTACACACATGGTCGCATTTAATATATCACTTCATTTTGCAGCCATTCTTATCTCTCAGTGTGTCCGCCATAACACACATACGGTTCACTCCGGCAAGGCGTCTATTTTTTGGAGCGAAAGCATTACTTGCCCAACAAATGGAATGCCTGCGGTGTCCGTTCCTCCCAGAAGGCAGGCAAAAGACGCGGCTGCGCACAGATCCGGTTTGAGCAGTTCCAGTGAAAAGTCTGCCGTATACTGGCCGCTTGTATGTTTTCTGAGCGTTCCCTGCTGACAACAAGCAAAGTTGGCACTGGTGCTTCGGCCGCTCAGTCCAAAAATCAGACTCTCCTCTACGGGTTCAAAGGGACAAGAGAAGGTAACTGTTATGCTTTTTTTCTGATTGGATTCCAGATATACCGGCACAGCATCTATCCGCCGAGTCTTTTGTGAAGCAAACATTTCAAGCGCATCCAAATCTTTGCATATTCTCAAATTATCTGTTTCACGAAGCAGCGTCAATGCATTCTCAACCTTACCACAGCGGATGAGGCTTCGTGCTTCGTTCTCCGCCCTTGCTATAGCCTCGCAGTCGGCGTTCCAAAGATCAGACAGAAGCTTACGGCCGTCGTCTGCGGTGTCACAATACAGCAGATCCATTGCATTTTGGTAATCACGGAATCTCTGCCAGACACTTCTTGAATATCCCATCTCTTCGGGTGCTGATAAATAGTGTTTTGCGGCTCGCTCAACAGGCTTTTCCATGGAGTTCAGGGCTTTCGGAAGTCCTGCGGCCGGGTGTGTCGGCATATAGGGAAGCTGGCAGGGCCGCCCAAGACAAGTCCATATTTTTGTAAACAATGCCTCATTGGAAAACTCACATACGATGCTGTCTACAGTGGAGCCGGTGCAAATGCGGCGGATACTGGAATAATGCGGAGAGCGCCCAGGGCCAACCCGTTCTGCGTCATCCGGCGTGCCCTCATAGTGTTCAGACATGATATTGCCTAATTCACGGGGTGAAACCTTATGGTTCGGGCGGCAAACAAAGGGCAGATCATTTGTTGTGTTCCCGCATTTCTGATGCATCAGCTTCTGAAGAGCGTGCTTTGCGCGCAATACATTATAAGGTTGGTGTTGTTTTTCCTCTATCGCATACGCCTTTGCAAAGTCAAAATCCTCAAAACTGCCATCCTGCCGGGGTTTATACCACCCTTTTTCTATGGCGTATTCAACCAGATCCGGCGAATAGTAGGCTTCCGGGAAGTCGTTGAGCCCGTGCAGTGTATAGTGATTAGGCATTACTGCCACCATATCGTCCGGAATGCGAACTGCCATATAATGTCGACCGCTGACGATCTGAATCATAAACGCTTCGTTCTTGTCTGCAAACGTGTAGCTTCGTCCGTCTGGCGCATATCCATATGTATCGACCATTTCGATAGCGATCTGCAGCGCTTCCCGCGCCGTCGATGCCCGTTCAGCTACTATGCGGCGAAGATTTCCCTCTATGCCGCCATTGCTCAGACGAGACGGATCCCGTGTGTTCTCCTTTGAGACTTTACAGCTGTTACTTACAATAAGAATGCCCGCATCGTTGAAATAGGTATCTGCATTGGACAAGCCGTACATTCCTGCTTTCACTTCGACCCATAGATATCCATGTGTATGTTCGATCTGAGGGATCAACGCCCGCCCATTTTCAGCAGGGATCACAGAGCCTGCCTGCCAATTCATTTGCGGGACATCGCCGTGATAGACTTTGCAATATACATTGTCATCCTCGTTATGTGCGACAAGGACCTGGCCGGTCGTTGTCGCATTCTTTCCGGCAATCAATGTCATGCAGTTCCACGCAGAACGATCTGAATGATCACATACATGCTCAATAAACTCTCCGTCCAGCATTCTGATTCCTCCCACTGTATTTTGTAAAACCAATTTGCAAGTGCGCAGAGCACACACTATTCAGTCTCTTCTCTTATGGGGATACGCATCGCTAATATGAAGAAAAAGGATTTTCATAACACACCGCCTATTAAAACCATTTCATTCTTAGAATGCTCTGACGACATTCTACCAAATTCAACACGTATGCGCAACTCTAACAGTTAAAATCCCCGTTTTTAAACATTTTTATTTATAATGGTCACAGGCACAGTTTGGGCCACATATTCCACTCAATTGGCTCCCCACAAAAATTCCTTTGCAAAAAGCTCATGGTCAAGATTCTTAATTGATTGTCGTTCAAATTCAATTTGCCGTGGTTTGTCCTAAAATGTAAGCGCAACCGCATAGTCGCTGTAGGCAGCTAAAGAGGTCGTCCCTAAACGTTAGGACGACCTCCAAGCCGTTTTCTGCATATTGCAAGACAATTTTGCAGTAATACACGGTTTTACGTTGTACTCATAACTTTTTCTCAACTTTACACCCCTTCGCCAAAGATAATTGGCAATTGGTCATCACTATATAGTCAAATAAGCGGCGATAGAAATTCCCTTTTGCTGGAGCATTTCGGCAGCTGCGGATCCTACGGCTAGTCTCTAGCTTGATCCAGCTCTGACTGCGGCTGTTTTTAGGGTGTATCTGAAAACTCATGATGTGACCGGCAGCGAGGGATTTTTGCGTTGCGCAAGACATTTTTTCGCAGGAATACTGACGTATTTCAAGGAAAAATGACGCGGCGCACCGCAAAAAGGCCCGCTGTCCGGGTGCGTTGGGAGTTTTCAGATACACCCTAGGATACTTGATGTACTTTCCTGTGTGCAGCAGCGTCCGACCGTCAAAGCCCCAATCGATGTATCTGCGATGCGTGGCATGGTTGCCATAATTTATAATGTGCAGCAGTCCGTCACTCTTTTGAATGTCGCGAACGCGGCGCAGCCTACGCCGGTTTTTGCTTCTCAGATGCGCTTCAGATGATTCATTCTCCACGAGCCCAGCGATCTTCTCTCTTAATTCGCTTTCGGTCATAAAGCCTTCTACTAGGCACGGTGCGCGTCACGGGCGATATACCGTACCAACTTCCGCGCTGTTTGCTGTGATATTCCTTCTGCGCTCGCTTGCTCTGCTTCTTCAGCGGTACCGTATTGATCACACTTCATCCCCCTCTAGTTTTACATTTGAATTACAAAGTGCGTTGTCATCTTGCATCCGGCTGCCATCTCTGATATTTTGTAATATCACGACCTTAAAGGAGGCAAGCAAAATGGGAATGAAAGCATACCCCGTGATCGATCTCATCGCGACGGGAAACAACATCCGCCGCCTACGCATGGAGCGCGGCCTGACCGTCCGGGAGCTGCAAAGCTACTTCGGCTTTGAAGAACCGCGGGCGATCTACAAGTGGCAGAAGGGCGAGAGCCTGCCCACGGTAGATAATCTCTACGCACTCGGAGTGCTCTTTGAGGTTCCGATAGATCAGATTCTTGTTCCTGTTATAAAACTGCATATTGTCAGTGAGCAGCAGGCCAAGTCCTGCTGCTCACATCATTTTCTCCCCGGCTATTTTGGATACGGCGAGCGTCCGATACAGCTTCCACCATTTGCTCCGTCTGCATTGCCTGCTGCGTGACAGGTCACACGTTCAGCTGCGCACACGGAAAAGATCAGCATTTGATCGTAATTGATTTCGTAATCAGCGAGTCAGGTTTGTACGCCTTACATATGGAAATGTCAGTTTGGATGCAGGAAAACGTGTGATATGGAAAATGCGGTTTTCGCGGAAGAACGTCTGGCGAGGATGGAAAAGCGGAACGCTTCTTTTTTCTTCCATAAAAGCTCGTAGGGTGAGCCAAGCCAGAATATCTTTCTAAAAGTGTGCAGCGTTATCGTTCATCTGCACCTGAACCGGTATCCGCATTCTCTTGGCTTGCCGCATCCAAAATAGCCGGGCTGTACCGGGGTATTATACCCCGGCGTTTTCTGTATATATCTCGAATGCTTCAGCGAAACTGGCATTCACGTCAAAAGGCGGCGCATAGTCCACCTTCGACGTAACAAGGCACAGGTCAATTTTAGCGGAAGTCTCGTCAGCCCGCTGATTCAGTTTGCCGAGCGCAGCGCGGATGACTTTGCGGTCATAATTGATCGTCGTCACTCGCCGTACATCGCAGCGATAGGAGATCTGATTGCCCTCGGCGTTGAACCGGTAACCGGTGCCACCGTTTGAAATCATCTGCTCGGAGCTGCGCAGATCATTCATCCGTTTGAACGTGCGGGCAATGCTCTGACGCGTTGTGTTGAGGCTGACCGCGCTGTCCATATCGATGTCCAGCTCCGATTTTGCCTTGCGGATGGCAGCGAACAGCTTGCCTTTTTCGTCCAGCAGATACAGGAGGAAGCGGGCAATGTCCGTGATTTGCTCGTAATACTCCGTTTCCGGCACGGCAAGAACGGTTTCATCCTCCGCTTCCGCCATGGCCTTATGGCGCAGATAGGTGTTCTCCACCCGCGTGACGTTGGAATCACGGTCGAGAATGCTCTGCGCGTCGTCCAGGAAGGACTGGAGCTTGTTCTGGTAGCGGAATGCTTCTTTCAGATTCATGTTTTTTCACCTCTGGCTTGAAAATTTGTTTCTGTCCGTATTTTAGCTGCTGAAAGCCAGGAAGTCATGGAACTTGTGGTTCACCCTGCTGATCCAACGCGTAACTGCGCCGAAACGGGAATCGAGCATTTCACAGGCAAGTACATCATGTTTCTTCGCGCTGAGCAAGAGCCGCAGGATTTTCCTCATACCATGTACAAAACGGCAGAAACTTTTCTCGATCTTCACTGGGCAAATTCATGTAGTCGATGATGTGTTCATTTGGAAACCAGCTCCCGCAGTAGGCGGGCAGAACACCCTCCGGCACAATTCCGATCTTTTCTTCTTCCGCCAGCCGGTCAGCCAGCATCTTTGCTTCGGCCAGATAAACGGGGATATTTGCTCTCGTCAGGGCGAGGTAGAATTTAACGGTTTCCATCGTTCGGTTCCACGCTGCTCCTGCCAGATACAGAAAATAACCGCGCATATCTTCCATTACCCGCAGATCGACATGCGTGGAGTTTCCGCCGCGGCAGACCTCCCACGGATGTCCACCGCACCGGTCTCTATCGTGGAGCCATGCATGAAACGCCTCAGGGCTGTCCGCATCGATATCCTGCAATCCCTCGTCCCGGCCGTCGGCATGGAGCACATACTGCTCCTTCGGCGTTTTTCCGTAGCCATCATACTTGTTCTCCGCGTAACCCATGGCACAAAAGCGGAAAAAATCATTGGCTGTCATAGCTTGTAAGCGGTCTTTCATCGCAGCATAATTTTCTTCCTGTGCGGAGACCCTTTCAATGAACTCCGCAACATCCGCAGGCGAGATATCCTTGAAGAAGTCGACTCTTGCATCCGGCCAGACATTCCAAAAATCCCTGCGTCGGATTGTTCCGGTTCGATGCTGGGGCGGCAGATTTTCACGGACAACATCGTTATACGTCCCGGCTTTCAGCATTTCAATGCAGCTCCTGACACCGTCGACAAGCCACTGGACAAACTCAGAAATTTCGCAGGGCCATCCTGCTGGTTCTCTGCGCTTGTCCTGAACGATCACATAACTGTGACGAACCGCGACAGCGCGGTATCCTTCCGCTTTGTCCTCGACGGCTTGGAAATGATACCATTTGACGTCCTCTGGGAACCAGCTTTTCCATGCATTCACGAATTCTTCTTCCGAGTCGTAATTACCCTCTGCGATTTCCTCCGCTGCATTGCCGAAATCCTCAATTGGTCCTCTTTCCGCACGAAGCCAGAGCGTTCTGACACCGTTCGGGGATTCCGGTGCGATCTGCTCCAACAGGGCAAACAGTTCATCAAGCAGTTTCTGACTTTTGTCGTCGTAGATACAGCTTGTCATACCAAAGTGGTCATTTCGCCGGAGCCAGCTGATATACCCATCTATTTTTGGCTGCGTCAATTTACCATGCACGTTTCTTCACCTTCAGTATCCTGTACGTCATCGTTTACGATTCTCTCCCATCTTCGCACTTCCTCAAGGTCTGCCTCCGTATAATCAAAGGGAATCCTCCCAAGCCTGACCGTTTCCTTCAAAAAGAGAATCAACGCATCTTCCATGGTTAAGCCCTGCTTTGCCAGAATTTCCGAAGCGCTGTCATAAACTTCTTTTGGGAGCTTGACCTCAATCGTCACCAATTCCATCTTCGTCCTCCTTTTCCTCAAACAGCGCTCTGTACATATGAACGAAACTTCCAACAAGCTGCGGATATTCATAATAAATATGGCGGCACAGTCTCTTGGAGAGCTCCAAGAATCGGAGATCATCTCCAAAGTCAATGATGCCGTCGAGAATATGATCGATCTGTTTTTCGTCGGTAAGGCGGCCTGAGATCACTTCGTCGACGGCATGGGAGTACTGCGTGTAGGCAAGGTCATATAACCCTTTGATCCGTTTTACAATCTCGTCAATCTCTGCTATGAGCTTCTCATAATTCTCCATTGCTGTTTTCTCCTGCGTTGGTTCCATCCTTCCGGATTCTTTTGATCATGGGCTGCGGGTTCGCCTCTAACAGCTCATCCAGCGTCCGCGGCGTGTAGTTCATGTAAGCCATCATGCAGCCGACATTGATCAGTCTGCTTGGAATGCCCATCGTCCATTGTTCGTTCTTCCACTTCTCTACAAGCGACCATTCGCGCGTATTATGTACATGCCCGTACAGCATGACTGCGCCATAATGCTGGTTCTTATAAAACAGAATCGGGTAATGGCTCAGAATCACCAACCGATTTTCATCGTTGATCTCTGCGTGCTGCTCGATGCTTTTCCAGTAAGGACGGAGCTTTCCTTTCACACGGTCATGGTTGCCTTGAATCAGGTGTTTATGCCCCTGTAACCGCTGCATGATCCGGATGCTGTTTTCTTCGTTTTTCCAGAACGCATCGCCCAGCGCATAGACGGTGTCGTCCGCTGTGATCCGCTCGTTCCAGTTTTGAATCAGCACCTCGTCCATCTGCTCTGTGTCCGCAAAAGGGCGGTCGTCGAAGCGAATGACATTTGTATGACCGAAGTGCATATCTGCAATATAGTAAATCATTGCGTTTCACTCTCCTTGTTTGTCATTGCTAGGACATCTTCCAAAGCCTGTTTCATCTCGCACCACGCGCCGCCGCAGCCATCGGAGATCTTGCCCATGATGATTTTGAGAAGCGTGGTAATGCACGCCGGAGATAAGATCGGCGCAAGCTCCTTCACGGTCCGGGCTGTTTCCGCCAGATCGGAATCGTTGACCTCGGAGACATACCGCACAGCGTTTTTGACCATGACCTCCAGTTGCGTCAGCTCTGGCACTTCAAACCATCTGGCAGGGCACAGGACGTAGGACTTGCCCGCATGGTCGATGATCAGGGCAACATCCTCTTTTGCCACTCGTTCCAGAATGGCGTCCATGTTCTCTCCAAACTCTTTGGACGTGATATGCTCCATTTCAGAAACTGCCGGTAGTTTTTTCATGCTATGATCCTCCGTTATCTTTTGAACTGTTCATCTGACTCAAAGCTACGGAACAGGAAATGCATTTTATCGATTCGCTTGTCCGTATGCCAGTGTCCGCAGAACCACGCTTTGTATTGAATGGATTCCTCGATTGTGTCAAGCCATCTCTCGGTGCTGTCGTCCACTGTACGCTGATCAATGCCGCCAAGAAACATCTCTGTTGGCTCATATTTGAATGGACAGGTATGGGACAGAACAATGTCGAACTGTTTCTCGCGAATCTGCTGCTCAACATAAGCTTTAATCTCCGGAGATGGCTGCTCGTCCGGCCACCAGTTCCAGACTCGGCTTAAACGGTAGTACTTATCTACGCTGTATGCACCGCCAATTACGAGATACCGCAAACCGTTCATCATATAGATCTCGCCGTCCTTGGCAAAGACCAGGTTCGGATATTCTGGCTGCAGCCATCCCTTGCCTCCGCACCATTTGGTTTCAATATATCCAGAAATATTGACTGGCCGCATTTCGTGGTTCCCGTGAATACAGAGAAATCTGGTGCCGGAATCGTTAAGCCATTGCTTCATCAGATAATCTTTTCGCCCGTTATAATAGTTTGCGCCCACATCTCCCAGCAGGACGATTACGTCCTCCATTGTGGGATGTACTTTGTTTATAAAATCTGCAACGCCATTGACATTCCCATGAATATCGCCTGTGAAAAAGATCATAAAGCATCACCTCTCTGTACATGTTATACAGGTAAGTCAAGGACTCCATGCTTACTGTTATCCATCGTGCCGCATTTCTGCTTCTTCAGAATTGCCGTATTGTGGTTCCTCAGAATAGAATACCTGCATATCATCCAAACGGAGACAAGCCAGTCTTCCGAGGACACCTGACCACGGATCGCCCGTTTCGGGGAGCATACAACCGCAGTCGATTCCGATCCAGCTCTTTGCATCCCATATTGCCATAGGGTTATCGTACTGGAAATGGTGGGTCGGTGTATGCCCAAAGATGACTATCCGGCCCTCCAGAACGGGGAATCTCTCAAACCGCATCCAAACTGCGAAATCACGCGCACTTTTATATTTCCAGCCGTAGCTTTCGTATAAGTCCACAGGTGCCGCGTGCGTCAGGATATATTGCCTGTCGTTTACTGTCAGCTCCACATTGACTGGCAGCTTGTCCAGGTATTCGAAAATCTCTTGGCGAGTGGCTTTCTTTATGCGCTTCAGGTAGTTGTGCGTGATCTGACCGCCGTTTCGATACCACAGAGTTTGTTTGCGCTCATAGTAATATTCCGGCCATTCCTCATCTTCTGGGGGCGGGTAGTAAAGTGCGTTCATCATCATAAGTTCGTGGTTGCCCAGAAGCATTTTGACATTTGGCATCGCCATGATCTGGCGTAAGAGCTTGATGCCGTCGGGGTTGCGGTCTATCACATCTCCAAGGACATAGAGCGTGTCCTCAGGCTGCAGGTTGATTTGCTTCATGACGGAATCAAAGCGCCGCTTCTGCCCATGGATATCTGACATGACATAAATCATGGTGTTCCACCTCCTTCTTCGCAGCACAAACATTTACCACACTTTTGGGGAAATAGCAACCTATAAAATCACAATTCACAGATAATAATTCTGACTGACGTTTCCGGTGACCAGTTGTTTATCCAATGCGGGATAGTCTGCTGAAAAAAGCTGATCTGGTCTTGAATTTTGAAGACTAGCTCTTTCAATAAGGTCTTTGAAATACATTCATCGTCTTCATTTTTAACCGGCTTTTGAAGCAACGCCTCTAAATCAGCAAGACTTCCCCAAATGAAGAAATCCCACGCGCCAAACGAGCTGCGCTCGAATGCCGGATTTTCCGCACAAATGATGTCCTGCGTCGAAGCCGCCAAATCCGAAAAGCTGATCCGCTTTTTAAGAAGCGCTAATTCATCATATGGGCTGGAAAGAATATCCCGCTCAGGCGCGGTATGTAGATAGCGGTGTTTGAGTTTTCCACTTGCAGATCGGTGCCACTGGTCGATATTGAACCATTGACCATCAAAGCACAACTCTACCGTGTAGCCAAGCCATTTGCCCATGTGATACGCCTCCGCAGGGACTTTACCCCTTTCCCGGTATGGTGTCGTAAATGCCTTTTTGCATGTGTTCTTTATAATCTCGTCCTTTGTAGCTGGGCGAAACGAAGTACCAAAGTGGAACGTGCATCTGCAGACAAGCGCATCCTTGTTCCGCGATTCTTGTATCGCCAGATGTTTTGCAATATCGCTTATTTTCGATTTCGTCCAGCGTTCTTCTATCATGGTGCCCTCCTAAACATCAGCCATCTCCAAAGATGTCATTGCAAAACTCCGAATAGTCGGGGTCCGGATTCTCGGGGAACAGCTCCCAATCTCGCTTAGCGTCCTCTTTGGTCTTGAACTGCTTTTCCGGTTCAGCTAATCGATTCCAGAAGCTGAATGGGTTTCCGGTGAGAATGCACGGGAATCCCCAAAGCATTGTTCCGACATGATTCCACCTGCCGATCGTTCCGGTATACTGTAGTCTTGAAAACATAGCTTTGGTTGCACGGCAATATTCCCCGTCGCAGGCAAGCCAGAGATGTTCGGATCTGACTTTGTCACAGCGCATATAATAAGGTTTGTCCCATGTGTTGGTATGCGTCCATTTGTAGTTTTCCAAAGTGACGGGTTCCCTGTGGAGCAGCTGCACAGGAACGAGGAATGGTACCTTCCTGTATGCGATAGAATGGCTGAGATCCTGCCGCCCTTCTTCGAAGGCTTGGAATGTAGATAGCAACTCCTTGAATTGCTTCTTTAATTTCTCATCATGTGCGAGTTCTCCGAAAAAGCAGCGAAGATCCTCCAACGTACCGTAATAGTATTTTCCGAAGCTGGTAAAGGCAGCGGCAGAATAATCGTCCAGCTCCAGTCGGTAATATGTGGGTTCTACTTTTACGCACATGCGCAACACCTCTCGTTTTCTCCATCTCTGATTGACATTCTTCGAGGACGCGTGAATTGACGATGCTTTGCCATCCATTCGGACTAAATTGGATTATACCATCATAGAATAAAGAAATCTCGCAAAAGCCAAAAACGTAGTTGTTTTTGGCGAAAATATAATCGTTTTTGTACGCAACAGACCACAGGGCAATCTCTTAACCTGTGGTCTGTTGCTATTTGATATTCAGTTGGTAAAATGATTACCACTCGCCCTTGGGGAGAAGCTGTTGATGCGAGCGAAGAGCTTCTTTGGCTGCTTTCAGCACATCCAGCAGAACATAGGTTTCATACGGAGAGCAGTTTGCGAAGATCCTTTGTGCTTCGATGTTGGACATCTCCGTCACACTGGTGAGTTGCCTGCTCAGGAGCGTATCAGTCGACACCTCCAGTGCATTTGCGATACTGACAAAGGTTTCGAGACTCATGACTTTTGTTCCGCATTCAAGGTAGCTGATGTAACCGGCGGACTTGTCGATCATAGCAGACAGCACTGCCTGAGAGATGTGCTTGCTCTTTCTGATTTTCTGGATTCTTTGGCCAAGGACAATGTAATTGAGTTGCATAAGGATACCTCCTAAAAATTTTGGCAACCCAATTATATTGAAATCGCTATTTTATAGCGGAACGATTATATAAATCCAATCTTCGCATGATATATACTAACTTAAATTATAGTTAGCAGATTATATCCGGCAAGGAGGAGGTGAGCTGATCATGTATGAACAATCGGATTTGGCGCTGATCGGCTCACGCATCAAGGCGGTTCGAACCGGTAAAGGAATGAGTCAGGCAGATTTGGCGGTCAAGGCATCTGTGTCACTGCCGTTGATCAGCAACATCGAACGCGGAAAAACGAGAATGCAGCTCGAGACTTTCGTTAAAGTAGCAGAAGCACTTCAGGTATCTGCGGATCATTTGCTCCGCGCAGATGTACCGGAGGTGAAGACGATTTATCAAGGAGAATTTGCCGAACTTCTCGAAGACTGCTCAGCCAGTGAGATGGAAACTATTTTGAACATCGTCCGTGAGGTAAAGGCCTCCATGCATAAGAAACAGAACATGGATTGATTATCGGGTTGGTTGACCAATCCGATAATTTTTTTCCATTTACATACCATAGGTCAGGATGTTGACCTATGGTATCTTCTTATTTTTAAGCGTTTTCCCTATAATTCATCCAAAAGGGCTGACCCCAATACCGGAGGAAAACATGGAAAACACGGAGCTGCTGCCATTAGGCACCGAACAAGGACGCGAAGAGACTGAATATTCCTCTTTTGACCTGTGTCTGGGAGAAAGCTTTGTTTCTCCACTTGTAGAGCAACACAGGCAGTGGTTGAAAAGCATCCGCCATGAGACACCTAGCCCTAAGATTCCGTTCAAGGTTGCAGTGTATATTCGCTTTTTTAATCAGACGAAATATGGGGACGAGGAATATCTCGAGCGTAACAAAGAGGTTTTTCGTGCTACGTTGGCGCAGTACCCTCTATGGAAGTTTGTGGGCTTCTATATTGACAATGGGTCGACCGCACCTTATATGGAGAAATCATCGGCATGGACTGAGCTTCTGTCTGACTGTGATGAGGAAAAAGTCAATCTCATAATCACACAAAAGGTCAGCAATGTATCCAGAGATGTCCGGGAAGTAACGATTTGCGCAAGAATGCTCGCTGCTCGAAAGCCTCCCGTTGGCATTTACTTCATATCAGAAGATCTATACACTTTGGCATCGTATTATCGCGACGATCTTCGAGAGCCTTGTTTTCTCCCAGCTCCAGACTGGAAGATCCTATCTGATGATGAGCTGGACGTGAGAGGTGCACTCCATGAGTAAATCAACCAAAAAAGCAGCCGATCAAGCAGAACGCGAGAAAGTACACAAGCGATACTCCAATCGACGAGAACCAGATGTCATCTATCCTGCAAGGAAACAGGTTGATTTCTATGATGCCGACGTTCATCAGCGTGTTGCAGTCTATGTCCGAGTTTCCACAGATAATCTGGGGCAGGAAACGTCTTATGAGCTTCAGAAAAACTATTATGAGGAGTTTGTTTTGAAGCATCCCAATTGGTCGCTTGTGAAGATCTACGCCGACAAAGGTATCTCAGGCACTTCGACAAAACACCGCGTTGCGCTGAACCAAATGCTCGCTGACAGCAGAGCAGGAAAAATTGACCTGATCATCACCAAATCGGTTTCGCGTCTTGCCAGAAATACAGTCGACTGCATTACTATGGTGCGGAACCTTACGGAACTTCGCAATCCGGTGGGTGTTTTCTTTGAGAGCGAATGTATCTTCTCATTGAATGAAGACACATCCATGCCGCTTTCCTTTTTGGCGTCCATTGCAGAAAACGAGTCCCGTATCCGAAGTCGCAGCATGGAGGTTTCTCTTGCCCAGCGTCTAAATGGCGGCCTTCCGCTGACACCCAAGCTGCTGGGTTATTCTCACGATACGGACGGCAAGCTGGTAATCAATCCGGATGAGGCCCCAACCGTTAAGCTCATATTCTATATGTACCTCTCCGGATATTCCTCAGCTTATATTGCCAAGACCCTTGAGGAACTCGGCAAGACAACGTTTCTCGGCAACACCAAGTGGACATCCAACACAGTTATCCAGATCTTGAGAAACGAGCGGCATTGCGGCGATGTTCTCACAAGAAAGACATGGACTCCCGATGTGATCAGTCATAAGTCCAAGAAAAACAGAGGAGAACGCCAGCAGAGCCTGTACAGAGGAGAACACGAGGCTATCGTATCAAGGGATGACTATATCGCCGTCCAACACATGATCAACAATGCAAAATACGGAGGAAAATCCATCTTACCTGAACTGCGGGTGATTGAATCCGGTATTCTGAAAGGCTTTGTCACGATCAGTCCCAAGTGGGCAGGCTTCAAGGCAGCCGATTATTTGCAGGCTTCTATGAGTGTCTACACGGACGATACATATTACGGCCAGCCTGCGGAGGGCGACGCTACATTCGAGGTGGCAGCTGGAGATTTTGATTTGCGCGGTTTTGAAGTTACGAATGCATCTCTCTTTGACGCGAACAAAAGACCGTATGTCTTATTCCAGAGCAAACAAATCAAATTCAGCACAGATTGTGTTAGGCAGTTCGGGAAGGACAACAAAGTTGAGCTGCTGATCCATCCGGGATTGCGGAAGCTCGCTGTTCGTCGTGCCTCTAAGGATTCTCGCCAGTTCGTACAGTGGTCAAGACCTGATGATGGAAAATACTACGTCAAAGAGATCCCGTGTTCTGCTTTTGGCGAAACGCTGTTTGAATTGCTTGGCTGGGAAACAGCTTATAAGTTTAAGGCTTATGGCAGTCTCCTTGAAAGCGATGGAGATTCGCTATTCTTATTTGATTTAAGCGAACCTGCGATTTTCATCCAGTCCTATCTTATGACGGGGACAGACGCTCCCGGCAGCGGCAACAGCGGTCTTTCTCCTCTTTCCGTATCGGGAAAACGCATTCGGGCAGTTCCCAAGAAATTGGCTGACAGATTCGGCAGCGACTTTTATTCTCACAGGCTTACCGCATCTTCATTGGAATTGCAAAGCGAAGACGCATGGAAGCTTTGGCTGGAAGGGCAGCTTTTTGAAACCAGCGAGAAGCTGCATGTCACCAAATTTGATGAGATGCAGCGCTTCATCAACGAGCAATTAAGCGCTTCAAAACAGTTGGAAGGAGCGGCCTGCAATGCATGAACAATCCAAGATTCCGACGGTTCGGAATCTTGATGGTGAATATTACCGTGTGGTTTGTGATGGCAATCACGTCTGCCGATGCTTTTCTGACCTATCGGAATCTGAACAGGATATGATTATGGAAAAGTATGACGCAGAGCAGCTCAGGCGGCTTTGCCGCTGCCTCTGCATCAGCCTGCGCCAAATCGGAGATGCACTGGATCTTGTCGGAGATGAATGAAAGGAGAACAGAATGGAAACAGAAAATCAGAGTTCTTTTATCCTCCCAATGCCGCAGGATTTCCCGTCTGGCATTGCCGATGAGGATACCGTTATTCCCTTCATAGAGGATACGGTCACGCCAATGACCATTGATGCATCAGCCCCGGGCGATGTGATCGAACTTAGTGACGACTTCGATTTTGATGGGTATCAGGTGGTTCGTAGAGAGTTCTTCGCTCATACTTTCGAGCCGTCTATCACCTTCAATAATTACAAAGTTTATGTCAATACTGCTTGCTTGAACAAGTTTCCCCATGCAGACTGTGCTCAGCTCTTGATCAATCGAGAGTCGCACATTCTTGCGCTACGCCCTTGCGCCGAGTCAGAGCGAGACGCATTCGCGTGGCGCAACACATCTGGTGGAAAACGGAAACCTCGACAGGTAACGGGCAAGTTCTTTTTTGCAAAGCTTTTTGAGCTGATGGACTGGAATATCGATTACCGGTACAAGCTGCTTGGGAAAGTCATCCATGCCAATGACGAGTATCTGATTGCTTTCGATTTGAATGCTTCAGAGATCTATCAACGTATCGCAAAGGACGGAGGCAAGCCCAAGACGGCTCGCACACCGGTTTTCCCTGCCGGGTGGAAGGATCAGTTCGGTTTGCCCTATCATGAACACCAGAAGTCTCTGCAAATCAATATCTTTGATGGACACGCGATTTATGGAATCAAGGATAACACAGTATCCTCAATAGCATCTGGGGAGGCTGCTACACCGATTCCGGGCACACATCGACCAGAAGTACCTGTACAGGAGGAGATCAAAAATGGATAGTGCAGATAACAGCGCAATCATGACCATCGATCTGAGTCGGGGTCGCTTTCGCGTACACAAATCCACTCTAAATAAAATGGGGAGACCGCAATATATTCAATTTCTGGTCAATCCAGAAGAAATGCTTATTGCAATACTTGGCTCAGACCGCCCACTTTCCGGAGGCACAGCCAACAACGTGCAGTAGTTTCAGCTGGCAAAGCACTCCGTTGAGTTTTACAGCAGTACGCTTATGTCAGCCTTAGTCGATATGATTGGTATTCTCGACTTTCGATATAGCTATCGTGTAAGCGGCGAGGTGGATGTTGCAAACAGAGTGGCCTATTTCTCTATGAAAACCTTAAGGAGAAATGAGAGGTGAACGTCTATCAATGGGTAAGGGGTTTGCAGTATTGGAGGTCGATCCAGAATTCAAGGCACTCATTCGGCCTTTGCGGAAAGATGAATATCTTCAACTCGAAGTGAATCTTTCAATATGAGGAGGGTGGCCAGCTGACAGAGGCGGTGCGCCGCCGCCCCTACAGCGTGATTTTGTTTGATGAGATCGAAAAGGCGCATCCCGATGTGTTCAACATCCTGCTTCAGGTGCTGGACGACGGACGCATTACCGACTCGCAGGGCAGAACCGTGGACTTTAAGAACACGATTATCATCCTGACGTCGAATCTTGGCAGCCAGTATCTGCTGGACGGCATCGGCGCGGACGGCGAGATCACGAACGAGGCCAAGGAACAGGTACAGACGCTTCTGCACCGCACGTTCCGACCGGAGTTCCTCAACCGTTTGGATGAGATTGTATTCTATAAGCCGCTGTCGAAAGAGAACATCACCGGTATCATCGACCTGCAAATCGCGGCGCTCAACCGCCGTCTGGCCGACAAGCAGCTGCGTTGTGAGCTGACGCAGGCTGCAAAACAGTTCATCATCGACGCGGCCTACGATCCGCAGTTCGGCGCGCGTCCGCTGCGCCGGTATGTGCAGCATACAGTGGAAACGCTGCTTGCAAAGAAGATTTTGGAGGGCAGCGTCCAGCCCGGTTCGACAATTACCGTCGATACGGAAAACGGCGAGCTGGTGCTTCGCTGAGTGTAAGGCAAATAGCAAATGCCCGGAACGCGAAATGCGTTCCGGGCATTTTGCACCCACAGGGGCGTCTTTTCTTTTGCTTTTTATTCCTGCTGCGCGCAGTCAAACAGCCTTTCAATCAGATTACTGCCCTGAAACAGCGGCTGAAGGACGGCGCACGCCGAGCCGTAGATCGGCGAGTTTGCGCCAAAGCGCGACTTGACAAAGCGCGGGCGCAGCTGCTGCTGGTGTACAGAGACGTTGATATCGGCCACCCACTGCTCCAGATACCGCACGAACTCCTCCGGCAAAAACGCCGCGTCATGCCCAAGCACCACCAGCGGCACGTTCACCAGATTCAAATAGTTGTTCAGTCCGAACGAAAGCTGCCGCATGGCATTATAAAACACGGTGTATGCGGCCTTGTTCGTCATGGCAAAGCCGGCGGCCTGCTCCATGCTGTCAAGCTCCACGCCGCACTCGTCGTGAATCAGTGACAAAATTGCCGGCGCACTGGCGTAAAGTTCCAGACAGCCGCGGCTGCCACAGGTGCAGCGCGGGCCGCCAAAGTCAATGGATGTGTGGCCAAGCTCGCCGCATGCGTCAAGCAGCTCATGATGTGATACCAGCGCCGCGCCAAGCCCCTCGGTAATGCCCATATAGAGAAAGCTGTCGGCGTCCTTGCCGGCGCCAAAGTAGAGTTCGCACAGGCCGGACGCGTGCATATCGTTGCAGACAATAATCGGAAAACGGAAATACGGCTGAAGCGCGTCGCGCAGATTTAGCGAACGGATGCCGAAGAAATCGGTGACATAGGCGATGCCGCTGGCATCGCTGCTGATAACGCCGACGGTGGAGATGCCCATGCCCAGAATCGGCCGCTCAGTGTGCTCGGTCAGCTGCTCGGCAAGCTCACGCAGCTTCTGCAAAAAGCTCTCTTCGTTTTCAATCGGGGTGAGCGGGCGCTTGGCGCGCGCCAGAAGCTGAAGCGACAGATCGCACACCACGCCGTACAGACACGTGCGGGAGATGTAAATGCCCAGCACCACCGGCGACGTGGAGCAGATGCGCAGCAGCATCGGTGTGCGCCCGGGCGACTTGATGGGGTCTTGCGGCGCAAATTCCTCGATGATGTGCTTTTGCAGCAGCTCGCTTGTGATGTTTGTCACGGTCATGGGCGACAGATGCAGCCCCTCGGAAAGCTCGCTGCGCGTGATGCTCCCCGCCGCGCAGACGGATTGCAGCAGCAGTGCGCGGTTTCGCTCCTTAACCTCGATCAGATTGATGCCGGCCTTTTTCATAGCGGCTCCTTTTTGCACTTGCAGCGCCGAAAATTCCGCCGCTTTCGGCGAAATGGCGTGGCAGCGCATATTTATCATTTTAAAAATATTATAGTATATTTGCGGGGGATTGTAAACCGCCGCCAGGGGGATTTTATCCTGCGGCTATAGCCGCTGTGTCTCCGGCGGCGTCACCCACACAAGACAGCGGCCTGCAAGGGAGGGAGCGTCCCGACAGAGGCACAATCATAACCACCGGCCGTGCCGGTGGTTTGCACTAGCCCCCTTGGGGCATGAC
>ERZ1673697.1677-NODE-1677-length-23595-cov-17.805820_pt1 | contig 23595 bp, 17 predicted proteins | sample MGYA00580227_ERZ1673697 | MGnify/ENA primary metagenome ERZ1673697 (study PRJEB41218, sample SAMN15661759) | gut metagenome | host: Homo sapiens | place: Canada: London | collected 2015-08-20/2019-03-30 | study: EMG produced TPA metagenomics assembly of...
AGTTTCCGTCCCCTGTCGGGGAACTGCATTTCTCAATACCATCCCTGCAATCCCGCCACCAGTCTGGGCTCATGGGCGGGATTGCGTGGGAAAAATATTTTTTGAAAAATAAATAAAATTCATTTGCTTAAATCGGCAGCAAACTCAGTATTTAAGCCATGCGCGGCAAAATCCAAACAGATATTCTCTTTTATTAAGAAATATCAATTTCACATTGTCCCATCATATATTCTTTTCCCTGATAGCGGGTACATTTCAAAATATGTGGTGAAACCCTCATTCTTGTATCTTTATAATGTTTATGATCTTGTGGCACACCTGTTCTGTCAAAGATATCTTTTGTTATTTCAATACCTTCTCTTTCACCAAACATAGGATAAACAACCGTTTTTGAAACAAAACCACTTCCACCACCAAAAAATACTGTATTAGGTTTACCTCTGTCACATCTCGGAAATTTACTCTGGAACACCTGATAATACTGCTCATAAAACAATTTTACTGCATCCAAAATATCCTCAATTTTTAGATTACATTCTGTTTCATCTATTGTCAATGAGCTTTTTATCACAGTTCCAGGTTTAATACACTCTCTCAGAAGATTTAATGTTTTATATGATCCATCTACATGTTGTTCCCACTTCTGACATAAAACAATATCTTCTCTACTCAAAGGTTCACTATCGCCTACGATAATGCCAGACATATTGTCAAATTCCACATCTTCTTTATCCGTATGCTTTAATGTACAAAAAGCCTTTTTTTCAATTATTCCAATATTTCGATTCAAAATTTTACGATTTTTTCTCCCAGTACTTAATTCACTCCTGATCTGACTCTGATCCCTTTTATACTTTATCTGATCTTGAGCAATATCCTTGCTAAGTAAAATCGTTCTAAGCATTCCTTTTAATGAGCTTCCCGGTACATACGGATTTCCATAAGGATCTGTCACGCATGTCATAATCTGCAATTTGCCTTTTTCTTCGGAGCGGTCTCCTACATTTTCTGTATATTTCATACACCTTTTCAGATCTGTAAGCGAAACATGGTTTCTGATACTCCAATGTTTTAAATCCTCACGTGTATCCTCAACCATAAAACGCTCAAGATCATTCTGTATATGCAATTTTTGTGCCAGAAAATACAGCTTCGCAGCATCCACAACTCCAATTGTATTCCTGTTCAGAAAAACATATTCTTTCTTTTGTATTTGATTCCCATCACCTATGAATACCGGACCTTTTACAGTCAACTGTATCTGATATGTTTTTAATTTCTGTCCCATTTTTATACCCCCATGAAAAAAGCTTTTGCATAACGGAATATTGGATGAGTTCCACCATTTCTTTCTTCTATGACTTTTCCTTTAAAAGTATTTACAAAACAGGAACCCGCAGAGAAAACATAAATATCACTTTTTCTCATTTGCTGAGCGGCATATGTCTGAGAATCTATAAATCCACTTCTTTTGAGCAAACTATATGTTGCTCCTTTCAAAATATCTTCAAGTTCTTCATCTTCGGGAAGTGCTGTTGATAAGAGTAAATGCAGCGACGCTTTTTGGGTCAACTGTTCTTTCATTTCTCTCGGAATATCACAAACCCTACATTTAAATCTTCCCATCCCAGAACTTTTTTTGCCACCTAATCCTGTATATTGGAGGCTTTCAAATAACTCGTCCAAACATTCCTGATCCTTTTCTGATTCCATTCCGGCTATTATGTATAAACCGGAGCCATCTGTAAAATGATATGTACTTACACGATATGGCTGAGGCTCTTCCATTCCACGGATTCCTACTGAAACCTTCATTCCATTAGTTCCAAGATACTGCATATCTTCCATATGTTCTTCCGGAAACGTTCCATTTATAAAAGCTTCCACTGTGTTTACCGGAATATACTTTAAATTCTTAAACATTTTTTTCTGTCTGGAATTTCCTTGTTTCTCATTATCATCTACACGAACAGAGATCATTGGTTTAGGAATATAATAATTTTTCCCTATGTATGGAAATGCATCTGATAATACTATCCTGCCTTCTGAAACAGCATTCAAAAATTCTTTCTGCTTTTCCATCTTTAATGCTTCCTGAAACAATGCAGCAAATAATGTATCTGCATGAAAAGTGATCTCAGTACTGTCCAGATTTTTACTTCCGAAATGAACTCCTGTCAGAAACTCCAAACAATACAATTTATACTCCAAAGTCCCTCTCCTCCATTATGCGTCTACGACTTCCTTGAGAATTTCATTACATTTATCAATTAATATATTATCGACATTGCCGATTACACCCTCTGCATGCACATTGTTGAACTGAATCTTACCATAACCACGAGATCCACTTCCTCCCAGATAATCGTACTGTAATAATTTCATTCCCTCTGCCAGAGTTTGCATATCTTCTATAAATTCCTGCTCATTTTCCATTTCATAGATCAGATCCAATCCAAAAACTGACCCTCTGACCGCTCTCTCAATCTGACGCGGATTCGCTACTGCAGTAAGTCTTGAAATAGAATTTTCAAATTTAACTTCCGTCATACTCTGAAGTCCTGCTTCTCTTAATTCCTGTTCATTTGCTAATACCATATCAGAAAACAAAATCCTGCTTCTTTTGATCTTATTTTTTTCTGAAGATCCAAATAATCTGCTGATACGCTCATGATCACCTTTCGGTTCTGTTATCTGCTCATTGAATTCTTTGGCAAGAAGACTTCTCATTTTTCCCTTTAAGGAACTACCTGGTATCATAGGAAGATTTGTTTTCACATCTTTCACAACAGGTGAATCTACTGCTCCTATTGCAGCAAAGGCTCCGCTTCCACCTATATGCATACCTGTCTTTACTAAAATATCTCCTGAAATCTGAATTTTTGCGTACATATTCTTTCCCCCTTACTGTTCTTTTCCACCATAATATTTATGAAACGCGATCAATGCCTCCATATATCTGCTGAATAACAGATAATTTTTTTTTCTCTGTTTGATCTCCTTGAGTATCTCTAAAATTTCTGCCTGCTGCACAAATTCCTTTACTTTAGGTTCTCGCCCACATTCATACATAAAACGAACTCGAAGATACTCAATTCTTCCACAAATCTCATCATCCAGTTTTTCTGAAGACTTTGTAAGAACCTGATTGTAAATATCTGCATTCATAGCCAACAGATTTCTAATCTTAGAGGTTGTAACAATATCTGGTTCCCCTTTAAAATTTTTTCTAGCCCCCTTCACAAGATTTTTTATAACATTTTCCGCTTTATCCACACAATTATTATCATTAATCCTCATCTTTACCCTCTCCTTTCCGATTTATATAAGCATAAAGATTAATTGCTGTTTTCAACTGTCTGCAATCCTGGTCTGATTGGATCCACTCATACATCTTTTTTGATAGCTGTCTGTATTTTTCTTTTTTCGGTCCTTCTTCTGATGGTTCCAGTCTGGAAAGTAGATACATCATTCTTGCAAAATTAATTTTTTCCTCATGTCCACGTACAAGTTCCAACATTCGGTACAAAAATGCCATACCTCTGTCTTCTAAATCCTCAAAGAACTCACTCAATGCTCTATATTTTTCCTGAATCACTTCCTGATCAAATTCTTCCCAGGAATATGTACCGTCACTGATTTCTTTTTCCTCTTCACCTTCTTCCACCAGATGTCTCTCACCATCTTCCATAATGGTTACTGCATTTTTTCCCGGCATTCTTTTCGATTCAGACTCCATAGCTCCCGTCTCCTGTGCGATCGCTGCAATAGGATATGAATCTTCATAAATACCAATACCTGCAGAAATGCTTAATGTTCCCTGTGTGTATTTTCGGAACATTTTTTGCAGATCTACAGAAAGCTCTATTACATCATTCCATGCACCGACAATAAATACATCATCTCCGCCAGAATATACGATCGTAGCCTGACGTTCCTTTACACCTTCATTTCCTTCCAGCGAATATTCACCGTTTTTTAATAAAGATCGAATATAATATTTAAAGAAAATAGATAACTGTCTGGATAATGCCGCAGTTCTCGACAAAGTCACATATCTGTCTCCATTTCTTTTACTCTGGAAGCCGGATACAATAGCCTGTCCAAGATTATCTACATCAGCACGTAAAACTCCAATTCTGTTAATCCCCTTTGATTTCTTTGCAAATTCCTCAAATGTATCTCCTGTAGTATAATCTCCCACCCATAAGTTAGTCTCGATATGTTTTCCGGTATACATTTCATTCTTGGAATAAGCACGCACAAAATGATCATCCTTTTCCATTCGTCTGCTTAATGATTCTTTTGTATCTGCCACAAGGTAACAGCCTCCTGGTAATGGCATGCCCTTTTTTTCTTCTGAATTTCCCAGGACCACTGAAAAGAACTCACTATACAGAACATTCTTGGACAAGCTTTCTATTTTCCTGCATAATGGGCAAACACCTTCATCATCTACCCGCCCGATTCTTTTACAAACCCTACATTCTCTGGAATAATCCCTGAGTTTTTTATGGTTTAACTTAATAATATCCTGTGCACAATATCTATGTTGTTTCTGTTCTGAAAGCATTTTGCTCATCTCACGGAATAACTGTCCATAACTACCCTCCGGAATATTACGAAAAGCATTTCCAGTACATGCCACATAACCAAAAGCAACATACAATTCAATCTGAAACTGTTCCAGGAGCCATTCTTTTAATTCCTTTTGAAATTCATTTATCCTGTCAACTGTCTTTTTTGTGTTAGCCAGAAGCAGATAACAGTGCCCTCCGCCTGAATATAACAGATTCGCTCTGGACAGCTCCAGCTTATCAAGCAACAGATCAATGATATGTTCCATCATGATTTCAAGATAAAAAGATCTTGCACGTAAAGTTCTTAATGCATTTTTGGACGTGATCGTATAAATAAATTTCTGAATACCTGAAATATCCATTGAACATAATAAAAAAGCTTTTTTATCATAAAAATCCTTTTTATCCAGAAGCTCTTCTTTATATTTCAAATGGTTTTCATTTAAATAGTCATACATGCAACTGGCGATAGCAGCCGTAAGCTTTACATGATCAAACAGTGAAATATCACTTAGTTCTCCCTTTGAAGTAGAAGATGGTACATAAGTAAGATTTGCTTCCATCACCGCTAACAATGAATTCAGATATTCGTCATTCCAATCCATTCCTTTGAAATTATCCAGCACTCTCTGTCGGATCTTCATATAAAACTCTTTTGAAAAACTTCTTTTTTCAGGAGTTGGATAATTAACATTCCCTTTATCTTCCATGTCCCCCGGAAGATAATAATATTCCTGATCATTTTCATTTAATATATTGAAAATACTCTGCAAAGGAACTGACAGATCAAATCCGGAAACATCTTCGCCCTCTTTCTTTCTCCTGTCTGCAAAAGCTGCAATATTATCTGCAAGATACACAATATACGCCAGATCATTTTCCTGCAGTTTTGCCCCCTTCAAAGCAGATATATGATGATATCTTACACAATTTAAAATTTCTTTATCATCAATACCACCATTTTCCTTTAAAAAATCATAACCGGAAATACTGTGATTTCTACGATCATCCCCCTCTCTGTATACTACTTTTCCAATATCATGAAGCAGACTTCCTATAATCAGTTTAATTTTTTCATCAGTCATCTTCATTCCTCCTGATATATTTCATTGCACCCATTCCCATTCCTGTCTTTATTCCAACACCAGAAAACTCTCCAAATTTTGCCAGCATCCTCACATACCTTGCCATTGTTTCCGGGCCCTTGATATGGATACAAATATTTCCTATAAATCCTGTAATATTCGTTTTTTCCAACGGAAACGGTATTGTCTGTAAGCGATATCTTACAATCTCACTTTGTGTCACAAGTTCTTCTAATGTATCTTCATCATACATATTAAACTCTTCCGATGCAGCACTGAACTTTCTCATAAGGCTTCCATATATTAAACTTAAATCTGGATATATTACATATTTTCCATCTCGTTTAAATGATGTAGGCGTTTTAAAACTTAATTCCAAATATCTGGAACATTTATTTTCATAGAATTCTTTTATCAGTTCTTTATCTTCTTTGATCCTTACTGTTTTATTTAATAAATTTACTGTTTTATTCTTTTTTCGTAACGTAATCGTATCAAGCTTTGTCATTGGAAGCAAAAGCATTTCGTAGGCTTCCGTATTTAATGTTTTAAGATACCAGACAGTTTTTCCTTCTTCTTTTAAAATGCATTGACTATATGGATTTAACTGATTTCCATGTAGCTTTTCCGCATATTCTGATGAAATATTCTCCATCAGTACTCCCTGCAAGTTTGATGACTGTTGAAAATTAATTTCGTTTGAATCAAATTCCACTTTAAGTTCTGCATACATTTAAAAAGCCTCCCATCACACCTTCTTCCCAGCCTGCATCAACGCCTGCTTCAGTTCATCCTCAATCTTGGCAAGCTCTGCCTGGGCTTCGCTGCGTTTTTTGGTTCCTTCTTCGTGGATCTTTACTACTTCATTGATCGATGTGATGATGTCTGCGTTGACTTTCTTCAGGGTTTCGACATCTACCAGTGCTTTTTCGGAAGCAAGGGCTGCATCAATGGCTCCCTGTTTTAATGTCTCTGCATTTCTGCGGAACATTTCATTTGTCATATCTGTTACTGCGCTCTGTGCATTCAGGGCGCGACGGCTATGTTCGATTCCCAGTGCAAGGACCATCTGATTTCTCCACATGGGAATCGTATTGATAACATCAGAGCGCAGCTTATCTGCCACTTCCTGATCTGTATTCTGAAGAAGTCTGATCTGCGGTGCCATCTGGATAGAAACAAGGCGGGTAGTTTCCAGATCATAAATTCTTTTTTCGAATCTTTTGCAGGCATCCTCATAATCACGGTACAACTGCACATCCAGCTGATCCTGTGTCCGGTCTGCTTTATTCCGCAACTCGATAAGCTTCGCTTTCTTTGCTTTTTCCAGGGCTTTTTTCCCTGCAATGATATACATAGTCAGTTCCTTATAAAAAGCCAGATTCTGATCATACATCTGATCATAAATATAAATATCCTTTGTCAGCACCTGACGGTGACGCTGCAGGTCCTGCTCTATTTTTTTAATATTTGTTTCTGCGCTTTCGTAATTCGCGATCAGATAAGATACTTTATTTTTTCCTTTCTGGAACAGTCCAAGAAAACCTTTTTTCTCCGGTGCTGTTGTACTCCTGATCGCCACCTGGAGTTCACTTAAACTATCTCCTATCTCACCAAATTCCCTGGTCTTCTGATTCTCCGTAATAGATACGGAAAATGCCGCAATACTGTTCTGTGCACTTGCTCCATAAGAATTGACCATTTTTATATTTGATACATCGATCTGATCCACGAAAGCTTCGACCTGTTTTCTTTCTTCCTCAGAAAGCATGGATTCATCTACAGCCCCTGCACGTTCCTCTGTCTCTTCATAAAATCCGGAATCTTCTTTTTCTTCCGGCTCCAATGTAAGGGAAGGCATTTTGATTCCTTTCATCTCCCTATCCATCATATCTCTGTTCATCTCATCTGCCATTGCTTCAGTCTCCTTCTCTATTTATCCATGCTGTATCTTTTATCTACATATCCATCCTGCCCCAGGATCTCTTTCAGTGCTTCTGCTCCCGCAACGGTATCTCTCACCGCAGTCTGATAAATTTCTGTTATTTTCTGATAAACAGCCCCATCCAACGCCTGAACCGCTGTCACCACTTTTTCATAGACCTTATCCGCTGTTTTTCCTGTAAGACCTGCATTCTGATACTTCTGATATGCTCGCACAAGCCGTACTGTTTCCGGGATATAATAATGCAGAAACTGATAAATCGCATTTTTACATTCCGGGTATTGTTCTGTTGTTTTTTGCAAACTGACCAGCTTATGGTTTAATCCATTCAGGCCTTCTCTTAATTCTCGTGGCAGATCTCCTGAAAGCATATATTCAAAAGCAAATATGTATGCCCGGATATCCGCTTTATCTACCAATTCCTCATAAGACAGTGGAACCTGTTTTTCATCCACAGAAGTGCCCTCTTTACGATTTGCGATCAGCTTCAGTATTTTATAAGCGGCTTCAATATCCGGAACCTGAAAATAATTGATCCGGTTCTGGCTTCTGATCTCAAGGATCTCCGGAAGTACATCATACTCAGCTATCCGGCTGATCTTTTCATATTCTAGGTCAAGAGTATCCACACCTTTAAACACAATTCTTCTATCTGTAAAAAGGAGTATTCCTTTATAGCTTTGAAACTGTATTTCCCCATTGCAGGATTTCCCCTGATAAAGGATCGTATGATCAAGATAATGTACTTTTTCATCTGTCTGCAAAAAATCAGCTTCATAATCTCTGAAATCCGGCAGTTTTCCTGCGTAAGCTTCACGCCGGATCTCTTCCGGAATGATGGATCTTAATTCTTCCTGTGTAAGTATTCCGTTTTTCCACTGTCTGTACAATTCCTCGATCATTTCAAACCCACCTTCTTTCTCAGTAATCCTGCCTTCTGATGTTAAGCAGAATAAAATCACTTTCATGGAATTCTGGATACCTTTCAGAACTTCCGGTCTGTCGCTGCAGTACAACGGATTTTCCAGTTTCTTTAAATCTGCTGGTAAAAGCTTTTCGGATTTCAGGTCTTTTTCCAGCTCTGCCAAACTGATCTTGCACTGCTTAAGAGTCCTCTTCCAGGAATTGGGATCTGTGCCTGCATACACCTTTAGATATAGATAAAAAACATAAAAATATATAAATCTCAGATACTCTTTTGTAAACTTAACTGTCTGCTGGTCATTTCCTGTCTGGAAGATCAGCTTCCAGAAATATTTATCTGTATTTTTTTCCAGCGAAAAATTATCTTCCATATATCTTTGATATCTTCGATCATAGTCAGGATAATTTTCCAGGAAATCCAATACCTCCTGTTCCCTGAAATGCAGAAGCTTCGTAGCAAATTTCAAAATAAACTGTTTTCTTTTTTCTTTTAATATGAAATATCCGGCAAACAGATTCAGGTTATACAACAGAAAATCCTTCCATAACTGCTCTGTATCTACGCTTTTATCTGTCTTCCCCTCAAATCCACGAAAAAGCATTTTCAAAATCTGCACTTCCCGTACTACATATCTGATAAGATCTTCAGAGCCGATCCTCAGGCAGTTTGTATTATCCAGCTCTGCTGAAAACCATTCTCTTATCCGTTTCTCTTCACAGAGATGCTGTTCGTTTTCCTGACATTGCCTGGCATATTCTGTCACCTCTTCATAATGTTCTTCTTTATCTCCATGTAAATCAACAAATCTCATATCTCTGTTCTCCAACTATCATTTTCTGCAGCTGGTAAACCATCCCGGACGTCTCTTCGTTGTACGGCCTCCCTCAGAAAAGTTTCCATATGCACCATAAAGTTCTCCGATTTCCCTGATGATCGGCTGCAGGGCAGTCTTTTCTCCAACGATCCACAGCACACCGCCGGATGACCTTTTATCAACAATCTCCAGTCCTTTATCCTGCAAATAAGTTTTCAGATCCTTTCCTTCTGTTGTCAGTTTTTCCTTCTGCACCACCGGCGGCAATATCAGTGATTCATAATCTAATTTTTTCTGTCCGCCTGCCCCTGAACCTGTTATACCATCATCTGGTTTTACATAAGTGATCTCTCCAACAGCTTCATAAGCATCTTTATCCAGTTCACCAATAAAACGCGAACCCTTATTTCCTGAATATGTAAGTAACAGTGATCTTTTCGCCCGTGTCATTGCCACATAAAGCAGATTTCGTCCATTAATATAAAAATTCTGTATCTCTTCTTTATCTTTATCCTTCGGATTAAAATAATATGGAAAATTTCCCTCTGTAAGCTCCGGAATGATCACATATGTAAATTCCAGGCCCTTTGCATTGTATGCGTTGACGATCTTAACTCCCGGAGTCCGCAGCGAAAATGTAGAATCTTTTTTTATATCTTCATGCATGATCCCGGCGTCTGTCATCCAGGATGCATATTTTTTCATCTGTGTGTTTTTTGCTGCGATCACTCCAATGGAACATTTGGGATTTATCTTTATACGCTTTCTGATCCACTCAGTCACATACTTTTTTTCCTGATCAGGATCTGTCAGATGGACCAATCTTGGAAGGCTTCCTTCTTTTTCCGGTATCACCCGGATGGATCTGTCGTCTTCACTGAGAAATTCATCATTATGTCTGCGCAAAGACTCTGCAAGATCATCGATCTGTTTTGTTGTTCTCATGGATTTTGTCAGTTTTTTTGTTGTTGTCCCAATTCCCAGCATTCCCGGAGTCCAGTATTTCTGATAGATCCTTTGGTTCATATCCATTGCGATCACCATATCTTTACCGGCAAATGCCATTGCCGCCTTCATTTTTACCAGGGGAAGATCCTGTGCCTCGTCGAGAAGAACATGTCGGAATTTGTATTGCTCCGGGATTTTCTCTGCATTATGTGCCAGATATAATGCCTGATCGATCCAGTCGCCTGCATCTTTACTTTTTCTTTCTTCTTCATACTTTATATATATCTGAAATGCAGCTATTCTGTCACTGGCTGACATACGGACTTTTCCACCCCTGCCTTTTCTGGGAAGTTCCAGATAATACTGTCTGTCCTCTACGGATACGTTCATCTCCTTCATCCATTGGATTTCTTCTATCCAGAATTCCGGTTCCAGATTCTGAAAACGGTGAGGGCCACAGGTTTCTTTGTGTTTTTCCAGTGCTTTTTTTATAATCTCTTCTTGGTATCCCTGTTTATAATACATTTTTAATTTCGGTCCGATCGCACTGTAAACCTTCGAGATATAGGAATCCAGTGTAGAAACAAGAACACTTTCTTCATTCGTTTCTCCTACAAGCTCCCTGGTACAGGCATTCAGTGTATTATTAAATGTAAAGATTGCAATATTATTCTTAATATCCTTTGGAGACTGTGCAAGTAATTTCTTTATAAAGCCCTGAAGCACTACACTCTTTCCGCCTCCTGCGATTCCTTTCACAAGAAGAGTTTTATCTCCGGCATAATTAAGACAGCTCTCCTGTTCCTTTGTCAACGTTATCTTTTCATGTTCCGTATTATATAGATCCAGCTCCATTTCCTGTCACCCCTTACTGTCTCTTTCCTGTTTCTGCTTTTCATTACTCTCCATTCAAAATGTCATCAAAAAAATCATCTGCTTCATCCCAGTCATCAAAGTCAATTTCCTCTTCATCGTCATCCAGCTCATCCGGTATATTTATCTCCTCAACAGGAGGAATTTCAATAACTTCTTTTTTCGACCAGACATCTGCTACTTTTTCCCAGAATTCCTCTTTAATCATAAAGTGCCTCCTGATCTGCATAAAAAACAGCGCATCTGCAAAAATCCTGATGCTGGCAAAACAGACATACATCTACCCGTGTTTTCTTGTATGGATCTGTTTCCGTATCTGCTGCCGTAGTGTAAAAATCCACATCATTCTTTCCATCCGGAGTCAGCAGTTTCCCATATTCATCGAACGCCTGCTCTCGCACATCCTTATTAGGAAAATGAACTTTCAACCTTTCCTCTGTGAAGCTCATCTCGCCAGCTTCCGAAAGCTTCGAAAAATCGATATCCTTAAAACTGTCCACAGATCTTAAATAATCGTAGACCTGTCTTTTTTCTACCTTTCGCATTGCCGGAAAAAGCTCGATTACCTGCCTGTAGATTTCATCAACTCCCAGTCCTCTGCCCTTCATAAGGCTGTAGATTACTGCGATCAGGCCATTGATCGCATAATTTTGATGAAATTCATTCTGAAAAGAAGGATATTTATCTACCACATAGCCAAACACATATTTCATCGGACAGATCGCATAGTCCATTTTTGCCTCTTTAGCTGTATCCTGCGGCATTTTCATTTTGTCATATGGCAAAGTTTTCCTTTTCCCATAAAGGCTTTTTTCTACCTGCTGATACGTGATCCTGCTCCTTTTTGCCGGCATGATCCGGATTCCCGCTGCTTCTGTAAGCAGTTTTATGTACGGCGACGGAGCCAGTATCTTATCATCCATATTGCTGATCCAAGAGATCTGAACATCTGCATTTTTCAGCGCCGCATACATAAAATACCGGTTGCAAATATAGGTACTCTCCATTACATGCTGCATGTTTCTGATCAAAGGATTCCTGGTCCTTTTATAACAGTCTCTGATCAGTCTTTCTGTAAGCGGCCATATATACTGTTTTTTTCCACCAGGCATATTGCTTACATCACAAAGGCAGATATGTACTTTTCCCTGATGTTCCACAGATGCCGCATCCACATGATAGATCGGTGCCACCATTCCGATCCGGTCTGTCTGGATCTCACCGTCCTGCATCCGTCCACTCATGTATAAATTTAAGGCACTGGATATATCTCCTGGATAACAGGTTTCTGTAAAAGTAGAAGAATCGCCAAACTTTCCAAACAGCTCTTTTACGATCTCTATCTCTTCCTCATAAAGTTCATTCGACATTTCATGCTGCTTTAATATCTGATCCAGCTTGCGTATATGTTCTTTTATATAGATTTTTTCACTGTCTGAAAATAATTTCTTCGCCATATAAAGCAGTCGCTTTATCAGACACAGGACTACAGAAGCACTCTCATCCTTCAGCGCAAAAACACTGAAATTCAGAAATGGATTTCCCATGATCTCCTGCCACCGGGCTGTATTATCAGCAATATCCCATTCCTTTTCGAACGAACCGATCACTTTGTCCCTTATTTCTTCATATAAATGGATTCTTTTCTCCCATTCATCAACCGTTTCACAATCCTTAAAAAATGGAAGGATGTTCATCAGATCCTGCATATACTCTTTTCCTGCTTTACCGTCGACAGCCAGCCAGCCTGATGCAAAGCATTCGATCAGCAGCTCTTCATCCAGGATGATCTCCTGCCGGTCTTCATCCCACATTTTATTCAGATTACTTACAAACTGTCCGATCGGATAGGCAAGGAGCTTTCTTTCACCATATTCCTCCGGATAGAAATTCTTCAGAATTTTATTTACGGTGTTTGCATTGGAAGAATATACAAAATATCCGTTTTCTTTTACATGCTTTATTTCATGAACAAACTCCATAACAGATGCATATTCCCGAATAGATACCTTGTTTGCTATCGCTGTTTTCCTTCCTTCAAAGATTTCTCCATATGCTTCCGGTACAGCAGCTTTTTGTTTTTTCCATTCTGCCTGATCCGGATAACCATATTCTCCGGAATAAGTTTTCCTCCATATCTCATTTGCATAGGGATAACGTTCATCATATGCAAAAAGAAATTTAACCGTGTATCCGCTTTTTTCCATCGCTTCTATAAGCCGCTCCTGCAAAGGAGTGAGGTAATAAAATCCATGAAATACAAAGCCCTGGATATTACTCCGTCCAAACAGTTTATTCATGATCGGATTCCAGGCATTTCTGTTTTCCAGCTGATTCATACGGTCATGAAAATTATCAATGGCTGGATCATTTCTCCGCAGATATCTCCATGCATCCAACAAAAGCTCTATATTTCTGTTGCCATCTGCCCTGAGATCTTCCGGTGCGATTCCTGCTTCTTCCAGAAGGATGATCGCAGAAAGTATCATATTGAGATTGCGCCGGCATCCTACCAGCCAGTGGCGGATATCCGGATCATCTCCTTTTTCGTGGATCTGACCTCTGAAAAACTGTGTCAGCACAACCATTTCATGAAATTTCGTTTCATCGTCTGTCCAGTGTGGAACCGCAAGATCAGTTAATTTACGGATCTCTGTCGCCTGTACCTGAGGATCATCTGCAAAAAGCCCTTTTGTCTTATCATACTGCTCCACACCTTTTATACATTTACGCAAGTCTGCCGTTACTGTGATCTGAGGAAAGTTTCTGATCTCGTTCCAGAAGGGCGCACTTCCCAGATTATGCAGATCAATATATGTATATACTTCTCTATTTTTCATCTACACCAACCTCCTCAATGAGATAAGACCACCTCTCAGGATCTTTCGGCGGATGCACGATACAGATCAGATTATTGATTGCTCTTGTCATAGCCACATAAAGGATTCTCGTTTCCTCTTCTTTCGTTTTTTCTATCTCTTCTTCTTTCAGTGCTGCATACAGATCATTTCGCATATCAGGATTTTTCTTATCTGTGAGAAAATTCCACCCTACCTGCCTGGTATGTGGATCTATAAGAAGCTCTGTATTATATCGATCCGGAAATTTACGATGTGTATATGGAATGATGACGGTGTCAAATTCAAGACCTTTGGATTTATGAACGGTCATACATAATATTGTCCGATAATCATCTTTGATCTCCACGTCTGGTTCAGATTCTGACCGGTTTGTTGCAATCTGCAGCTGAAGATAATGATAGACATCATACAGGCTTACCTTGTCGCCACCAAGATTATTCTGTAATATCTCCTGAAGTTTTTCCAGATCTGCCTGATATCGCACAGCCTCCGTTCTTGCTGCAGCATTACATTGGTCTTCTTTCCAGCCTTGTGCACGCTTTCGCATTTTGAAATTTAAAATAAAATTATCAACAACCGGTTCATAGTCCAGAATATTCTTTATAACTGACATTACAGGTCTCAGTCGAAATTCCTTATAATATTGTTCCCAGCTGGTCTGTCGCAATGCATATCCAAGTACCTCTGCCAGTTTATCTGTATTTCCTCCCAGCTGCTCCATCAGATTGATGTCCATTGGCTCGATTTCTCCTGCATATGGTGTCAACAGAAAATTAAAGATATATTTCGGCTCATCCGCAAACATATAGGAACAGATCATTGCAAAGAAATCCCTTACTGCTTCACTGATAAAAAAGCTTCCTTCCTGTGTCACTCTTACTGAAAGCTTATTTCTTTTCAGCAGTATCGCCAGCTTCTGAAGCTCATTATTCGTTCTCGTCAGCATAACTACTCGATCTTTTTCGGTTGCTTTTTTTCCGGAACTTTCTACCCTTTTTATCAATGCTTCCAGCTGTTCTCTTGCTGTATCTGCAATTAGCTCATCTTCCTCTTCCTGATTCATGTAGGATGGAATCATTTCCATTGTTCCGGTTGTTGTGTTAAAAGGAATGACCGGCCCATCATATTGCAGTAATTTATCCTTTCCCCATCGCTCAAAATATTTATCCATCCGTTTCATAATATTTGCAGCTGTACGATAGTTATTTTTCAGAATAAATTGTCTGGCAGATTTCTCCCTGGCTTCTCTCAGATTCTTTTCCAGAACAAGAAACGCCTGGTCATTAGCTCCACGAAAACGATAAATACTTTGCTTTACATCTCCCACTACAAACAATCTGGCACCAAGTAATCTTACAAGGATCGTTGCCACTTTGATCTGTGACAGGTCCGAATCCTGAAATTCATCTATAAACAGATATTTCATGGAAAGATCCGGCTCCGGTGTATTTTCATCCATCAACACTTCCTGCAGATCTCTCATAATATCGTTCAGTGCAATGGCATCACTATTCCTTTTGATTTCAAAATAATCATCATCCAGCTCACTGACCGCTTCCGAGATCAGTTTCTGAAATGCTTCTGATTTTTTGTCTGCCGGATGTCCCCAGTTCATCTTGGTCATATCACGGTGTGAAATTCCCAGTTTTGCAAATTCGCCCCAGAATGTATTCACCAATGAATTGGCTTTATATAAAGGAACGCCTACCTGATCTCTGATTGAACGAATATCGTTTGTTTTCTGGTTCATCATATCCTTTATAAGTTCTTTCCGTTCATATTTAAAATTTTTTATGGAAAGATTTCTTGTAAAGCTCTGCCCAATCCCATATTCTTTCAGCATAGAATAAGCAAAACTGTGGATCGTACTGATGTTCATCTGGGACTGCTGCTCTACCCAACGAAAATAACGGATATTTCCGGTCAGACGAAATCTGTCCATAAGCATATCCTGAAGTCTCATATTCATCTGATTAGCAGCATCATTTGTAAAAGTGATCATATAGATGTCCGACATTTCCAGTTCCGGAACTGTATGCATCAGAAACATGATACGATCGATCATAACCGTTGTTTTACCGGTTCCTGCTGAAGCCTGAACAACAATATGCTCATCTGCATTACAATGCTCTACCAAGTACTGCGCCGCATTAAACATCGGGCAGGCTTTCTCTAAAACAGAAATCAGTCTCTTTTCATCTTTTCCATCTATTATGATACCTGCATCCTTAGCTTTAACCTCATATGTCTGAAGAAAAAGCCTTTTCGCAAATACGGTATGTGCCTCTTTCAGCAGATTACATTCCTCCAACCTTCCAAACCAGAATACCTTTATTCCAGAGTGAAGCCATTCTGAAATTTTATCTTTGTATCTGCTGTATGATTGGTTGCAGAGGAGAATTGAATATTTTGGGTTCATATTTTTCGTTTCCTTTGTGTTTTGTTATGAAAATACTCTGCGGGTGATGTTGTTTTTGATGATGTACTTTTCTAATGAATTTTGCCAATGTCCTCGATGTTCTATTCGATCATCATTTCCATATTGTGTTTCATGATACAAAAATTGTTGCAAAGCCCCATCCCCCAGTATCAAAAATTGGTTCTTAAGATTTATATTAAAATAGTTTTTGGGATAAAAATACACCGGACCTTTTCCAAGAAATTCTACTACATCATAATCTTCAAATTCCATAACCACAGTATTACTCTTATTATATCTTTGAACATTTACAAAACGATATTTTTTCCAAAATTCACTACGTTCATCATTTCCAAAATACTGTATAACTCGACACATATTTATCCAGTCCATATATTTCTCCATAATATCTTTCGGCATATCTCCAAAAAGAAATTGATATCCCTCTTTAGGATTCTGAGCATCCCCTGCAACAAATTCAAAATATCGGACAAGATTCTGAAATTTATTTAATTCATTTAATTTCAATTTTGTAAGAAAATTAATTAAAAATGCTTTTAATAACGGCTTCGCCCGCATCTCATATTTCTTTAAAACCTCCAACATTTCCTTGGGATCTGCATCCAGATAATCCTTATTACCACAAAAAGTATAAAACACATCTGCACATTCTATATAAAGTTTACTATCTGCCTGTATTCCAAAAAACTCGAATTTTTCCATCAATGTTTTTTTCTCTGAAAATTCATATCTGGATACTTCTGTTCCAAACCCAATAACTATATCCTGATCAATAAGTACATTTCGCATTCGTGTGGTATCTAAATGCTTTTCTTTTATACAGTTTTTAAAATCATCATTTTTCTCTAAAAGCATACATATAAAATCATTACACTCTTTATTATCATAAGAATTCTGCCATTGCTCATACAAAACTGTACAAAGTAATTTATCCGCTCTGGTTACAAATATGGAAAATAAATTTCTCATATTAACATTAAAATAATTATAAGGAAGATATCCCGCTATCTGATACATTTCCCGATCTGATAACATGTATGCCTCTATTGCCAGTTCTGAAGTATCAAGAGAAACCAGCGAGGTGATCAGATCTTTCAGTTCTTCATCAACAGATAATTTCCATGTTTCAAACATTTCCTTTTTACTTTTATGCGATTCAGCAATTTCTTTCTGAACTGTTTGCAATCGTTTGGGTCTGAAAAAGAATTCCATAGATCATCACCTCAATTCGCCTGATCATTTTTATTTAAAATCTGGGCCATTTCCTCTACCATTTCTTCATCTTTCAGCCTGAACTTAAATTCTACTCTTCTGGATGCATCCATATCTATTGTGCCATCAGGATTGTATACCGGATTGCTGAAAGACCTTCCATTTGCAGTCATAATCTTTTGAAGCTGTTCAATCTGGTCTTTTGATACAGAACTCGATTTTTCGTCTAAACAATATTTTGCAACAGATAACGCACGCTGCTGTGATAATTCCAAATTATAAAGATAGTCTGCAGTTGTGTCTGTATGTCCTTCAATGATTACTTCAGAAATATATTGATGAAAATCATTTTTTAACAATACACTAAAGTATCTGGGAAGAAACTGATCAAGAAATTTTTTTCCTTCGTCTTTAATTTCATATTTTCCCTTATCAAATAATACACTTGCATCAAAAGTGATCGCTCCTGTCTGAGAATCTACAGAAACGCTCAGATCTGAACCGTCAAATTCATCTTTTAATGCAGAAATCAGATTACTTTTAACACCTATGATTTTATCCAGCTGAGCTTGTTGTGATGCCATCTGTTCTTTCTGCTGATCAACTATCTTTTTTTGTGACTCCATTGCATTTTTCTGCTGCTCTAATTGATCCTGCTGCTCACCGATCACATTTTGCTGTGACAATAATTCTCTCTCTTTTTCCTCATACTGTCGTTTAGACTGTAACATTGTAAATGAAATGATCAGTACAAATATCAGTAAAAGAGCCGCCATCATGTCTGAATATGATAGCCAGTAGGATGTCTCCTCATCATTCGATTTTCTTTTTCTTCTTGCCATAACCTATTCCTCTTTTACTCCAAACTCAAAGATTCATCTTTTTCAAATGTTTGATTTTGCACTGTTGAGGTTACAATTGAAACCTGATTTACCAGATCCATCATCTGAACTTCTACCTCACTTATAGCTTTTTCCATTCCTTTAAATGCCTCTCCTGTAATACCCGGCACCCGTCCAATCGTACTCTGGATATTCAAAAGTGTCCCACTCAGATGTTCACATATATTAGCCAGTTCCTTATCAAACGCCTCCAAAGAATCTGTCAGATTTTTTTTCAACTGTCCATTGAATTCTTTTCCCATTGTACCTAATTCAGCAGATGCACCTCCTATTTCTTTAACTGTACTGTTTAACTCCACAGTCATATCTGAAATATTCTTTGTAAACTCTTCATTGAATTCTGTAAGCGTTTTCATGATCTCTGTTCTTAACTGGTCGTTTGCTCCCTGAGATGCATCTCCCAGTCCTTGTATCAGATTTTTTATATAACCTGTCACATTATCCGCTGCTTCTGCAATTTTCACATCCAGATTCCTAAAACCTTCTTCAAGACTGCTGATCTGTTGTGTCGACGCATCTGCAATCTGCTTGTTACATTCGCTGGCATTTGTCATCACCGCTTCCATTTCCATTTTTACATCTTCTATAATCTTCTTTTCGATTTCCTCAAAAATTTCAATCTGATGTTTCAATTCAGCTGCACATTGCTCTGTCGATTGTCCACATTGTTTCTGATATTCTTCTACAGTATCCACATAGGATTTTATTTTATCCTCAAACGCTGTATTATTCTCAATCCGTTCATCAAACTGTTTACAGTTTTCTGTAATAACATCCTGCAGATTTTCTACTTTCTCTACATAGCCAGACATATCAGCAACTGTCTTTTGAGATAATTCATTGATCTGCTGTATATTCAATGTCATTCCCTGCACTCTTGTTAAAATTTCCTGCATATGTTCGCTGTTTTTTTCCTGCATATCGCATGTCTGTGAAATGGATTCTTTCAAATTCTGGAAACTTTCTGTCATCACAGCATTTGTCTGTGTCGTAAATTTATCTATCAATCCCTCCATACCCTTCATCTGGTTATCTCCAACCAGTTTTGCAAACATTTCGAAACTGTTATTCAATGCATCCATTCTGGGAATAACCTGTTCCTGCTGAACAGAACACATTGTCTCAATGTTATCATTTAATTTCTGAAAATTTATAATAATCGGATTCAAAATACTCTGTGTCTGCTGTTGCTGTCCTGCTATAATTTTACTGATATTATCATTATCTGAATCTGGTGATACATATTTATGATATGCATCAATAAAATCATCTACTGCGTTATAAACACCTTCAAATCTTGTTTTATATATCAAATTAAAAAACAGAGAAAATACCATTCCATAAATAGACGTATGAAACGCAACCTTAATTCCATCCATCAGCGGAGCAATACTGGCTGCAATTTCTTCTGAAGTACCTGTGTTAAAATTCTGTAATCCAAATGAAAGTCCTATAAAAGTTCCCAGAATTCCCATGCCTGTCATAACTCCTGGTACAAGATTTATTAAATTCTTTTTCGCAATATCATCTATTAAATCTCTGTTGATATAATCTTCAATATCACATTTTGTTCCATTCGTTCCCTGAGACTCCAGATATTGCATTTCTTTTTTATAAGACTCATACACTTTTTTTAAATCTTTCTGATCAAAAATAGATGTATCCTTTTTATTGTAAAATTCAAAAAGAAGACAATTTTCAGTTTCATATGTATCGTTTATATTTTTCGTTTCCCATTCCAGGTCCTGTTGGATTTTATAAGTAGGATTAAATGATTTTTTAATAGCCCATCCAAAAATAATAGCAACAATTATAAACATTACAATATTAATAACCGTGGATGTATCAAGTTTTATATTATAACTATTCAAGTATGCACAAATAATAAGCATTATCATATATACACCTATTAAAACGAACGATTCCACTTTTCTAACAGTTTTCTTAGCTTTCTTCATTCTTTCCCTCCAGTAAATCTCTTCTCTTGAATTCTTAATAAAAAAACATTACTCTCTCATTTTTGTAAAGAAAGTAATGTTTTCATCACACCGATATTATATTTACTACGAAATTTCACCTCAGTTCTGTCGATTTTATGTTATGTAAACTTCTTGCTTTGCTGTATTAAACTATGTGTGGTTTTTATCAAAATTCAACAATTTTCTTAATCAGATTATACGATTTTTATACATAAAAAGCAATTAATTATTGTCTAATTTGCATATTTGACATATTTGGCGTTAATTCAGACTTTATCTACCTTTTTCGTCAATTATTTTCAGCTTTTCCAGTCCTTCATAATACTTTCGAATGTTATTCTTTATCAGCCACTGGTATCCATCTGTATATTCTTTATCTTTATTCAGCAAAAGTGCCATATCCAATACACAGCCCGCCAGATCTTCCACTATGTTGAAACGATCATGCAGATCATCTGGTACTGTGGGAATTTCCGTCATTTTAAAATATTCCTCATATACCTGTCGGATCCATTCTCTGTATGTTTCACGAATTTCTGAAATTGTTTTTGTCTGATTATCAATTTCTCTGATATCTGCAATATATCGTTCTGCCAAAGATGTAGTCTGGCATAACGTTTTCTGAATTTCGGACTCGAACTCCTCTCTGGTAAGTTCCGATTGCTGAAGTCCGCGCACGGATTCATAAAAAGAATCTGTAGTTACCCATATACCTCTTATTATTGAAGAATTTTTCTGTTCTGAATAATATTTCCTTTTCCCAGTTCTGTCGCAGGCCCATATACTTCTGGCAAAATATCTATGATTGACCATATCACTCTCATCATGTCCGAAATAACACCATACAGCCCTGGCTGACATATTTTTAAATTTTGTTTCTGAAGCTGCCGTAGAAAATACATTTAAATTTCGGACATAGGATACAATCTCTTTCGTTATTAATGCTAATTGCTTTTCTGCACAATATTTCTCCGATATCATTACAAATACTGCCAAGCGTTTTTCTTTCCTTGAAGATAATGGCTCTACATTTCTTATTGTATAATTTTCTGCTTTCAGATACACTTGTAAAGTCTCATACGGAGTATATTTCTCCACCTCAAAGTATATGGTACCACCGATTCTCCCTCGATATATTGGATGTTGCATCTTATTAGGGTTGTTTTTATTCCATGCTTTTGCAATAGCTAATACTTCCTCATGGATATCAAAAATAGAAATTTTTCCTTTACGGATTCTTCGATTAACAGTCATTGCTGTTGTTAACATTCCTGTATACAAACTGTGGTTCTTCCCGGGTCCGAGCCATGAACTCTCATTAGATGATGAAGAAGCAAGAACAACTGTTCCGTTTCCTGCAAAAGTAGTGATCGCTTCCTCCAATTTCATTTGTTTGGCTCCGGAAACATAAAATTTACCAGAATAACAGCAATCCAAAATAATAATTTTATTTTTTGATTTTAACTTTTCTACAAAATCAATGATGCTCTGAATATTGATCATTCCATCTGAAAAGCACAGATCTCCATTGCAGCCATGACCGGAAAAATACAAAATAAATCCATCCTCTTCCTCGATCATACTGGAAAATTCCATCAATGCACGCACAAAACTTCTCATCTTTACAATTCCAGAACTCCCTAGAGTTCTTATTGTATCCTTCGAAAGCCTTAGACCTTCTATTAATGCATTTTCCATTAATTTAAGATCCATCTCATAGGATGGAAGGCTCAAATTTTGTTCATATATTCCAACTGAAGTTAATAATGAGTAAAATTTTCCCATCTGTTATCTGACCTTATCTTTATTTTTTCCATATTTTCGACTCAATCGGATCACTGCATTTAATGCCTCCGCTTCATGGTTTGGTTCTTCGAATTCATCCGATGTATATTCATGAACATTTCCCAGCTGTTCATCTGTCATCTGTGTGACTTTTTCCACGATTTCTCCAATTTTTGCTGTTCTTTCCTGTTTTGTAAGTGATGACATATTAATTATCTCCTTTCCGGATCTTACCAGTTATTCTCCAAGTATTGGCTGCCCATATTCTTCTAAGGTGAAATTTAATGCCATAAGATCGTACACCTGATGCTCAATAAAATATTTTATGATCAGATCACCTTTGTTAGATGGAGAAAGTGCATATTCCGCCCTGGCTAAAAGATCTCTTGCTGCTTTTATATCCAACTTTAATGCAAATACAAGTGCCAGCACTGTACTCTTTCCGGGATGATAAGCTGGATTACTTCTAATCTTCGAAAATAATCTTCTGTCAATACATGCTCTTTTATATACTTCAACATCTGACATCCCACTCTTATCTATCAATTCAAAAAGCTTTTCATGAAAAGAATCTCCCGCTTCGTCCAAAAGATGCTGCAGATCCATGGACTGATCTCTGGTCAGTTCTTTTCGTTCAGGAATATCTACGAAGGGTGCATATTTTTCGTAAAGTATATTTTCATCTGTTACTGGTAAATATTCCTTATAATTTATTTCTATATATTGAGCCAGCTGTTCTATAAAGGCATTTTCCAAACTCATCATATATCTTTATGATTATGCCTATATTTTATCATTTAAAAGAATGAAACTCTATGCAATCCTGTTTTACTATTTCTGTGTATTTATATTTTATTTCTATATATTACCTAATTGGTCTCCTGGCAAACGACAAATTAATAAAAAAAGATACCTTTTTCAAAGCATCTCATAAACAATAATATAGGAAATTAAAAAACGCTGAAAAATCCTGATCTACAAGACTTTTCAGCGTTACTAATAGCAGGGGATGAGAGAATCGAACTCCCACCAAAGGTTTTGGAGACCCCTATCATACCATTTGACCAATCCCCTATATACAAGAAAAAGTGGCTGTTGGCCACAAATTCTTTTACATTGTACTCTCAAAACTACATACATGCTTGTTGATCGTTAATCAAACTCTTTGAATCAATTCTTAACCTGCGTTTCTTGGTCAAGCCCTCACCCGATTAGTAACAGTCAGCTCCATGTGTTACCACACTTC
>ERZ1673697.1682-NODE-1682-length-23551-cov-14.632491_pt1 | contig 23551 bp, 11 predicted proteins | sample MGYA00580227_ERZ1673697 | MGnify/ENA primary metagenome ERZ1673697 (study PRJEB41218, sample SAMN15661759) | gut metagenome | host: Homo sapiens | place: Canada: London | collected 2015-08-20/2019-03-30 | study: EMG produced TPA metagenomics assembly of...
CCAGCTCCAGCCCCTTGAACTGCGGCTCAGTCAACCGCTGCATCTTCGGGATGGTCTGCTGAACCAGTGCAGCCATCTCTGCATCCTCTGCTACAAGCGGCTGAACTTCCAGCAACACCTGAATCGTATCTTTGAGTGTCGGCTGCTCAAACATCGCCATCAGCATCAATTCCAGTTCATCAAAACGCACATTGCTCATAACTCCATCCCTTTCTTTTTCGCTTTCTTCGGCTTATCCTGTGCAGGCTGCTCCTGTTTCTTGGTTTTCAGACTGCGCAGGGCATCCAGAACAGACTTTTTCGTACTGCTGCGTTCCTGCTCCTTGCTCTTCTGCCGTGCCTCCATCAGTTTTTCCATATCGGAAATGGCCTGCTGTACCAGCTGATCATCCCTGAAATAGTTGATGGAGTTGATGTTCTCGCGCTGCACTTTATCGTTCACGACCAACTCATACATTCCAACAAAGCCGCCATCTTCCTCGATGCAAAATCCAATGCACTTGTCAGCGTTCATCCGTTCGGACGGAATCTTGTCATAGACTTCCAAGGCTTCTTCCATTGTCAGATGGTCGTGGAACTCTCCCGCAAACGTAAACTCCAAACACTCCGCAACATAAAAGCTGAGCGTTTCCTCCGGCGCAGGTCTTTCTGCGGCGAGCTTTTCTTTCAAAACTTCTGCCTGCTGTTCAGCCACCGTATCGGCCTGTTCCCGCAGTTCTGCCGCGTCCATGACCCTGCCCTCTGCTGCATCACAGCCAAACTCTGCCAACAGCTCTGTCATAGCCTCCTGCACAGGCTTATCTCCATCCGTTTCAAGGATGCCGCCATCTCGCTCCGTGAAGTCTTTATTATATAAGGTATAGTCGAAGCCATCGTCACAGGTCTGGATGTGAAAATAGGCATCCGGCAGTTTGTAGGCCAGTTCCACTTCCTGCACGGCTAACGCCCCCTGCAACGGCTGGACAACGTGATTCTGGATATACGGGTTATTCCAGCCCGGAACCGTTTTATAGTCCTCTACGATGGTGTCAAGGCCGTTCCTGCACTGCAAAATATCCAGTGAACCCGGCAGCGGATCAGGATTTTTCTCCACACCCAAGGCTTTCATATAATGGTTCGGAAGTGCCTGATACTGCGACATTGCATCGTTGAGATTGCCAAACCGCTTAATTTCAAGCGGAACAGCCTGCCGGTTCTCGACCACATAGAATCGCTTTACAAATGGCTGTTCCAACTCTTTCTGCTTTTCCAGTTTCTCTCGGTACATCGTCACAAAGCCATCCAGTACAGCCGAATGGCTGGTAACTACCCAATCTGCTCGAAATTTAATGATTCTCGCATTATTCTCCGGGGTGCCGACTTGCTCCGCCCATTCCTTATTACTGTGAGAAAAGCGGCCATCGTAGTTTTTATGGTGCAGAGTATTTGCCAGAATGTAGCCCACGCGCTCCATACCGTACTGTCGCACCACCTGATCGACTGCACCATCGCCAAGGTACATTCCGTCATAATTGTCCGCAATCGCTTCATGGATTGCCTGCTTACACTCGCCGTTCAGCCGATAGGAGGTACGGTATAAATCCACCTCGTCATTTTCTTTGGCATAGCTGAACGGCTCATAGTAGACAGGCACATCCGAATAGTCCTGCGCGCTGTTGTCCGGCACCGGCGCAGCCTTTTCAATGATCTCCGATACCACATCATCCTTATTCGGCATATTCCATTTTTCAGAAAGATACTCTTTTACCGCATCCAAAAATTCATCATCGAAGCCGTTCCACAAATCCTCTGCCACCAGCTTGCTCTGCTCATCGACTGCAACACAAGCCGCCATATCGCCGTGTTCCTCATGCTCCAGCAGGAAGAACTTTTCCCCACCGATCTCCGTTTCATCAACGGCATACCATGTACCGAGATGCCCCTCGACTGCGATGTGGTCGGAATCGCCGTGGATCAGACCATTTCTTTTCTGCTGCTGTTCCTCCATGAACTCTCGCACGGTCAACTCCGCGCCTGTGAAGTTCAGCCCATCCTCTCCAAGTTCCAGCCGCCCGTCTGCGCCAAGGTCAAGTTCTTCGGCCATCAGGACAGATGCTGCATGGTTCACCACCACCGTTTTCTCCACTGTAATGGGCTGGCCGGGGTCGTAGTCCGAGCCGCGCAGATCATAGCGATATAAGCCCTCCGGCACTTCTTCATCCCGCAGTCGGCCATTGCTGAAAAGACCGGGCTTATCAAAGATTTCGATTTCCTGCAATTCTTCGTTCAAAAGGTTCTCTTTCTGCAAATCCATATTCCTTTCCTTGAAAAATTCCGGCAGTTCAGCAAAGCCGATGCTGTCCACATAGTAGGCTTTGACCGTACTGCCATCATTGAGTACCACCACATCACTGACCGACAGCGAATGCCCCGTAAAGTCTGCCGGACGCTGGATATTGAATCGTTCATAAATGCCATCCAGCGTATCCTTTTCCGTAAGCGGTGCGGCATAGATCAGGTCATAATCTGCACGGGTAACCGTTATGCCTTTCTTCTCCACATAGTCCAGCCCCATAAAACGGTAGTCGTGTTCCGGGTCACGGGCAGTGATCTGGTAAATACCGAGCTGCTTCTCGCTGCCATACAGCAGCATATTTTCCTGTTCTGTCATACTCCGCTCCTGCTCCAAATCTGCTGTTGCAATCTGGAAGGTATCACTTCCGCGCTCGATTTCTGTTCGGTCAGTAACGATCACTGGCCACGGACTGATGCGGACAAGATAAATCTGCTTACCCTCGTCATACAGCCGCAGAGCCTGTTCACGGTTTATTACTGTCAGCTTAAAATCCGGGCGCGCATACTCGTCCTCTGCATAATCTTCTCGTTGTTCCAATAGAATCGCATCCCATGCGTCTGCCCTAATGCCAAAAATACCATCGTGCTGCTCGATTCCCTCTTGGCTTACATAATCACCTGCCGTGCCATCACGGAACAGCGGATAGATTCTTTCACCCAGCCGATGCCATTCTCGTGCGCCCTCTTTCGTCAGCGGCAGCACATCATCTTTCCGGTAGCCGTAGTCATGCATTTCGGAAAGACCAATCATCCCATCCGGGAGATTTTCAATTTTTTCCTGCGCATCGTACATCAGGCGGTTGGCTTCTTCTTTGTCATCCTCGGCCAGTGCAGCCGCCAGACCATTCACCAGTTCTTCCGTTGCTGCCCGATCATCCAGCTTAAAGGCAAAATTCACGATGAGATTTCGCTGCTCATCATCAAAAATCGTCTTTTCCTGCTCCTTGTCGCCAATCAGCTTTTCCGCATACTGCATTGCGGTCATGCGCTCTGCGCTCCTTTCTGCCACCGCTGCTTCCAGCTTTTCCAGAAAGTCGGCAGCTGTCAATCGAATCGTATCCATCGAGTCTTTCAGCTCCTTCATCTCCTTGCCGCTGGCCCAGCTTGCCACATACGGAAAAGAGTAATCGGATGTATCAATGCCCAGAGCCGAGCATACCGTAAAAGCGATGCTTTCGGCTTCGGTTTCTTTCGTGAGCCTGTCTTTTTCTTCGCCGCTCTGCTCCATCAAATCGCTGTTGTGCAGCATCGCATGAGCAACCTCGTGGATCATCGTCTTTATGGTCTGGCTCTCGCCCATGCCGACCTGAATGCAGATTTCTTTGTCTGCATCACTGTAATAGCCTTTGGCATCCCCTTCGATTTCATCAAACCGCATCGGCACAGGCGATACCTGCTCGATTGCCGCCGTAAGCAGCGCATAGTCTTTGACGCTGGCCGTCAGTTCGTTCACTTCCAACGACGGAATCGGTTCCCCATCGGTCTGTGAAACATCAAAAACCGTCGTCACTCGGAAGCGCGGAACCACATACTCCACACGTTCCATTTCCGGTTCACCGTTTTCGTTCAGCACAGCCAAGCCCGTATCCTTGTCGATTTTCTCTCGCTCCTCGACTTCCTTAATGGGAGCCGGAGCGATGATCTGGATGCCCTTTTCGCCTTTTTTAACGTAACGGTTAAACTTATTCTTCCATGCGTTAAACCCTGCCACCAGTGTGGCATCGGGCCGCTGCATAGCGATCAGCAGCGTATTATTGAAGCTGTAATTGTGGAATTTTGCCATCGTGCGCAGATACGTCGTGTACATTTCCGATGTAAAAATGTCCTTTACACCCTGCTCCAGCCGTTCCGTGATTTCTTTCATCTGCTGTTTGCGGTCAACTGCCATGCAAACCCTCCTTTTTCTTGACCCATCGTGTTTTCATCTGGCGCGGATATTGGTCAGCCTGTTTCGGTGCCTTCACGCCGTTCCATTCCAAGCCTCCGGCTCTGCCCTCACAGGTGTAGCCGGCAGCTTTCAGGGAGCTGCCATTCTCCGTGTCCAGAATGTAGGTAATAACTTTGTTGTAGCCCATGGCCCGTGCTGCACGGTATGCCGCCGCATACAAAATACTGCAAGCATTCGGCGTTCCATTCGTACATAGACGGTTGACTTCCAGCGTGTAGCCATCATCCAGCCGCCGCGCCACTGGCCTGCCGCAGATAGCAACGCCCACCAGCGCACCATTGTCCGATACGCCGATAGAAAACTTATGCCCCCGCGTCGGTTTATGGTGGCGGTGATACTGCTGCACAAATGCGTTTGCCGTTTTCAAATTGATCGGTGTTAATGTCAGCAAATGCCCTCCTTCAAAAAAAAATGCCCCGCCAGACAAAACTGACGGGGCGGCTCTCATTTACAGTTCCATATCGTGACTTTTCCGCTTCTGGGATTTCTGCGGTTCTGCGCTGCGCTCTGCCTGTTTTGCATGAAGCTGCGCCAGCACAGAGGGTTTCCGCACATTGTCCGCAGTGCGCTCTGCAACGCGGCCTGCATAGTTCACAGGCTGGCGCGGCCTGTCTGCAACTTCGGTTTCGGCTGCATCCTCGTCCACTCCCAGCGCATCCTCACCGCCCTTTTCGTCCATGTTGAGCAGTGAATTCAGCTCTGCAAGTCTCGCGGATTTCTCTGCCAGTTCCGCTTCCTGCACAAAGGGTCGCTTGGCTTCTTCCTTTGCCTGCGCCAACTGCTGTTCCAAGGTTTCCAGTCTGCGTTCCACTTGCGGCAATGCTCTTTCGATGCCAGACAGTGCATTGGTAACACGCAGAATGTTGCCCTGCGGGTCTTTGCCGACTTCCATAGAGTAGTTCCATGCGCCCTTGATGGATAGCCGGAACACCTTATCGAAGTTGTCAAACCGGGAATGCAGTTCAAACGCACCGTAGCTGCCAATCCTTCCCTCGGTGCCAGCCGCTTTCAAAGCCTTGCAAGCCTCAATGATGGCTGCGCCCGCTTCCTTGCGTTCGGTGTACACCTTGCCGCTGATCTCCATAGAGAAGTGGTCTTTGTCCTGCACCAGAAGCGGTTTTGCCGCTTCCATATCGGTTTTCAGTGCTTCGATCTGTCCCTGTGCCACAGCGATTTCTCGCGGATAGCGGCGCGCAATATCCGATTCCAAGCTATAAATCTGACTGGTGTGATTAGCTTTCAGCAGTTTCAGTTTGCTGACCTGAATATCCAAGTCCATCTTTTCCTTGATGTAGGGATTGCCCGTTGCCAGTGCCTTGATTTCGGCATAGGACAGTGCGGTATCGTCCACATCATCGCAGGCACGGACAGGAGATTTGGATGTCATGATCTGAGAAATGAACTTCTGCTTATTTTCCAGAATTTGCCACATATACGAATCAAACGTATTTTCAGTGACGTAACGATAGATTTTCACCTGCTTATTCCGGTTTCCCTGCCGGAGAATACGTCCTTCCTGCTGTTCTAGGTCAGACGGCTTCCACGGGCAATCCAGATGATGCAGGGCAATCAGCCGATCCTGAATATTGGTTCCTGCGCCAAGTTTCGGCGTAGACCCCATCAGGATACGAACCTGTCCGGCGCGCACCTTTGCAAACAGGTCAGCCTTTTTGGTTTCCGTGTTATACTCGTGAATGAACGCCACTTCTTCACGAGGAACACCTTTCGCCACCAGCTTCTCCCGCACATCATCGTAGACGTTGAATGTACCATCAGCTTTTGGTGTCGATAAATCGCAGAAAATCAACTGTGTTCCCCTATCCGGGGCAGATTCTTCCCAGACCTTGAACGCATTGTCCACACAGCGATTTACCTTGCTTTCCGGCTCATCCGGCAGCATATCATTCATAAGCCGCTGGTCGAGTGCCAGTTTTCTGCCATCGTTGGTGATTTTGAGCATATTATCGAATTTGGGATTCACATTACCGTTGCGTACAGCCTCGGCACGGTCTGCAAAGGAACTGACCATTTCTTCCTGTGTTTCGCTGGGTTTCAGCACTTCGTTGATGTACTCCGCTTGCGGCACAGGCAGATTCAGCATATCCGCTGTCTGCACATCTGCGGATTCCTTGAACAGAGAAATCAGTTCCGGCAGATTAAAGAACCGGGCAAAGCGCGTTTTTGCACGGTAGCCCGTTCCTTCCGGGGAAAGCTCGATTGCCGTGACGGTTTCGCCAAAGGATGCCGCCCAATCATCGAAGTGGCTCAGCCCCATCTTCTGCAAGGTGTCATACTGGAGATACCGCATAATAGTGTACAGTTCCACCATCGAGTTGCTGACCGGGGTTCCGGTTGCAAAGGTCACGCCCTTGCCGCCTGTCAGTTCATCCAGATACTGACACTTTGCGAACATATCGCTGGACTTCTGTGCATCGGTCTGGGCGATACCTGCGATGTTCCGCATTTTTGTGTAGAGGAACATATTTTTATAGAAATGTGACTCGTCCACAAACAGACGGTCAACACCCAGTTCCTCAAATGTAACCACATCATCCTTTCTCGTCTGGTCGTTCAGCTTTTGCAGCTTTGCTTCCAGCGTTTTCTTTGTTTTCTCCATCTGCTTGACCGTAAAACTGCGGCTGTCCTCACTCCGGGCATCGGCTAGGGCCAGCGTAATGTCGTCGATCTGACGCTCGATAATAGCTTTCTGCCGTTCCGGGGAAAGCGGCACTCGTTCAAACTGCGAGTGTCCGATCACAATGGCATCGTAATCACCTGTTGCAATACGGGAGCAGAACTGTTTTCGATTGCTGGGTTCAAAATCCTTTTTCGTTGCCACCAACACATTGGCATTGGGATAGAGCCGCAGGAAGTCTGCGCCCCACTGCTCTGTGAGGTGGTTCGGCACCACATAGAGGTTTTTCTGCGACAGGCCCAGTCTGCGGCTTTCCATGCCGGCAGCAATCATCTGGAAGGTCTTGCCTGCGCCCACACAATGAGCCAGCAGCGTATTGTTACCGTACAGAATGTGCGCCACGGCATTTTTCTGGTGCGGCATCAGAGAGATTTCCGGGGTCATGCCCTCAAAACGAATATGACTGCCATCGTACTCACGGGGACGAATCGCATTGAAAATCCGGTTATAGGTCGCACACAAATCCTCGCGGCGATCTAAATCTTTGAAAATCCACTGCTTAAACGCTTCCCGAATGGATTCCTGTGCCTGCTGTGCAAGCATGGTTTCCTGCTTATTCAGTACACGGTGATCTCCATCCGCATCGTGAATCGTATCGTAGATTTTGGTATCCCGGAGGTTCAGTGCATCTTCCAGCAGCTTGTAGGCATTGACTCGCATCGTTCCGTAAGTATTGGTAACAAGCGGATTGCCGCGATCCAGCGACTTACCCGAAATGTTCCATGCACCTGAAATTTCGGAATAGGTTGCCTTAATGTCAATCCCGGCATAGTAGTTCGGGGTTTTGAACACTTCCTTCATAAACTGCGTGATGTACTCCGGTTTTACCCAGTTTGCACCCAGCCGCACTTCAATTTCCGAAGCATCCAAATCTTTGGGCTGTACCTTTTTTAGGTAATCCACATTGATCTGGTACTCTGCATGGTTCGCCGCAAAGGTTTCTGCAGTGGCCAGTTTTTCACGAACGTTGCCGGACAGATATTCATCCGAAGTTTCCCACTGCTGTGTCACAGGATTTCGGAAAATCGCACCTGCCAGTTCATCCGTGATCTCCTGTTCCGGTTTACCGCAAAGCTGCACCATAAACGGCACATCCACCTTTGCTTTTTCTCCAATGGAAAGTGCCAAGGCTTCACTGGGAGTATCCACCGAGGTGACGGGTTCCGGCTTACGGATGGTGCGCTTGGTGAAAATATCGGCCAGCCGTTTGAGATTCTTCTCCTCATCCAGAATTTCCAGTGATGCCAGCAGACAATAACTGCTGTCCTGTCGGAAAGCCCTCTTATTGGCAGTGCTGTTGATCAGACCATACTGCGCCTTAAATGCGGTGTATTGCTGTTTCAGTTCATTCTGCAAAAGCTGCACTTCCGCATCCGAACCATCATGCAGCTGACAATCCAACAGCTTCCGGGTGGTTTCCCGCAGAGCGATCATGCCCAGCACTCGCTCTGCAGTTACGGCAGGCAGTTCCACCTTGTTCATAAAGGAGTTTTCGCGGTAGTAAATCTGCCCATCCACGTTCGTGAAGCTGAAATTCTTCACACTTGGGTCTGCCGGAATGGGTTCTTCCTGCACATCCAGTTCATCGTCGGAGATTTCCGGCTCTGTGATGGTGGCATGGATGCTGCTGATCGCTTCTTTCAACTGCTGCGCAAGGTCTGCGCCCTCGATGGGTTTGACCGTAGTTTCCTGCTTGCCGTACTGGGTGCTTTCCGTGGTGATCTCCCCCAGCACCATCTCAGGATGCTGCGCAAAATACTGGTTGATGGAGTAGCCTTCCGGTGTTTCGCCAAGGTCTACCCAGTCAGCCCGCTCCACCGCTGCGCGGTCACGCTTCTGCAGGAACAGAATGTCAGCAACCACGCCCGTGTTGGCATTGCGCTGAAACGCATTGTTCGGCAGTCGAATCGCACCTACCAGATCGGCGCGGTTGGCAAGGTACTCACGGACAGAGGAATCCTTCTTATCCATCGTACCGCTGGACGTTACCACCGCCACCACACCACCCGGACGCACAAGGTCAAGGCTCTTGGCGATAAAATAATCGTGGATGAGAAAATTGTGGCGGTCATACCGCTTATCCGGTACTTTGTAATTACCAAACGGTACGTTACCCACAACACAGTCAAAGAAGCTGTCCGGGAACTGCATTGTTTCAAAGCCCTGCACCGCAATCTTGTTTTTCTGGTACAACTGCTGTGCAATGCGACCCGAAATGCTGTCCAGCTCCACACCATACATCCGAATCTTCTCCATGCTGTCCGGCACCAGACCCATGAAATTGCCGACACCACAGGATGGTTCCAGCACGTTGCCTTTGGACAATCCCATATTGCCCAGGGCTTCATACATCGCCTTGATGACCGTAGGAGAAGTGTAAAACGCATTCAGGGTACTGGCACGGGCTTCCTTATACTCATCTACCGTGAGCAGGGACTGCAGTTCGGCATACTCTTTCGACCATTCCGCGTTGTTTTCATCGAACGCCTGCGGAATGCCGCCCCAGCCCACATACCGGGAAAGTATCTCCTGCTCTTCTGCGGTAGCCTGCCGCTGCTCTGCATCCAGTGTCTGCAGCACCCGAATGGCTTCCACATTGGCTTTATACTTTGTTTTCGGCCCTCCTGCGCCGAGATCATCGTCCGTAATGCGGAAGTTAATAGGTTTCTGTTTGGGCTGTGCAGGCTGTTCTGTTTCTGCTCCACTGTCCAGCGGAAGATTGTGCTGCCGCCGTGCATGGTTGACCTCTGCCGGGGTCATAGGCTGCTGGGTCAGCGGTTCAAGGGCTTCCTCTGCTGCTGCACGGCTGATGGCATCCGTTCGGTTCTGCACATCTGCGATCAGCTGCATCTGTTCTGGCGGGAAGTCAGGATTCAGCAGTTCTTCCAACTCGCCGCCTGCTTCTGCCACCGAATAGATCACATCCATCTGCTCCGGGGAGAAATCCTCGTAGGCCACACCCGCATTGTGCAGAGCCGTAAAGACTGTGATTTCAACCGCTTCTTCCATCGGTACATCTGCCTGTTCGTACAAATGCCGAATGTACTCCAGCTGTTCCGTTCGGAAAATCGGATACCGGGCTTCTTTTGCAAGGGTCATGTCCTGCAAACTGACCGTTCCATTTCCAAAGTCCACCGAATCCACACGGAACTCTCTATCGTCCAGTTCGATGATGGTATTAACAGGCAGATATTCCTCTCTGCGGAAGTATTTCGTTTGGGCATGGGTTCCATCTTCCTGCTGGCCGGACAGATAGACGTTCTCCCCTTGCTTCCAGAGCTTCATTGCCTGTGAAACCCACTGTTCACGCGGAAAACCAGATACCTCAACTTTGCCGAGTGCAGTTTTCTTTTCCAACAGTTTGCTGCCAAGCAGTTCCGAAACGCGCTTTGCATCCTCGCCGTAGAACTCAAAGCTGCCGTACTGCTCATAACCGATCAGCGCATCCGGGTAACGCTCTTTCAGCGCGTTATACTCGTTGGCGGCATCCAGTGGCAGGGGCTGCAAGGTCGGCTCAACGGTCTTTTCTTCCGCTGCATACGGAACCATAATGCCGCGTACCCACTGCGGAGCATCCATGCTATCCTGATACAGTGCAACAGCATCCCGTCTGTCCGTAATAACGTCCTGATAGGTGCGCTGGAAAATATCTTCCTGAATCCACTCTCCGAAGTGCGCCCATGTGTCAAATGCCTCAGAATAAGCGGCATTTTTCACCTCACTGGAAGCAAACAAATCCTCAATTTTCTCACGGATCAGATTTTCCGCTTCTTCCTCGGTGGTATCGCGGTCACGCAGCAACGGATAGATTTCGCTGCGCTCTACCTTTTCCAACAGCGTGTACAGACATTCTTTATAGATGCTGCGGCTGTCTTTCTGGGTGTGGTCCGCATCCAGTTTCAGGAAATCGTTCAGCGGATTCTTCGCCAGCGTTTCGCTATATGACGGTAACGGAATGACCCGGCCAGCCACCGCCGAATTTTCCATATCTTTCAGGTACACATCGTAGGCATTGGAACGCTCAATGCGGTACAGATGGTCGTTTTCCAGATACAGAAAACTGCCGTTTTTTCTGCTGTACGTTTGCTTAGGCTGATTTTCAAACGATTCTACTGCTTTTACATCTTCCCTCGTTTGACGAATGACAGCCTTTGCATCATTCAGACTGTTAAACGGCCCTGTTTCTGCAGCACCCGTGCCCTTTTCTTCGTCATAGTTATAATGGTTATAGAACTTGCCATCAGGATATTGCAGAATTGCAATATCCTCGATATATCCCTCCTGCATCATCACCGTTGACTGATACCGCGCAACGACTTTTGCCTTTTGGGGTACCTCAACCGCTGCGGCGGTTGACTGCTCTTTCGCTTGCGGCTCCTGCTCTATAAAATCAAAGATGGACAGCTGTCCAAGCTCAGAATCCGCAATCTCAACAGCCTGCTTCTTTTCCGGAAAAATCGTGTACGTTCCCTCAACATACTGGTGCAGGATAGAGAGGGCCTCTGCCTTACGCTTATATTCTTCCGAATCCAGCGGCACAGACAGCAGTGCATTGTCCATCTGCTCCAGCAGTTCCACCGCCTGTTCGGGATCTGCCAGCTTTTCAACAAGGGCCTTTCGTCCTTCTTCATGGTAAAGGTCTTGCGGATAAGGCCGCTCCACATCGTTCGGCAGATGGTGATAGAATCCCATCACCCGCATTGCCATCCGCTCGCGCTCATAAGCAGGCATCCGGGAGTAGTCTGCCGGTTTCAAATACTCACTATCACGGATAAGCCGGTCAATTCGGCCTGCAGCCTGATTCCAGTTCAGATGAACACTTGCATCCGGGTTCCCGTATGCGCCGCGTTCCAAAGTAATGCCTCTGCCATCGTGATCTTCGTGGGAATCGTCTGCCCCGCAGAGTGCATGGCTGCTGCCGCCGATCCCGTAATGGTCTTTCAGGAATTCAGCCCGTTCTTTTTTGTCCTCATGATTCAGGAAGAACGAATAGATTGCCAGCCGACTGTCCGAATAATTGCTGCCTCGTGTGAAATAAGCGTTTATTTCATCTTCCGTGATGAACTTCTTATACTCATTCCAGTAAAAGCCATCCCGCGCCGAGTAGTTCTGATAAGGCTTTGCAAACTGCTGGAACAGAGCTGCCACTTTATCCGGCTTATAAAAGTGCATCCGCATCAGGTCTTTATCTTCGGCGTAGGCTTCCCCCAGCGCAGACAATCTCTCGTTGAGGTCTGTTAGAAAATCCGTATCGTCCAGCAAGCCTGCCAGCCTGTCCGTCAGTTCCGGGAAACCGCCCCTGAAGATTTCTACATCCTGAAAGACTGCTTCGGCAACGCCATCTGCCAAGTCGCGCTCCATATAAGCCAACGTCTGCGCGTGTTCCTGCAAGGCGTTCTGCCGTGCAGCATCCAGAACCGCCTGCGGCGCATACTCGCCCTGCCGGAGCAGTTCATGGATACGATTGCTCACATCCTCCCACGAAAGAAACGCATTGGCAATCGTACCGCCCTTTGCCGTGCTGCCTGCCGCAATGCGCAGCCCTAAATCATCGAACCAGACCGCATACTTTGCACCGCCAATTTCAAAGCCTTTGCCGCCCGTACCATATTCGTTTTTCACGAACTCTGTGTATTCTTCCGGGGTTTTCTCAACCATGAAATTGTAGATCAGCCGAAGCTGACCTTTGCTGCGGTTGCTGCCCGTGCGCAGAACTTCATCAACCACCTCGGAATCCAGTGCAATCTTCTCTGCGTACTGCGCCCGAATCGGTTCTTCGATGGCATGGATCTGCTGTTCCACGGTCGGCAAATCAGGAAAAGAAAAAGCAGAGGCAATTTCTTCCTCTGCTTCGCTCAAATCCTGTTCCGTTGTTGTTTCAGTTAATTGTACACCAATTCCTTCAAGACGATCTCTTCTGCCATCGCCGTCAGGTTGTTCTGGTGCGCCGCCCATGCCAGCGGGTCTTTCTCCTTGCTCGGTGCCGGAAACTTCTCGTTCAGGCTGTCCAGCAGGGTTTCCACCCGGCTCTCCGCTGCTTCCTCGATCTGCGCCAGATGCTGGTTCAGCCTGCCGCTCATCAGCATACTCTGATACCAGTTCCTTCGGTTCTCTTTCAGGTACGTCCTGCGCAGCATCCCGTACTTCCCGATGGTCTGCGGCTCGTCCTTCACGGCCAGATTCGGGAACAGATAATCTCCCTTGCGGTAATACGTCAACTCCATTTTCTTGTCCTCCTTTGGTCGTGTTTTCTTCGGTTTCGCGCTTTAATGTGCTAAAGTCTGTATTGGTATTATACAAGCTGTCAACGGATTTTTCAAGCTGCTGCGTAATTTCTTTTTTGTAAATTTTCCGCATCTCACGGCCAATGTCAAAAAGAACCGCTTCGCACTGTTCGGAAACGGCATTGCCGAGAAACGACAGCACCGGCAGCTTGTTGAAATCCACGATACGGATAAAATCATCATCGTCCAGCACATTCATAGGCTCCTGCCCGCAGCGGCGGGAAAGCGTATAGAAAATACTGTTGGTCATCAGTTCCCGGAAGCGGACACGGATGTTATCTTCGTCCAGTTCTTCCAGAAACGTATCCGGCACCTCATAGGCCAAACCGTCCATCGCTTCATCCAGATTATCAGCGGTCAACTGCTGTGCCAGCTCCAGCAGGGCAGCATTCATGCTGTCTGTCTGGGATAAGCCATAGGTATCTGCCAGATGGTCTAAGATAGCCTGCTCATGCTCGTGGCTGTCCAGATTCCATAAGAGCGGTGTTTTTCCGCCGCGCACCAGATGGGTGTCAGCAATATCGAACACATACCGCAGTTTGGTACGCGGTCCGGTATCATCCAGAAGCGCGATGCCTTTTGCGCCACGGTTGACCCATCGGCTCATTTTCTGATTCCAGAGTTCCAGTTCTGCGCAGGCGGTTGCATCAGGTCGCTGCGCGTGGATCAGGAGCGCAGCGGTAAACGAATAGCGGTACAGCCGCGCCGCCACATCCAGATAACTCATCCAGTCCTGTGGCGAGTTACTGACATACCGGGCGTTCTGCTGCGCCAATTCTCGAATATCGTTAATCTGTGGCAAGGGTCAAACCTCCTTTACGTTTTCATTTTCATCGGTGTTTTGGGAAATTCCAGACTGTACTGTGCGCGGCCCTCTTCGACGCGCATCACAAGGTCAGCGGCGAATGTCTTATCTTTTTTCGCGGAATAAAAGTCTTTTACATGGGTGCGGCCTTTCTTCAAAAGGTCTACCGCCATCTTCTTGTCCAGCGTCTTTCTCATGTTGGACAAGTATCTGCTTTCTTTCCAGAGGGCAAATTTGCAGCTGCGGTCTGCACAACAAAAGCTGAGTTTACTTTCATGTACAGGGTTGCCACAGACCGGGCAGTTTCCTACGCTTACCTTATTATGATGGGGAGCCGCCGCAACGGTAGGAATCTGCCGGAGGTCAGCCAGCATCTTGTCGATCAGTCCGTGGATGCCCTGCATAAAATCATAGGGCTTGATCTCGCCGCGCTCCATCCGCAGCAGGTCATTTTCCCATTCGGCTGTCATGCTGGCAGATTTCAGGTAGTCCGGGATATTGCGGATCGCGGCCACACCGTCCTCCGTGGGAATCATCTGCTTGCCTTTACGCTGCACATAGCCGGAGGATACCAGCTTTTCCAAAATCGCAGCGCGCGTTGCAGGGGTCCCCAGACCTTTCTTCTCAGTGTCCTTTTCAAATTCCTTGTTGCCTGCTGTTTCCATGGCCGACAGCAGGGTATCTTCGGTGTAGACTTTCGGCGGTGAAGTAAAGCCCTGCTTTTTCTCTGCCCGTACCACCGGAATAACCATCCCCTGTTCCAGATCGTTCGGAAGTGACGCATCCTTGTTCTTCTCCGGCTCCACAAGCGGAACAGGTTTTGCAGTATAACCGGGCTGCAGAACATCCTTATATTTTGCCGTGAAGTTCCTGCCCTGGCAGCACACGGTTACCAGCACATCCTCATAGATGAACGGCGGCTGCACAGCCTGCACCAGTTTCCAGATGATAAGCGAAAGAATCTTCTGTTTGGTTTCGGACAACTTTTCCTTATTACACTTTGCGCTCTGCATGGTCGGCAGGATCGCATGATGGTCTGTGACCTTGCTGTTGTTGATAACACAGCTTACGTCTGCCGCCGTGCCATCCAAGGCCAGCACCAGAGATTCCACTGTCGTTCTCATATCCTCGGTCACAAACTGGCTGTCCGTTCTGGGATATGTCACCAGCTTTTCTTCATACAGTTCCTGCAACACCTGCAAGGTCTGGCTGGCGGTCAGGCCATAATAGCGGTTTGCTTCTCGTTGTAAGGTCGTCAGGTCATACAGCTTCGGGGGCTTCTTTTCTACCCTCTTGCGTTCGATGCTGCCAACCACCGCGCACTGCCCATCGCAAGCAGCCTGCATGGTATCGGCATCCTGCTCCTGCGTCATCTGTTCCGATGCCGCCACGACACCCGCACCGGATAGTTCCACTTTGTAATAGGGTTCTTTTACAAAGTTCTGGATTTTGGCCTGCCGTTCGGCCAGCATCGCCAGCGTCGGGGTCTGCACCCGGCCAATGGTCTGCTTTTTGCCGTACTTTTTTGTAAAAGCGCGGGTTCCGTTCATGCCGATCAGCCAGTCTGCTTTTGCCCTACACTCGGACGCTGCAAACAGGTTGTCGTAGGCCGCACCATCTTTCAGGTTTTCAAAGCCCTGCTGGATGGCAGCATCCTCCATGCTGCTGATCCACAGCCGCTTGATGGGGAGTTCACTTCCGGAAAGAGCATACACACGGCGGAAAATTGCTTCACCCTCGCGTCCTGCGTCGCAGGCGTTCACCACATAATCAAATTTCTTGCTGCGGAGCAGTTTGCGCAGGACATTGAACTGCGGCTTCTTTGTATTGTGTACCAGCAGTTTCCACTCAACAGGGAGAATCGGCAAATCCTCAAAACGCCAGCTTTCATAGCGTTCATCATAGTCTTCCGGGGCTGCATACTCTGCCAAATGCCCCAGACACCAGCTTACCACGCAATCCCCACCCTCCAGATACCCGTCCTCCTGTCGGTATGCACCGATCACTTTTGCAATGGATTTCGATACACTCGGTTTTTCTGCAATCACCAGATATTTCAACGCTTTCTCCTTTTTGAAAAAAGCAGGGATAGCCTTTCGACTACCCCTGCATCCTTATGTTACGGTTTTCTTATGTGCCATTTTCGTTGCCGGACTGATTATCCTCGTTCACAGTCGCAAGGCTCTGGTCGGTTTCCAGATTTTCACTCTGCGGCGCTTCTTCTTTCGGCTTCGGCTTATAAATGTAGAAGTAGAAGAAAGCACCTGCACCGCCCAGTGCCGCCACGAATACCAGCAGCAGAATCTTATTCATGCCACCGCTCGATTCCTCTTTCGGTTCTTCGATTTCCACATCCGGGGTAGGTTCTGGTTTGGTTTCGGGCAGAACTACCGCAGGCGTTTCTTCTTTCTGCTTGCCGTTTCGTTCTTCATCATCCAGAAACTCCTGCAAATCGTACTCGTCGATCATCGAGAGCATATAGACGTTTTCGCTGTTTCGCGCCCGGTCAATCACCAGAAAGAACGTATTGCCGCCCTTGGTCTTGACGGTAAAGAACTCCTTGCTGGGGTCATCCACCATGTTGTCCTCCACCTCACCGTTGCCTGCGATGGTGAATGGGATCTTTTCTTCCTCGGTCGGCTCTGCTTCCTCGATCACCTGTGCAGGTTCTTCCGCCACCTCAGTGGTGTCCACATAGGCAAAGGCCGGGGTCGAAAAGCCCACCGCCATCAGCAGGGTCAGAATTGTGCTGGGGATAACAACACCCAGCCTTTTAAGCATCTTTTTCAATCGCTTCCTCCGTTTCTGCTTCTTCCGAAGCGTTGTTTACAGCGGTCAGGAATGTCACATTGCCTGCCTGAATGTTGTCCAGCAGAGCCAACAGTTCGCGCCCTCCCATCTTGGTGCTGCGGATGGCACGAATGATCTCGCTGTCCTCTTCCTTTTTCTGTGCTGCCCGGATGGTTCTCAGCCGTTCTTCCAGTTCCGCGATCTGCTGTTCCGTTTTTTCGGCTTCATCCAGATATTTCTGTAATTTTTTGCCCATCGGTTCTCCTTTCAGTTGATGCGGCCAAAGCCTAAAAAGTGGCTTTGCCAGTAGGTCGAATTGATACTGGTGTAGGAAATAGGATCGCCGCAGTGGATCATCATACCATTGCCGACATAGATGCCAACGTGCGACGCGCCAACGGTGTTATAGGTTTTCTCAAAGAAGATCAGGTCGCCGGGCTGCGCATCCGCAGGAGAAACATAGCTGCACTTCCCGCGCAGACCATTGGCCGTTGTGCGTCCAACGCTCCACCCGTTGCCACAGTTATTGATGACCCAGCAGACAAAGCCGGAGCAGTCAAAACTGGTGCTTGGAGAACTGCCGCCCCACACATACGGCATACCCAGATACTTTTCGGCTTCTGCAATCACCCTTGCAAACTTTTCATCCGACAGGGCTTCTTCTGGAATATCATATCGGAAACCACCGCCGGAACTGCCGCCTGTTCCACCCGAACCGCCAGAGCCAATGCTTCCTGTTGTGCCGCCGCTGTATGTAGGTGAGCCTGCGCCAAACAGTTCCGGGCGATTGCCATAGGTCAGATTGTAGGCATCATACCGCCCAGTCTGCTTCCGATCCATGTTCTTTCTGGCAATGGTGTCAAAGCCCTTGTTCTTCAGCAGGACGTTGAGGATTTTGTACTCATACTCCACTTCTTCCTGATAGGTATAGGTTTCCATGCTGACGTTTCCAAAAGCGTCAATCGTTGGCCGAATCCCTACTCTGGTTTCCATGCGAGTGCGAATCTCAATGGTTTCCCACACTTTCAAAATGTACTGCTGCTTGAACAGTTCTTTGATAACAGGCTTGACCTGTCCTCTGGTGAACTGCTCATAAACCGCTGTCAGGTGAGAAATCAGCTGGTACGGGTCATGCCCGATCTCGTCAAGCTGATAGCGATATTCATCATAGCCCGGATGGGTGGATTCCATCTGCCGAATCTGTTTATCCAGTTCCTTTTCCAGTTCCAGATAATCCTCTTCCGCGCCTTTCATGTCGGCATCCTTGCTGGGGTAGGTCGTTCCCACAAAGGTACTGCCGGTTCCCTGAATCGCTGCACCACAGCTCGAAAAGGCTCCCAGCATGACCATCACCAGCAGGATACCCACACCAATACCGACCCACAGGGTTTTATTCTGCAGGACGATCTCCTGCACCGCCGCTTTCGCTTTCTCCGTAATGGTGTTTGTTGCCGCTGCTGCCTGCTTGCTGGCGGCAGTTCCGGCTTTCTGGCCGCGCTTGGCGGCTGCATAGGCATCCTTATACTGCTTTTTCTGGTAAAACTTCGCACCGACTGTTTTTGCTTCACCTCCTGCGGCAGTCGGCGGTGGCTGGAGCTGTTTCTTTTTCAGCGACGGTTCTGCTGCATTTTCTGCAGTGCCACCCTCGCTCTCGGAGAATTTCAAGCGGCTGGACTTCTGATCCTCGCCACCTCTTTTCTCTGCTCTGGCAGATTTGTCTTTGGGCTTTTTTCTACCTTTGACAAAGTGGTGCAGGCGTTCGGCGGCTTCTTCCGACTTATGAGCAGCTTCCACGCCGGAATTGTCTTTTTCTACCTGATGTACTTTTTGATGAGCAAACCCGGTGGCGGTGTCCACTCCTTTCTTCGCCACCTTCTTAACGCCCATCCCCATGCCACAGACAATACCGCCTTTTTCATCTTCAAAAGAAAGTCGGCCTTTCTTTGTGGGCGGCTCTGCATCCGATTCCGCAGGCGCATCCTTCGGCTTCCCATCCTCCCGATGGGCTTTGTAATAGTCTGCGCTCTGCTTGGCGGTGCTGTGATGCCGGGGCGCATCCTCCTCCCCGTCCCCGGCATCCATGCACCGTTCTTCTTCCACAATAGATTCTTCATCTGTTTCCTTTTCCGCAGTTTCTTTTGCCGAATCTTCCTGCTCCGGCTTTTCTTCTGCGGTCGCGGACTTCTGTTCCCCGGTGCGGAGGTTTTCATCCACCAGACCATCCTTGGTCATTTTCTGGACGATTTTATCTCTGCCCCGAAACTTTTTGTCTGCTATCGAAATCACCTCCTTCCGGCTGGAACCGTCATGCGATCAGGGCTGCGTGGGTTTCCCACTTATCAAGCACCTGTTCCAGCTTCCGGGCAAAGGCGATCAGACGGGCGTTCACTTCCTCACGGTCAAGATAACCGTGGGCTTCCATGTGAAAGCCGTCAGTCAGTTCATCGGCCAGTGTGCCAACGGCGTAAAAGTCCTCCAGCACCGTATGTACCACCGCTTCTTCATCGTGGAAGTTGAGCGGCTCCACCTCATCGAAAGGCGGGCCAGCATCACTTTCGTGCGGCTCCATGTCAGAGTGATGATGAATCTTACGGCTCAGTCGGTCAAAAATGTTCGGTGTGTTCATGCTTCTTTTTTCTCCTTGTATTTTCCCATCTCATTGGGCTTCGTGGTCATCAGACTGTACAGTTTCAGCGAAGTGTCGAACTTATCCTTGAACGGGATAATCGTATTGCCGTAGAACAGCAGCCCCTCGCCCTCGTTGCTGTTCGTCACATACGACAGCTGGAACGGTGAAATATTCAGCTGCTTTGCAAGGATTTGTCGGTCGCCGGATGCCTGGTTGAGCATATAAATAAAATCGCTGTTCTCGAAGATGTTCTCGATTTCCCGGCTGGCCAGCAAATCCTTAATGTTCTGCGTAATTCCTGTCGGTACACCGCCCCATTTTCGGAACCGCTTCCAAATCTCCACGCTGTATGCTGCGGTCTGTTCCTCTTTCAAAAGCAAATGAAACTCATCGACATAATATCGTGTATTTTTCTTTGCGTTGCGGTTGATGGTGACACGGTTCCAGACCTGATCCTGAACGATAAGCATACCCAGCTTTTTAAGCTGCTTACCCAACTCCTTAATGTCGAAACAGATAATTCTATTATCCAGTTCCACATTGGTCTGATGGTTGAACACCCGCAGAGAACCATTGACGTAGATTTCCAGTGCCGTGGCAATACGCTGCGCCTGCCGCTCTTTCTGCTCCCGCAGGCAGTCGTACAGATCACCGAGCGTCGGCATATTCTCCGGCTTCGGGTCATTCAGATACTTCTGGTATACCAGCGGCAGGCAGCGGTCTATAACCGACTTTTCTTCCGGCTCCATGCCATCCCGTGCGCCCATGATAAGTTCGCACAGGGAAAGAATAAAGTCCGATTTCATGCCCAAGGGGTTATCATCATCCGCATAGTTGAGGTTAATGTCCATCGGGTTGATGTAGTCCTTACTGGTGGACGAGATATGGATAACCTGACCGCCCAACGCTTCAACCAGCGGATAATACTCGCCCTCCGGGTCTGCCACGATAATATCGTCCGTTGTGGTAAAGAACACGTTTGTAATTTCACGCTTTGCTGAGAAACTTTTACCGCTGCCAGGTGTACCCAAAATTAAGCCATTCGGGTTTTTGAGTTGCTTCCGGTCTGCCATAATCATGTTGTTGGATACCGCGTTCAAGCCGTAATAGAGGGAATCGCCCTCCATAAAAAGTTCCTGCGTGGTGAACGGCACAAAAATCGCGGTGGAAGTGGTCGTCAGTGCGCGCTTGATGGGAACGAGGTTATTTGCCAGCGGCAGGCTGCTCATAAGACCCTGCTCCTGCAGATAATCCAGACGGTTCAGAGTGCAGTTGAACTTCTGAGCGATACCAGCAGTCTGAAACACAGCACTATCCAACTCCTGCTTGGTCTTGGCTGTATTAAGGAACAGCACCGTAACAAGGAACATACGCTCATTACGACTCTGCAGATCATCCAGAATCTTCTTGGCCTCGCCGCCATAAGTTGCAAGGTCACTCGGAATAATTTCCATATCATAACCAGACCTCACAGCTTTCTTCTGTTCCTCGATTTTCATACGATCCAGGTCGGTAATTTTGCCTTTGATAAGTTTGATAGCTTTCAGCTGATCTACCGACTGCACATGAATGCTGACCACCAGATTTTTGTCCATGTCCAGAAATTCGGCCAGCACCTTATCCGTCAGTTCCGGGGCAAGGATGTTCAGATAGGATGCAGCACCATAGGTATCGCCCATCATAAAATCCTTGCCACTCTTGAACAGAAAACTGGTCGGGGCAATGAAGTCTTTGGTCGTCATGCCGCTCTGCAGGATGCGGTCATAGCTGAAATCGAACTTCTGCTGTTCCTCCTGATGAAAGGTTTCGTATATGATCTGAAGCCGTTCCACGCCGTTCAGCGGATAAGCTTTCACGCCCAGCACCTTGAAATTGTTGAGAATATCGGTTTCGATACGCTCTAACCGGGGCTTTGCTTCCCGAACGCTTTTTGCTTCAATGCTGAACGTGATGTACTTCGTCCGAACCAAGCCGTTATTGCCCTTGGCAAGCTGCTGTTTCAGCATCTGCGCATATTCCATACGCACATCATCGAACTGGTCGTGCTGCGGTTCGATCTGAATGACCTTGTTGTACTCGCTCATATCGCTCTTGTGGTTGATGAACGACAACTGAAAGCGGATACTGGCATCGAAGTAGTTGAGGAAGTCGCACCAGCTTTCAAAGATGGTGTTCTTATCCTCGTTCTGTGCCAGCTGGTAGTTAATGTCGTAGAATCGGACGGTTTTGGAATACAGATGTTCCTCCACCCGGCAGATACCGTCGCGCCCCATTTCCAGATATGGAATGGAACGCTGCACGGTCAACCGCTGTTCCTTCTGGCTCTTTTCGGATTTCCGAAAGAACCTCTGGAAGAAGCCGCCCGGCTGCGGCTTCTTCTTCGGTTCACTTTTTACCAAGGAAGCCTCCTTTCTTCTGGATCGGTGCTGCGTTTTCCAGTTCCCTGCCATACAGGTTTTCAACCTCATAGCGGCGTACCGATGGGCGTTTGAATCGTACGCTGATAAAATTCGTCAGGATGGTTTCAAGGTGCATCCCGTTTTTCTCGTACAGAGCAAAGAAAAATTCCGGCAGCATCAGGAGCACCATGCCTGCCGCTGCATTGCTGGTTCCCAGCGTGTCGCGCATAAGAAAATAGAACGGAACGCCAATGCCTGCTGCAAACCCCATACACACTAGCTGGCGTTTCGTCAGGTTCAGAAAGACCTTGTTCTTCACTTTGGAAAGGTCTTTGGGAATCGTTACATAGGCCATTTATCACCAGAACAGCCAGACCGCCGCCGGGAAACGGCGTTGTCTGCTGTCTTTTCCTTTCATTGGATTTTCCCGGATTTAGTGACTGCCGAAGATCTGTTTGGACAGACTTCCCGTTTTGAGCAGCGAGAAGCAAAGAATCACCGTGTAGGCCATTGTACCGAACAACGCCGAGTGAATATCCGAAGATACCCGGATGCTGCCGATAAGGGCTGCATAGATTGCCACGCAGACCATCATCAAGAACGCCTGAAATGCCAGAGCGAACAGTCCCCGGAAGTAGTTCGTACCCACATGGCCCCATTCACGGTTACTCATGGTCGCAAACGGAATCGGAGCAAGCGAAGTGTAGAGGTATATTTCTATCATTCTGCCGTACATAATTACCGTGATAACCACCGACAGAATTTTCAGACACCAGCTTACAACAAGGGTTTCCAATGCCAGCGTCACCAGTTCGCCAATCGCCATTGTTGCCATTGCCGCCTGCATCTGCATGGAAAGAGAACTAATATCAATGGCGGTATTGCCACGGATAATGCCGGAGGAAGAATTCACCACCGACTGTCCAATGTCAAATACCGCCATTGCAATATCGAACGTATGGCTGACGAGATAGACCGCGATCCACATCTTCACGAAATACTTGAAGAACATCCATGTGTCTACATCGTGCAGATTGTTTCGTTCCGTCAGCATCGAGATCAGTTCGTAGCAAAGGATCAGCGTGATGATGATTCCTGCAATGGGAATCACCACCGAATCCGAAATGTTACGGATCATGCTGAAAATGCTGCTGTTCCACCCTTGCGGTGTCTGCCCGACCTGAGCAGCAATTTCACTGGTCTGTTGGTTGACCGCTGTGAACATCGTACTCAGGTTGGACTCCACCATGCCGGAAAGAAGTTCCCTCATCCATTTTTCGATTGCTGCGAAAATATTATCGAACAATGGCGGGTTTTCCTCCTATCGCTTGTTGATTAGCCGAACAGACCAGAGAGCAGCGGGATCAGCTGGGTGCCGATGAGGATGACACCGCCGCCGGACATGAGCTGTTTTATCCCCAATTAGGTGTAAAACTCTGCTCAATGGCGGGCGGCGGCGTGTCAAAAAATATATGAAGTTTTCAGAAGTTCCCTGGCGGAGGGCAGGTTATCCCGTGACCTGCTCCACTTCCGGCAGGGGCTTGAGATTGAAGTGAATTTCGATAGAAATGTGTCTCGTCTTGTCGCTGTCAACGGTTTCGTGGACAACGATCTCTTTGATAAGGCGGTTTAGGGTGGCAGCGTCAAGCTCCGCAATGTCCCGGTATT
>ERZ1673697.1703-NODE-1703-length-23307-cov-8.792362_pt1 | contig 23307 bp, 26 predicted proteins | sample MGYA00580227_ERZ1673697 | MGnify/ENA primary metagenome ERZ1673697 (study PRJEB41218, sample SAMN15661759) | gut metagenome | host: Homo sapiens | place: Canada: London | collected 2015-08-20/2019-03-30 | study: EMG produced TPA metagenomics assembly of...
CAGCCTGTTCGCTACACTTTTCTCTGATTTACTCTTTAGTTATCTGTTTATTTTAGATAATCAAACTGATTATTCCATTAGAGAAACAAAGCTTTACAAGAACATTTTATATAGATAAAATAATTTATTATTCTTGCCATAGCTCGTACTATACGCTTACTAGTCTTAACAAGCATATTTTCTCTTGTCAATCTTTCATAATCCACTAAAATACGTTGAGGAATATTTAAACTAAAAATTTCTTTTCTTTCTCTCATTGCAATTTTGCCCGCATTTGGTTGATTACTTATACCAGCAACATCACATTTACTTATTATGCAATCAAGAGCTAAATAAGTCCCCCCTTCCATAAGAATTCTCTCAAAGAAAAATTTCTCATCAGATATTATTTGTAATGATTCATCGTATTTACCTCTATCAAATAAATCTCTTTTTATAAATGAAGCCTGATGATTAGCCACTCCTCCCTTAAAAATATCAACAAAAGAAAAATTACTTTTAACAGGTCTCCATAAAGAACCATTAGAATAAATGGCTATACCAGCAATATAATCAATATCGGAATTTATCTCATTAAATAAATTTGCTAAACTTTGTTCGGAATAAAAGCAATCACCGGCATTCATAAAATTCAGATATTTCCCGCTGGCTTTATTTATTCCTTTATTCATCGCATTATAGATACCTTTATCAGGCTCACTTACCCAATAATCAATCTTATTGGCATACTTATTTATAACGTCAATAGTTCCATCTTTACTACCACCATCAATAATAATATATTCAATATTGGGATAAGTTTGATTAATTATAGAGAGTATCGTTTTCTCGATAGTTGAAACTTCGTTATACGAAATCGTAATAACTGATATTAAGGGAAGATCATTCATAGAAATTATATTTAGAATCAATAGAGAACAAATTTAAGAGAAGAAGCCAACAGCCCGTTGTCTTATAGCATTTACAATATGGCAAGCCCCTTTATAGGATAAAAGGTCTATCGCCACACTAATGAAAAGAGTATATCCATTCTTTTTATTTTCTAGAAACGAATACAATATTTTATGTTTTACTATCCGCATAAATTCATACTGCCAGAAAATAAAATTCATTTTGGACACTCGTGGATATACCTCATTCTTATTAACCTCCATCATACATTGATAGTAAGGTTCATTGTAAAATTTTCCACCGATAGAAGTTATACTGCCACAGTTGCATCTATAATACACCATTACTACAGGAGCAAAATCAATACCATATCCTCTAGAAAAACACTTTAATAAAAAAGGATAGTCTTCCATCAATCTATATTTTTCATTATAAAGCCCTACTTTTTCATATAATTCACGCTTAACCATGAGTGTAGGTATAGGCACAGACATTTTCCCCAAAAGGTATCTTTTATATTGTTCTTCCGCACTCAGTTGATAGCAATTCATTGCATTTTTTAATGGAAACAGCAACTTATCTATTCTTTTTCGTCCATCAGCACCTACCTGAAAATGATAACATTGCCCTGCAACAATCAATCGGTTCCCCTCATATTTTTTTAGAAATTCTTCTATACTATTCTCTACCAATATATCATCGCCGGCTATGTTTTTTATCCACACCCCTTGCGCCTTCTTTACCCCTCTGTTCAGATTTGCCGGAACCCCTGTATTACAAAGTGATGTCAATAATTCAGTCTTTATAAACCTATCTTTGTTTTTTTCCAACCATTCTCTACATATAGCCACAGTGCTGTCCGTAGAACAATCATCAGTTATAATCAATTCTATATTCTGATAAGTTTGCGCTTTTGCACTTTCCAAAGTTTCGAGTACATATTTTGAAGAATTGTAGGTAACTACTACAATGGAAACCAAATCATTTTGTTTTATCATAAGTCATTTAATATTTAGCCGATTATCAATCAAGATGCAGAACCTATTTTTTATTAAAACGTGCCCATTGATTCTTTAATATATCTTTGAGTCCCATTCGTTGATTCAATATATTCAGAGAGAAATACAAAGAGATGATTAATAAGAGTGTACCCAGTATGTATTTCATTGTTGTAGAAGCGAAAAATATAAGTAAGAAGCAACAGAGACAAATTATGAATTGTTTCACTATAGCCGGTAAAATGGACATACTGAATCTATAATTAAAACGTTGATGGCATACCATGAACACTTGAATGAAATAGATGATATAGCCTATCAGAAATGAAACACCCAAACCTGTTAATCCCCATTCATAATAAAAAGATACATTCAATATCAATAGATATATATTTGAAACCAACTCATTGATGAAATATCCTTTTCCATCACTTTTAGCCAGAAAAGAAAAAGAAATAGTCCAACTCATCACTTGAAAAAAGACACCTAGCATCATCCAGTAAAGCATGCTATTGATAGCCAGAAACTTAGTGGAATACAACAATTGGATCAAAATATCCGAGTATATTGTAAAAAGGATGATTAAAGGAGATATCAATAATATACCTACCTCCATCTGCCTGTTTATTGTAGTATTGAAAACATCCGTCTGACGGGCTACAGACAAGCGGGGATAGTAATCCGTTGCCATAGCTGATAAAACCAATCCTGAGTATGTATTGACCAAGGCAAATCCTGCATAAAAAAGTCCCACATCTGCAATCCCCCCCCTGTGATTGATAAAAGTACGGATAAGATAAGCCGAAGTGACAGGTAAAAAATTCTTCAAACTAAAAAAGAATCCGGTATGCAGCATCTCTTTTCCCTTCGATAGAACCAAACGAAGATCAAGCTTTATTTTGGGCAATTTTATTCTTTTTGAAAAATGCCAAGACAGGAGTAAGTTTATTAAACTTGCTATAATAATCACCACAACAATGGCTTTTTCTCCTTTCCAATAATAAAGAGGAATAGAAAAAAACAAACCTGCCGTACTGCTATAAATCTTGCTTTTTGCCATCCATCTAAATCGTTGCATTCCTTGCAACAATGTATTCTGCCCGGTAGATTGCTGGTCTATAAAAAGTGTAACGGACAAAAAGACAAATGTCAACGTATAACTATAATCTCCAAAGGTTAGCACACTCCAAAAAGGAGACAAGACGGCGCACGACAATAGTCCCAACAGACCTGTAAAAAAGATAAGTCGGCGAAAAACAGATATGGTTTCAGAAATAGCCAGCCAATTCTTTGTAGAATTGGCACTTGCTATATTCTTCACGGCACAAATACCCAAACTTAGATTGGTGGAAGAAGCAATCATTCTGACAGTGGTCTTCAATAATCCTAAAATTCCCATCCCCTCAGGTCCCAAAATGATGGCAACAACCTTTGATTCCACAATGGAGGTAAGAATCCAATAAATCTGAACTCCTCCAAAAAGTGATGTATTTTTTAGTGTTTCCTTATATTCTTCTTTTTCTTTATCCGGTTGCTCCACTTTATCAAAACTCATTATAGCACCATTGTTTTAGTTCCTTTTCGATATAGAGTAATTCTTTATTGAATTTCTTTTTGTTTAATTCATCTTTCCATAACATCAAATTCTTGACAGATACCTTCGGATCAAAAAACTGTCGTTTGCGTGTATGGCTCGCATCATCCAATTGTAGATACCCTTTTATCTTAGCCAATGATTCATCATAATTCAGTATGAGATTCTCCAATTGAAGGACCAATACTTCATCAGGATTCTTGTTGATATTCTTCAACATTGTAGCATACCACTTCACAAAGACCTCAACATTATAAGAAGGAATCCAAGCCACTCTTTTCAAATGGGCATAGAGAAATACATCCCTAGGATCTCTCCTCACTATAATAGTTTTCAAGTTTGGAACATATTGCTTCTTCATTAAATAATTATCCCCCAAATCAGAAAAAAATTGATCCAGTGCCAAATACCTATTAGGTTTAAAATCATTAAAAATAGCATTCAAAAAATATCTTGCTCTACAACGATACTCTTCAACACTCATTTTTTTGATGAAGAAAATACTATATCGATATTTTAAAAAAGAAAGAGATGTCCTCACATGAAGATTAAATTGTTCCGAAGGCATATTATCTACACTGAAATCAACAATTTCATTCAAGAATCGGAGTAGATTCATACGAAAGTTCTCTGTGTATAGCAGGTTACCACGTTTACAAAAGCGCTTATCGATAAATGACAAAAAGCGTTTAATTACAGCATCGTTGAAAAAGAGATTGTCTGAATTCAAATAGCGTTCTATCTCAAACAAACCGCCTGGATGTCTACATATATCAAATTCCGAATATCCCATCTTAGAAGTAGCCCCGCTATAATCGGCATCAATAGATCCATACACTGTAACATCAGAAAATTCTCTCAAGATATCCACCACTGCTCCTGAACCGCTGTAACCATATCCCTGCACAGAAATTACATGCTGATATTGATTTGACTCAATAGCCTGTAATTTCAAACTACCTTTGTCTGAATAAGGCCATAAATCTGAGAATAATTCACCTTTTCTTTTCCGCATTAAATAGATAAAAAGCTGCAATGGTATTAAGCCTATTACTGCTTTCAAAATTTTCATTTTCATACTTTTCTCTTATTTCAATTCAAATTTCTATTAATAGTTATTTATGACGCCAACAATTTTTCTCACATCTTCCTCACTCATCACCGGACTCATAGGCAAACTTAACTCCTCATCATGAATCTGTTCCGTGACAGGAAGAGAAAGGCCATTCCATTCCTTATAGCACTCTTGTTTATGTGGAGGGATTGGATAATGAATAACTGTCTGTATGCCATTATCAGTCAGATACTTTTGCAATTCATCCCGCTTCTTTGCCCGGATAGGAAACAAATGGAACACATGGGCATCCCAGTCTTTCACTATCGGAGTAATGATATTAGGGTTAGTAATATTCTCAATATAATATTTAGCAACTTGTTTACGGATGGCTATATCTTCATCCAAATGTTTTAGTTTCACATCCAGTATGGCAGCCTGTATCTCATCCAGACGACTGTTTCGTCCACAATATTTAAATACATATTTCTTTTGAGAACCGTAATTGGCTACCGCACGCACCACTTGGGCCAGTTCTTCATCATTCGTAGTAACAGCACCACCATCACCCAAAGCGCCCAAATTCTTGCCCGGATAGAAACTATGTCCGGCAGCATCACCTAAAGCACCTGTATGATTGCCATTAAACTTGCAACCATGAGCTTGTGCGTTGTCCTCCACCAGCTTCAATTTATACTTTGTACAAAGTTCTCCTATCTTGTCCGTATAAGCACACTGCCCATAAAGATGAACTACCAGGATAGCCTTCGTACGTTCTGTGATGACTTCCTCTATCTTGGAATCATCAATTTGATAAGTATCAATGGACGGTTCGACCAATACCGGCTTCAATCCGTTTTCCGTTATAGCAAGAATGGAAGCTATGTATGTATTGGCAGGAACAATTACCTCATCGCCTGGTTGCATTACCCCTATCTCTAAGTAAGCACGGAATATCCATATCAGGGCATCCAGCCCATTGGCACATCCTATGGCATACTTGGTTCCTATGTAGTCGGCATAGTCCGCCTCAAACTTCTCGTTTTCCTTTCCCTGAAGATACCAGCCCCCATCTACCACACGGTTGACTGCTTCATGAATCTCATCGGCATACTTGGCTGTGATTTTCTGTAAATCTAAAAACTTTATCATATCAATCTTTTCATATATATATATTTATCATCTCTATCAAATTCATTAAAAAAACATTTTTTATATAAGTGGATAGCCCTCTGATTATCAAAAAGTACTTTTAATACAATTTTTGAAAGATGTATGCCCTCAGCTTTAATTAGAACAGAAGTCAGCATATCATAACCTATTCCTTGCCCATGTAGTTGTTTTTCTCCTATATATCCCCAATATTCAGCCTGTCCGTCTTTTATATTTTTCAAGCCACAGGCACCAATCGGTTCATCCTGGTACTTTACTCCCCAAATCATATAGTTACTTCTTGTTTTCAAAGAATTAAACCACTCAAGTTGCCCTCCTTTTGTAATAAGACCAGTAGCCGAATAATAATTTATATAAGGGTCGTTTAACCAATCCCAAGACTTTTCCAAAAAGATAGAGTCGAATTCACATAAACTTATTTTACAATTCATATTCATAAATATCATAACACAGACCTCTGCCACCAAATCCTTCTTTTTGAAAGATTAAAGATTCATTTAAAACACTCCCCATATTCTCTGTTGATTGTCCGAAATCAAAATAAGGATAGTTTGTGTATTCGTGATTTATCAGATAATCGAAAAGTAAATCTAGCACACCCAATTCTTTTCCTTCAATATTAGCTGATATATATTGCGTATGGACAACTTGTTTGGTAACATATAGTAAAGACCCTCCCAAGGCGATATCATCTTTGTATACCAAATATAATTTTATGTTTTGTGGGAATCGGGACTGCAACAATTGCAACTCGGACAAGGTATGTACAGGTGCAACTCCATATTTATTCTTTAAGTTCGTATCAAGAATTTCCCAAAAAGCAGACAGGTCATTGCTTTGTCTGACGGTTATACCATTTGACAAAGCTTTTCTTATCCCGGATTTCCTTGATTCTATGAACTTCATCTTGTCTGACTGAATAATGGTAGAAGAAATATTCCGACCTATTATCTTGGCATTACTAGTGCGAAACAATGCATACAAGTCTTCCTGTGCAGGATGTTGATGATAAATAAATGGAATCGGTTTATAAATAACCTTCTCAAAACCGGATTCCTTCAAACAAGCATTAATCACCCGAAACATTTCCACACTATCTGCTACCGTCACTTTATCACTCATTATCAAACCCCCATAAGTCAGTCCTTGGTGAGAATATAATACACTGCCCATTTTATTGGCAGCTAATAATGAGTAAAGTCTGCCCTTCCGATATATCATTAAAGAATAATCTTCAAATCTATCTGAATGATAATCCATATAATTCCTATCAAAAAGGAATGTCCCATTCTTAGAATTTAAGACAAATTGATTCCAAATAGCCTTTTGGTCTGCCGTATATCTTTCAATTTCAAACATAGCCATTCTGATTTATGCCAGATAGCGGCAATGTCCACAAATAATACGCCCCCAATGGATGGGAGAGGTGTTTTTTACCCCCCCCCCCGTTTACATTATTTAACTCTTTGGTTTTATTCATGATACCATCTTTTGTTATACTTCCCATACATATTGCAGGATTTCCGTACCACACCGTGTAGGCAGGTACATCCTTTGTTACAACACTTCCAGCTCCAATCAAAGCATATTCCCCTATTGTATGCCCCGCTATAATTGTAGCATTAGCACCAATTGAAGCACCTTTTTTAATTCTGGTTTTTACAAAGTTTATAGGATAACACTTGGAACGGGGAACTAAATCATTCGTAAAGGTTACATTCGGACCGATAAACACATCATCCTCTATTGTAACCCCATCCCAAATCTGTACCCCCGACTTTACTGTAACATTATTACCTATAACAACATCATTTTCAATTAAGACATGTGCGCAGATGTTGCAGTTGCATCCAATCTTTGCTTTTGGAAGGATCACACAGTACTGCCAGACAGACGTATGCTCTCCGATAGTTTTACTTTGTACATCAGATAACGGATGAATCTTCATTCTTTTTGTATTTTATAAAATCATCATAATCATGTATATAGTCTGCTTCATCATACCTATGCGAGGCGAGCACCAGACAAACAGAGCCGGAAGAAAAATCATCCAAAGTACGCCAGATGCCGGGAACGACATATAGCCCTTGATAGGGACGGTTCAGCAGAAAAGTACGCTTCACTTTACCATCATCGAGTGTGACAGAGAAACTTCCGCTGGCAGCCACTATCAATTGGCTCAATTCTCTATGGGCATGTCCGCCACGGCTTTCACCGCCGGGCACATCATACAGATAGTAACTGCGTTTCACCCCAAATGGAATGGCTTTATTATTCTCCACCACCGTAATATTACCTTTCTCATGGTGGTGTTTATCCAATTCTATAATGGTACAGTCATAAACAGAACTCTTTTTCTTATTTTGCTATTTCTAAATTTTACTGCATAGAGAGCCGGGTATCCATATCTGAAAGAGCTTATTCTGCCAAATCAATCTATAGCCATGCCGATCCAAAAACTGATTGATAAGAATTATTTTTCCATGCTTATAAATATAAGTATCAGGCAAATCTGTTCTATTCCAGCCCGGTGATACTTCCAGCCAATCCGTACCTGGTAAATTACCCTTTTCACGAATTACGACCGGAAGTGTACTTATTTCTTTTTCTGCTCGCTCTAATTGTCGTTTCATATTATCTACATCGTAGGCCCACACCCACGGATTATACAAATAAGGTTTAGTCCGGGTGAGATAGTGCATGGTAGGCAAACTTTGAAAGCATAACACATAATCACCTTCTTTTATGTAATCGCGGCAATGGACCAACAAAGTATCAATAGCCGCAGCCTTTTCCCGGGTAGTAAGAGTCGTGGCTAAATCGGAGTTTTTTATATAATACATTTTTTCAAACCGACACCCCTTATCAGAATAACAATGGTTGGAAACAGTCCATAATTGCAGTGCAAAATAACCGCAAACGAACAAGATACCTGCTAACTTAAAAAAAGACGAGATCTCTTTGCCGGTCAATGATATTACTATATTTCGGTATAAAAAACAAATTAATGGAATCAATAACCATACGGAACTATACCCCATATTACCAATACCAAAATCACTGCCCAAAGGCATAAACACTGAAAAGCAAAAGGCAATAGCTAAAATATAAATAATAGATGCCTGATTACGATAGAAATAAAAGGTATATAGAGCTATTAGGAATGACACCCCGTACAACACCCATACGCTTCCCAAACAAAGCAACAAAAGAACAAAAACCGATGCTGTCAACCAAGCTCCTGCACACCAAAAGGAAGGGGTCTTTAATACAAATTTATAAGCAATAAAAAGAGACAGACCATAGATGAGCATCACCCTGCCTACCCGATAATAATTGGCAGCATAGATATAAAGCAGATGAGAAAAGCTGTGTGTAGATGTCGATGAAGATGCCGCGATTACCAAATTATTCTGAATACATTGCACAAATATGTCGAAATGGCCCAAAGATAACATAATGACTATTACGATAAATACGCCGCCCAATACCCCAGAAATAGCAATACCTACCTGTTTCCAAAAATGTCCACGTGATTTTTTATACCACAAATCTATCAGCAGAAGAACACCTATAACGCCTAAAAAGGTAAAATTGGGAATACGGGCAAAAATGCTCATGCCTACCAGCAAAGAGGCTATAAACAATTTCTTATATGAATTACCTATCAAAGATTCATACAAAAAGCAAGAAATCATGGATGCTAATAACGCTGTCAGATAATTATGATGAAAGGATGCCAAACCATCATCACGTAGCAACAGAACCATAAGGAAGCCTAGCAGCACTATCCACCGAGGAGACCTAAAATTCTTTAAAGTCCTATTTATAAAATAGTATATACATAAAATAACTAAGACCGAAAAAATACGAAAAGACAAATAGCCTCCCCAACCAAAAAACCGTTCCCATAATCCACCTATAAGAACCGAAAGGTAATACAAAAAATTGTATTCTACACTCTGCGGACATGAAAAAATCTGCTGATAGGATGACATACACCACCCTTCATCGCTCAAATCAAAGCCTTGAAAAGAAATCAACAATCCGTACAACAGCAAAATACAGACCGATGTATATTGAATATTCCTTTCTTTAAATAAAGAATTAAAAAATATTTTCATCTCACTTCTTTAAAAATTAAATTCTTCATTATACTTATTTTATCTATTTATAATGCAAACACCAATTTAGGGCTACACCCCTATTTTAGTAACTTTCGACCTCACAGGACTATGCATACCTATGAATTCTATTCATTTACTTGTAAAGATTTTATAATATCTCTCATCGGCAAAATCCAGCAGCTGTCTGTCTCCGGCACTATCCCCGTATGCAATCCATGTATAGGCATTATAGTCAGGATACAGCATCTTTATCCGTTCTACTTTCTCCATGCCATAGCAATTGTGGGTCAGGAATTTCCCCGTCAGATACCCTGAGGAACTGACTGCCACCTCCGTTCCGATAACCGCATCCACTCCCAATGCCTTTCCGAAAGGAAGCACCCAGTCATGGATGCTTGCGCTGACAATAATCACAGCATCTCTCTGAGACAGATGTTTCTGAATAGCAGTACAAGCATCTTCTCTCAACAACTCTTTTCCTTTATTTTTATAGAATCCTTCACACAGAATATTGAACTGCACAACGGGCATTCCTCGGAAAAAATAAGAGAATATCTGTTCCTTCACCTTCCAGTTGGGGTAAAGACGCATTTTGTAAGCTACCAGCAGTGGAGAGAATAAAATAAATCCCCAGCAAAAGAGCAAAGTACCTTTTGCATATCTGATAAACTCTAAAAGAGTATCCTTTGTAGTTATAGTACCGTCAAAATCGAATACGGCAATCCTTTCTTTCATAGTCCGCTAAATATAAAGTATAAGGAAAAAGGCAGCAAGCCATAGCAGGACACACATCTGTACAAAACGGTCTTTCATTAAAACTTTTGTCGGACTCCCACTCTTCACATCCACCACTGTCAGTTGCAGATAACGCAGCAAGCCCAGCAGGACGAAAGCTGAAGTCAGATACAGGTAGGGGCTATGGATGCGTGAAATCACTTCCTCGGAAACGGTATACATGATATAGCACACCATCGTGACAGATGCGAGAACAGAGATAGACTGATTCATAAAAGAAAGGTTATACCGGTTGATGTTCTTCCTGGCTTTTACTCCTGTATCCTCATAAATCACTACATCGTCCCGGCGTTTGGCGAAAGCCAGAAAAAGGGCCAACAGGAAAGTCATCAGCACAATCCAGTGTGAAAGATGGATTCCCGTTGCCACACTGCCTACCCAGATACGCAGGACAAAACCCATCGCAATAATAAAGATATCAACCAATGCGATGCGCTTCAGAAACACACAATAAGCAATATTCATCACCAAGTAAAAACCTATGATTGCAAATAAGCCTGCTCTCCGTTCACACAAACTCAGAATGAAAAAGGATATTGCCAGACAAAAGACCATGACAATATAGCCACCTCTAACAGATATGGCACCCGAAGCGATGGGACGTTTACATTTCTTGGGATGCAGTCTGTCCGCAACCATGTCCCATATATCGTTGAAACAGTAGATGGCACTTGCTGCAAAATTATAGGCGACAAACGTAATCAAGGTGGGATAAAGATAAGTCCAGTCCAGCAGATGACGGTCAAAGAACAAAGGGAGAAAGATGAACAGGTTCTTAAGCCATTGGTGGGGACGGAGCAAGGTAAAAATAGGGTTCATACACGATAATATTTAATAAATAGCATCCAATTGTGACACATATCACAGGGGGAAAACACTTTGCAGTGATTTCCTCTTAAAATTATGTCAAAAGTTGGATTATTTTTTAATGTTTGTTATTAGTCTTCCGATGGTCACCGGCAATAAATATTCGTCATCGGTGAACCCCGTCACTATCTGTTTGAAGAATTCTTTCAGGTATTGCGGTAAACCACCAATCTAGCGTCCCCACTATTTTTCAAGTAGTTACGAAAGAGTGATATTTAATAAAAATGCTTTTGGTTTAATATTTTGCTTTATGCCGCATCTTCCCCCTCGGTATGCCGAGGCTCATAGTTGCACGGAAAGAATGACTAGTCAGCTTACTCTTCGAACAATACTTCGAGTGAGTATATCTTCTATGTATTCTCCGATCGTTGGTCAATCTCACCACCTCCCATCTGCAAGAATCGTAGCCGTTCCTGTATGTTGTCCATCCTTTCTTTTTTACCAAAATCCATTCTAACACATATATAATATTTCTCATTATACCGTGCCATCATGCAAGATAGCATCCTAATTCTTCAACAATTCCCCTATCAATCACCACTGGATTATTCTTTGCCCTCTGCATATTGAAAGAATTTAGTACCAGAGCTATTTCACTCAAGGTAAACTTTCTTACGAGTAATCCTAAAGATGAAATATAACCCTCCATGTACAATTGGCGGGATTTTTTTCCTGTACATTTACATTCCAGAACCCGCAAAAGCAGATTCATTCTCTCCTTATATTCCTCCTCATTCAGTGACGATTGTAATTCTTCGCTCAATGTATTTAAAGCAAAAAAGAAAGGAAATGTCAATGCTACAGCATACCCATGAGCATAAGAATAAAGGCTTGTAAATTTGTAAGAAAATGCGTGAGGAGCTGTCGTTGTTGTTATATTGATAGCTCGTCCTGCATAGTAAGCTCCTTCGGCTACTTGTCTTCTCAATGACTCGTTCTTCAGATCACCCATTAATAAAGGCAATTGTTTCCACAACAGATTTAGTGCTTTAAGAGAGTAATCACGACTTTCATCCGTTGACTTTACACTCCAATAAGACTCCATGGCTTGTGCCACGGCATCAAATCCGGTACAAGCTGTCAGATATGCATCATTGTGATATGTAAACTCCGGATAAATGAAAGCATAATCCGGAAGTATAGTGGAATCTTCTATGGAATGTTTTTCCTCATTTATATAGCATACACTAAAATGGGTAGCCTCTGCGCCGCTCCCGGCCGTCGTGGGAACAGCAATCAATGGAATATACTTACCTGTTTCCTGAAGTACATAATAACGGATCAGCTTAGCTGTGTCAATGGTACTGCCACCGCCTACAGCCAATATAATTTCCGGAAACTCAGCCATACAGAGAGAAACTCCTTTGTTGACATCTTCAATCTTAGGATTTATTGAAAAATCGGAAAAGTGGATTGTTTGCATTTTGCCATCGACCAGAATCTCGCCAATAATATTTGATGCACCACAGGAAACATAAGAATCCTTACCTCGCACCAAAAAGACCGTTGCTACATTTAGCCGCTGCAAAAGACCACTTAACCAAGTATTCAGATTTGAGCCAATATAATATTCTTGCATGACTTTTACTCTTTCAAAAACTCCATTAAGGCTTCCTTATTTTGTACCGGTGTAGTAGTAGGACGACCTAAATCTTTACGATTGCCTTTCCTTACTTTTACTTCCAATAAAATCGGGCCACTTTCCCCTTGGATAGAAAGCAGAACAGCCTTTAAACTATCCAAATCAGAAACTGTATGAACAGAGTTATATCCTACGGCCCGGGCTACTTCCGGTAAATCAATATCCAACCCTACGGTGGGCTGCCCTCCGACAGAATCATGAGCGCCATTATTAAAAACCACATGAATATAGTTTTCAAGGTGTTTGCTTCCGATAATAGCCATAGAACCCATGTGCATGATTACGGCACCATCACCATCAAAGCACCATACTCTGCGGTCTGTTTTTTCCAAAGCTATGCCAAGAGCTATCTGCGATGCATGTCCCATAGACCCAACTGTCAGAAAATCCCTTTCATGCCCTTGGCGCATCACAGCGCGATACTCAAAGAGTTCACGAGAAATCATGCCGGTGGTAGATACGATACAATCTTTCCCACCTATAGATGCAGCTACAACTTGAATAGCTTCCTCGCGGCTCATAGGCAAGGTAAAGGGTGTTTCCAGTTGTAACTTATACGAATCGAAGGTTTCCTTTTCTATCACGAAAGCAAAAACCTCCTTTGTTTTCTGCATGAAATGAACAGCCTCATCAAGCTGTTTTAAGAATTCATATCCGTCTCTGCTCATCACTACATTCTTAATGCCCATAGTGTCAAGTAGCGGAATTGTTACCCTGCCCTGCTTGACGTGCTGCGGTTCGTCATGAACACCAGGCTTACCTCTCCACCCAATGAGCAATAAAACGGGAATACGATAAACCTCTTTATCTGTAAGCGATGCTAATGGATTTATAATATTGCCCTCACCGGAGTTTTGCAAATACACTACAGGAATGTGACCAGTTGCCAAATAGTGTCCGGCGGCTAAACATATGGCTGCACCTTCATTGGCGGCTACAATATTTCGGGTCGCATCTTTATGGTCTGCAATATAAGCACACATACTTTTCAGTAATGAGTCGGGAACTCCTGCAAAGAAATCAATGCCTTGTGCAGACAAACTATTAATAAAGAATTCAGGTGAAATCATTTTTATATTTTTTTTGTTCCGGGTATCAGTTCCAATATATCTTTTATGGGCATGCAATAATCATCAGTAGCCTCTGACGAACGCTCGTGGGTAAGAATCGATTTTGCACAATTAAGCATGGCGGGATATGCACTACGCAACATATGATTTGCATAAATTACAATATTCACTCCCCATGAGGCCAACTCCATTTCCGTTATGTGATTATAAGTAGTAGGCACTACAACAATAGGAGTAGACACATTGGAAGTACGGAATCTTTGGCAAAATTCCTTTATATCATCTCCGGTTCTGTCTTTACTATGAATCATAATGCCGTCCGCACCTGCAATGACATAAGCCGAAGCACGTTCCAAAGCATCATTTACACTCTTCCCTGCAATTAAACTTTCAATACGGGCTATAATCATAAAGTCTTCCGCCACTTGTGCATTTTTACCCGCACGAATTTTGTTGCAAAATTCTTCAATGGTATCTTGTATCTGAATAGCATCTGTTCCAAACAAAGAATTTTGTTTCAGTCCCACTTTGTCTTCTATGATAACGGCAGATATGCCGAGACGCTCCAAGGTGCGGACTGTAAATACAAAATGTTCTATTTTACCACCTGTATCACCATCAAAGATCACAGGCTTTGTAGTACATTCCAAAGTATCGTTCAAATCGTGAAGGCGTGTAGTAAGATCAACAGCCTCAATATCAGGCTTACCTTTGCTGGTAGAGTCAGTCAACGAACTTGACCACATACCGTCAAATTCGTGCTTTACTCCGTTGATGATCACTGAAGCATTCTCTACAATCAAACCTGTCAGACCATTGTGAGATTCCAGTATACGCACTATTTTCTTGGCATTAATCAGACGGCGAAAGCGCTTTTGGCGAATTTCTGGAGTAGTACCGATTTCTTTTAAGCGCTCATTTTCTGCAGAAGAAGAAAAGCCCTTTGTATAGGCAATATCCACGACTTTACCACCCCATTGCTCCAGGCACTCTATAACCTTTTTGCGAACATTAGACTGTACACCTTGCACCCAGTCATCACCATGGACTACAAAATCGGGTCTCAATTTATCAATATTGGGAACATAATCCAAAGTTTCCTGGGCTATAACATTGTCAACACCTTTCAGAGAACGGACTATTTCAGATCTTTGATTAAAGTCAAGATATGGCAAGCGTTTGTAACTTGCAATAGCGGCATCTGTCAGCACACCTACGGTTACAGAACCCAGCTTTGCCGCTTCATGGATTATGTTAAGATGCCCGGGATGTATCATATCAGCGCTCATCCCAACATAAACGGTCTTCTTTTTTTCCATAATTATTCATTATATATTTTCAATATTTTCATCCTTTATACTTCATAAAGTCAGTATAATCACGTATATAATCACCTTCATCATAAATATGAGAAGCCAAAACCAGACAAACAGAGCCGGAAGAAAAATCATCCAAAGTACGCCAGATGCCGGGAACGACATATAGCCCTTGATAGGGACGGTTCAGCAGAAAAGTACGCTTCACTTTACCATCATCGAGTGTGACAGAGAAACTTCCGCTGGCAGCCACTATCAATTGGCTCAATTCTCTATGGGCATGTCCGCCACGGCTTTCACCGCCGGGCACATCATACAGATAGTAACTGCGTTTCACCCCAAATGGAATGGCTTTATTATTCTCCACCACCGTAATATTACCTTTCTCATGGTGGTGTTTATCCAATTCTATAATGGTACAGTCATAAACCGAACTACTATTCATCATTTATCTTTTTTAAATTCGTTATAATCAAACACATAATCCTGCGCATCGTATGGCGTGGAAGCCAGAACCAATGCCAGAGAATTGGTAGAAAAATTCTCCATCTGCCGCCACAACCCCTTAGGCACATAGAGGCCATAGTAAGAGCGGTTTAAATGGAAGACCTTACGTTCCGTTCCATCATCCAGCACCACATCAAAGCTGCCTGAAAGTGCTACTATAAACTCCTGATTTTCCTTATAGGCATGGCCGCCACGTTTCTCACCGCCCGGCACATCATAAATCCAGTAACTTCGGAGTATTTTGAAGGGAATATGGTTTTCCTCTTCAATAAAGGAAAGATTGCCACGCCTATCCAGGAACTTTGGCAAATCTATGATTCGTGCATCCATCATTTTTTGTATTTTTCAAAAGCCACGATGAGCAGCATTTATATTTTGTAAACAACCCATAGAGCATACCCACTGTCTACCAATGGTATAACTATACAGGTTTATTTAAATAGATTTCAGATTTCGTATTCTTCAACTATCAGGCGACAGTCTGTGATGGTTTTGATAGATTGGCATCCATGCCGTTTGATTTTAAAACGGAAACAAAAGTAAAGATTAGCAATCAGCATGCTATACGCTGTATGAGTGGTTTACACACGCTTTCCACGATAGAAATCATGGAAAATGTCTATCATGTTGATTTTTATAAATAGAAATAGTTAAATGACTATTCTAATTTAGAGCGTAAATCTTGGAAATAAGCATGAAAAGTTGTCTGTATCTGATAAAAATCAGTTGTTCGCCTAGAAAGAATCATAGAAGCGAAATAAGAATCATCCTCCACATCTATCACTTCCGAGACAAACACCAGATCGTCCAAGGAAGCATAGCGCTTAAACCAGATTTTAAACTTCCGGTCACGAGCCGCCTGATGCCTGTCGCTGGTATCGCAAATATAAACTAATATATTGGAAGGGTTACGAAAAAATGAATGAACGATGGATGAAACTGTCCGTCCGATCTTCACATCCGTACCGATACGTATTCCGTTTCTTTTTTTAATAATAAACAACTGATAGGCACGCTGAATCCCTATATTTGTTTCTTCAATGAAACCGACAAGATATTCACTGCCGTCATCTGTTATGAAATAGACGGTGTCTTCTTCGTATGCAAAAACCTCATAAGGAGATGTCTCATTAATATGGACTAAAGAATATAACATCAACCGGGCAGCAGTTAACTGAGGACATCGGTCAATTTGGCTATTTTAATCCCCCGGTCCTTCAAATCGGACAAAGGACGCCCCGCACGGATACAATCAGCAACCGCCTGCTTGTCTTCAATCATTTTCCGAAAGAACTTTTTTATATCGTCCTTGGTCTTGATTTCTTCCGCTATGTTCTTTTCCTTGTCCATTCTGTATCTTTTGTTTCTGCAAATAACGCTATTTTTTTTTGATCATACAAATAATCCACGGCTTTATTGCCGAATGTCATCTTGTTATGCCGGTTCTTACTGATTTTTATCTTTTCCGATACGCTTTCAGGAAACGATAGCATACTCACAGTTGTTCTATCTCTTCCAAGGAAAGTCCTGTTACACGTGCTATTACATCCGAAGGAATCCCGGCAGCCTTAAACCCCTTAACCAAGGATTTCTTTTCTTCCTCGCGTCCTTTCTCCCAGCCCTTCTCCCAGCCTTTCTCCCAACCTTTTCTTTCGCCGCTGCTGTAGAGAGTCCTCTCCACGCTGATGGCATCCCAGAATTTCTCGTATCCCTGCAACTGTGCAGGCGTAAAAGCTGATTCTTCCAAGGCTGTTACAGCCCTTTTAATTTCCGGATATTCCATTAGTTCGGCAGGAACTTTACGCGTTTTCTCGTCTATCTCATTCCTCTCCCCCATAATCTCCACTTCACCCAGTTCCATCCACAGCTTGCGGAATTCTTCTTTTGTCGTAAACACTCAACCATGTCCACCCTCTTAAAAATCAAGAAGATAGAATTTTCAATCAATAGCCTATTTTTGACTGCTTACATAAATGAAATTTCTGTTTCCGGAAGGATTCCGTTTGCTTCATTGACCGAGTTGATTGAAACCTTTGCCGCGTGCAACCAGGAAAGTTTTTGTTTCAGTTTCTGCTGCCAGACACCCATTTTAGCCTTTCGCTCTTTTTCATTCATTTCATCGAACTCTATCCACGCTATAACAACGATTTTTTTCGTATCATCCAGTAAAATCTCATTAAACCGGATAAAAAAGTTTTTCTCATTGGTCGAGAATCGAGCCGCATTTGTCGCGCCCGCTATGGTATCCCTGACTTTAATGGCTATCCTTCGCATGAGTTCCTCCCCACCCGCTTTCAGCACTTCTTGGGTTTTGGGATCACCTGTATACCCCCTATAGTTCTTCACTTCTATGAAGTACAGTTTTTTGTCATCATAAATGCCTAGAAAATCAACAGCTTTCGTTGGCTGAACGCTGTTGCTTATCTTTTTATGAGCCGGATGATCATCGTATTTTATTACATTCCATTCTACTTCATTAAAGTCGAAATTCAGATTGCTTTCCTCGAATTTACTCATAGTCATTCATGAATTTTTGCTCCAAATCATAATAGGCGGCATATTCCTCTAAAATCGGATTATGGGATATTTGAGCCAAGGTATCCCCTTCTTCCACTGTTATTCGTCCCTTTTCCTCACCCAAGCAGAAGAATTTCACGGAAGCCATTGTCGTTTCCTTATACTCTGAATGTAACGACAGAATATGCGTCAACAAGTAGTCGTGCGTAGCTATAAAAATCTGCAAACCGCATTTTTCAAGAGTCAGGATAAATTTTGCTACAATCTTTATCAGAGCCGGATTCAAATTAGACTCAGGCTCATCCCAAAACAGGACAGTCTTTTCATTTATTTCTCCGTTCAGAATAAGATACAATACAGATGCCAGTTTGCGTAGTCCCTCTGCCACCAGATGGGCTTCCATTTTCTTACCTCCTGTCTGTATATAGAAACGCCCGTTCATTTGTAGCACTTCAAAACCCAATTCTTCTTCCAGCAGCTGTACTGCGGAGTTCAGAGGATTGTCTTTGTTCTCCTTTAATACGGGAAGAGACAGCGAGTGCGCCAGCTTGATATATGTCTGGTCAAATGAAATTTCTCTTTTGCTGGTCAGTCCTATGAACCCTTCAAAAAGAGAAAACATTTCGCGGGGAGGTATGTAAATGAACGGCATATCTTCCCATTTATCATCCGTTTCCAGTTTGACAGTGGTTTTAGAGGAAGTGGCAAAACTATAGGACAAATGCTTGCTGTCTATACTTATATCGATACCGGCTCTGCCGGATGCAATATTTTTGTAAACTAAATTACCTAAAGTATCCGGTTTGAAATAAGCTATAAGGTTCTCGGCAATTATAAATTCGAATTGTTCTTTCGAGGTCGATTGCTTGGAAAGGAAATCATGCTTCGCTTGCAGACTGGCGGCCAGACTTTTCAATATATGCGTTTTACCTGTTCCGTTTTTGCCGATAAAGACATTTACTCCCTTTCCAAAGGAAAAGGAATTCTCTACGAAACCGGTAAAATTATTCAATAATAAGCTATTAATCATTTTGATGATCCATTTTTAAGGAATTGTCCTTGGTTGATGCAAAGAAACAATTTTCCGGCCACATTTCCTAACAAATCCCGGTCTTTCATTCCTCTCCCCCCATAATCTCCACTTCACCCAGTTCCATCCACAGCTTGCGGAATTCTTCTTTTGTCATGGCCTGGCGGAAATAGTCCAGAATGCGGAAATAAGAGTCGAGTCTTACACAGCCCCTTTTTCAAGTTTGGTATAGGTAGACGCACTCATATCCAGTTCGCTGCACATCACATGGATGTCAATATTCAGTTTTCTACGGACGCTGTCAATCAGTTCCCCATCGGAACGAAGCCACAAAGCAACATTTGTCAGTTCTTTCATCTTAATAAGTCTTAAAATACGTAAACATATATATTCAGATTACAGTTTCCTGTAATTCTTCAAAAAACAACAGGGTAATTTCACACCCCGATAACTTAACGCAAAAAAATAGAAACATGCAACAAAACGATCCATCCATGTCCGTAGCCGGACTGAAGAAAATGATGCACATCTGGAAAAGCCGTAACATTACAGATTCCACCACGACCAAACTACTGGAACTCTACCTGGGACTGACCGCCTATATGAACAGCCAGAAAATCTATCCGCAGGAGAACTTCTACGAGATACGAAATTCGCTCCGATTCTCCACCACACAGGCACTGATAGAAGCCATGAAAAGATCGCAAGCCTTCCCTTTCGTCACCGACTCTGAAACGGGAGCCGTCAAGGCCTTCTGGTCGCCGCTCTACCACGAAACGAATTCCGAAATCCATACAGAAAAAGACAACGGAGCGGCATCACAAACTTTTGCGCAAACTTTTGCGCAAACTTTTGTGCAAACTTTTGTGCCGACAGATAATAATAATATTAATAATAATAATATTTATACTAACTCTACTAATGAGAGAACTTCTTTCAGAAGTTCTTCTCCTGAAAAGGATTCTCCGAAGGATGACTCAGGCAATCTTTCAGAAGAAAATTTCCCCGGACAGGGAAATTTCACGACAGACACGCTGCCCACCATAGCCGCAAAGGAATTCTTCCACCGCATCAATACCTCCAAAGAGGAAAAAGCCGGAATACTGATTCCGCTCATCGACCGCTTCCAGCAGCAGGAGGGAATTGACCGCCCCCAGGCATGCCGGATAGTGGTCTGCCTGGTGAACGAGAAGCTCATCCCCTACTTCACCGCACAAGTGAAGTTCCGGAAATTAAACCATACCGGCAGGTTGGCGTGGCTGGCCAACCTGCTGAAGTCCGCGCACGGACAGAACCTCATAGCGCAGGCCATCCAGTCCCACCGCACGAAGCGCGAACAGGAAGTCCGGGAAAACTGCCGCAAACAGTGTAGCGAACTCCGAAGCTTCCATCCCGTCAGCCCCCACGAATGGAGCGACCGGGAATCAGGATCGAGATTCTATGACGACGCCACAGAAGGAACCGTCCTTATCCCCGCCGAAGCCGCACCGCGTCCCAGCGAAAAGGCCGTATGGAACGTGCTGTCGCACCTGTGGAACGAATAACCCTCCTCCATAGGGGCGGACACATGGATCCGCCCCTACGGAGGGGAACATGAATAATCTATTTTTAAATTTAAAGAAATGAAACCATTTTATCAACTTTCAGACTTTCCCGACCGTAAGAGTGCGGGAAAGAACTTTATCGCCGAGTGTCCCAAATGCGGGAAGAAACATCTTTCCATCGCCAAAGCCAACGGGATGTTCTATTGCTTCTACGCCGGATGCGGATTCCACGGCCAACTGCTCGACTTCCAGAAACAGCATCCGCTGAATCATTCCTACAGCGCACCTGCCGCCGGATATGCCCGCAGCCACAACACCGCCGCACGTACCCCGAACGACGATGGAACACCGCAACCGCCCGAAGTACCCATGATTCCCGAAGACTATACCCGTCTGACACCGGAAATCATGAAACGCATCCGGCCCTTGGACGCTGACCCACAGAACACAGACCCCGTGCAACAGGCAGCCCGACGCTACCTGGCCGACCAGGGCATCTCGCCCGCCACCGCCATCGCCGCCCGCCTGGGATGCCTCAAGCACCACTGTGCAGGCAAGGGCGACAAGAATACGTCGGGCATGGTGCATACCTGCATCGCCTACGTGAACTACCTCAACGGACAGCCTATCAATGCCAAGTACCGTTCCTGCGACCCTTCCAACCCGCAGCCGTCCCCTCAGGAGGAGGAGACGGAAAAGCCCGTCTACACCAAATGCTGGAGCCAGGATTCACCCACCACTCCATGCGCCCCTTACAACATTGACTGCATCAACCCCCTGCTGGTCACCACCGAGGAAAACATCCAACGGCTCATCATCACCGAAGGTGAAAAAGACACCCTCTCGCTGCTGGAAGCAGGCTATCAATATGTCATCAGCATGCCCAACGGTGCCGCCAGTGAGCCGGCGAAAGCCTTCGAAGCCTTCACCCCCTGGCTGAACCAGGTGGACGAAATCGTGATCTGTGGAGACACTGACCTGCCGGGACGCACCCTCGTCAAACACCTCTCCGATTATTTCGGGACACGCAGCCTGCACGTCGTGCTGCCCGGCGACTGCAAGGATATCAGTGATGTGCTCGCCGCCTATGGTGCAGAGGTGGTGCGCCAAATCATCGACTCGGCACATTCCGTCCGGGCATCGGACATCATCACCGTGCACGAGCGCGAAACGGAAATCATGAACGTGCTGCATGGCGAATTCGACCACGGCTACCAGGTGGGACACGGCCCCCTGACAGACCACGTGCTGCACCCCACCGACCAGGGCGGACTGATCATCGCCACCGGAAAAGCCAATGCCGGCAAGACCGACTTTATGAACGACCTCACCTGCCGTCTGATGGCAAAGACAGGCCGTCACGTGTGTTACCTTTCTTTCGAGGTGCCGGACAAGAACAAGCATATCGCCCACTTGGTACATCTCATGCTGGGCAAGGCGAACACCACCCATTACACCAGCGAACAGTTGCGCCCGCTGGTCAATTATCTGGATGCCCACACCGTGCACCTCGACTTTCACGAAGCGCCCCCCACGCCGGACAACATCATTGCCCGCGCCGAACAAGTGCGCAAGAAGATGCCGCTGGAATATCTTTACATCGACCCCTATCTGTTCATGGAGATGAACACCGCCCAGGGCACTACCGAGACGCAGGCCATCAAGTCCATGCTGACACAGATGCAGACGTGGGGACGGAACAACAAAATATGGGTGATCATCGTAGCCCATCCCCGCAAGCTGGCCAAACTGACCGGCAAGAATGAGCTGGAAGAAATCGACATGTACACCATAGCAGGCAGTGCCAACTGGGCAAACCTGGCCGATTTTATCTTCTCCATCTCGCGCATCAATGAACCCGACCGCGCCTTTACGCAGCTGGATATGCTGAAGGTGCGCGACCAGGACTTGTGCCAGACGGGCACCGTGCTCTATGTGCGCCAACCTTGCGGACGCTATGACGAACGCGAATCCGAAGAACAGATCATGGCGGAAATGAACGGGCGGATGATGGCGCACGACCAAGCTCCGTGGACGGACCTCCTCGCCCGATGACGTACCTTCCGGCAGTGCGAATATTCACACCGCCGTGTGTGAATGTTCACGATGGCCTGCATGAATAGTCACGCAAGGGCACGTGAATAGTCACGTTTTCCCTTCCTGTCAGGGTCTCCCCAAATAC
>ERZ1673697.1710-NODE-1710-length-23214-cov-7.332873_pt1 | contig 23214 bp, 21 predicted proteins | sample MGYA00580227_ERZ1673697 | MGnify/ENA primary metagenome ERZ1673697 (study PRJEB41218, sample SAMN15661759) | gut metagenome | host: Homo sapiens | place: Canada: London | collected 2015-08-20/2019-03-30 | study: EMG produced TPA metagenomics assembly of...
AGTTCAGTGTGACGCTTGTATTCACTCGTAATAATCTGAATAATATGATTTAGGGTTTTATCCCAGGTATCCTTTTTTACATCTTTGAAGGTAATGAAAATAACAGGATATTTTCCCTGATATTTCCGATATTTTTCGCCCTGATTCCAAATCAGCTTATCTTGAAAATAAACAGAAGTATCCTCGTCCGTTTTCTCAAAAAACGTACGCAGCATATCCATATTAAGTGTTTTACCAAAACGACGGGGACGGGTAAACAGCGATACCATCGGTCTTTCGTCTAAAAAATCTTTGATAAACATCGTTTTATCAACATAATAGTATTCTTTAGATGCAATACAATAATCAGACACACCTACGGGCAACGGAAGGTCGGATTTCATCTTCTTTTTCTGATATGCGCCGCTTTTTATACGATTATCAACAGGCTTTTGGGCATTAGCAGGAATAGCCCAACTGCGTCCTGTTTTTTTAGCTCCGGCAATTCTTCCCTGATTACAAAGGTATGAAATGCGACGTTCACTTATATTCCACAGCAATGCAGCTTCTTTTACAGACATTGTATCAGCCATAATTGGTACCTCCCGACATTAATTCAATTATATTATACCCATTATATCGAACAAAGTCAAGTTCTTTCGGAATAATATCAGTTTAATCTCGACATTATTCCGAATTATGTATAAAAGATAGTATGCGTCTATCTACAGCTTCACACACTTGTCGAAAAATTCTTTTCTGTTTTTCTTGACTTTTTTCCGTTCTAGCAACTGAATCATCTAACCCAACCTCGCCAACAACTTGTGTGCTCTTTAATGCATTTGCAAAGCTTTGTCTGCAAAGTATCCTTGCTCAGCCCGTTGCCCCTCCTATTTCCCATATGAAATTACATTAATAAAAACTCATCCTCATCCGATGTTTCTACTGTAAACGTATGTTTTGTTGGCTCCATAAGCATTTCATCAGGATCGGATGTTTCTGTACCTCTTGTTTCGAATGTCGTTCCGGCCAGCCTAAATTCATCAGGATCAGACTCTTCTATTGAATGTGTAAAACCGGTTGGTTCTCCAAGGACAAAACCATCCGGATCAGAGGACTCAACCGATTTAGTGATTGTAGTGGGTCCGGTCAGCATAATTTCATCGGAATCTGAGCTCTCAATATTTTCCGTCAGTGCAGTAGGTCCTTTAAAAGCAATTCTAAATTCATCCGGATCTGAAAGTTCTGCTGAAGCTTTATCAATCGTTGCCTTAGTCATCATCCCCACATCATTCATAGCGGCATAATTACTTAATAAATGTTTCCGTAAATTATTTTCCATATCACTTCTCCAGAATAATTTTTATTTCATTTTTCTTTAATGTACCGTCAAAAATCAAAACAATTTCTTGTTGTTCAAACCGTTTTAATTCTTCTGTTATATGTTCTATATCTGCTCCATTATACAAAATAAGCACTTTTGTATATTCTCCAGTCTGTAATTTGGCAAGCACCGCATACCAATCAGCGGCTGATTTATCATATGTTTTTTCAAGCAGTTCCATTTGAAATGTATATACCTGGTTATCACCTGAATCAAAAATAGGCTGCTTATTAAAAGGTAAACCGACAGAAAAAACCGCTGTCAAAATAATTACAGCTATTATCCAGCGTTTTGTATATATTACAAAACTAACAAACATATCTGCTTTTCTTCTGGTTTGTTGCCAGTCGTAATAAATTTGCCAATTCTGCTCCTTGGCCTTATCATTACTTTCTTTTAAGTCCCTAAAAGAACTGGTAGTATAACCCCTGACATTAATTGCTTGGAAAATCCATGCACACAAATTAACATTTGCATAAATCAATAATATAAAGATAGCCTTTCCAAATATGTTTAACGATTCAATCATTGACCTGTCAACAAATGCAATAGCAAGAGGTATTACAGCAACGATAATTGTTGTAAAAGCATTAATTTTGTTGTAACTAATATCAATTCTCGACTTTTGAGCTGCCAAATGCTGAAGCAATGCCTCTTTTTCGATAGTACATTCTTCTCCTGTTAAGGAATCATAATGATTCTTATAATTTCTTTTCAGCTCATTTCCTTTTTCTTCTGAAAGTATAAAAGAATCCATTTCCGACAGCTGTTTAACCCTGAATATCGAAATTCTTTCACTGGGCTGCTTAATCGGAAATGACATGAATTGATATTTTTTCTCACCGAAAAGAATGCTTATTAAACTGAAATAATATTTATGTTGATCAGAACCTGGATTTGCTGTTAAAAATCCCAAGTCATCCGTCAATGAGAAGATTGGGAGATAGGCCCATATTCTCAATAATATATTTATAATTCTCATGCCCTTCTTCCCTCACAATAGCACTAACTAATTAGATATTCAACAATTTTTTGCGAAATATCCAACTTAAGACTCTGCTCAAGCCAAAGCCACTGACCATTTGGATTAATTTCAAGAAATATCCATTTAAGTTCAGGGGTTACAATAAAGTCAAATGCTCCAAACACCAGATTAAAGTCATCCATTAGTTTATAGCATTTTACAATAATATCATCCGGACAAGTAATTTGTGTATATCTATGGTTCTGATAATCTGCTCTCCAGTCGACTTTATTCTCTGTGTCAATTCGTATAGGATACATCTTTCTTCCCACAATAGTAACACGCACTTCAAATTGTTTCGGAATATATTCTTGTAAATATATAGGAGTAAGACTAATATCTTCATTTATTTCTTTGAACAAATTTGTCTGATATAATTCCCACCCATTTTTCCCATATGTTTTTCCTGTTGTTAATGGCTTAATTATAGACGCAGATTTTTCATATTTAATACATTCACCGTTGCTATTTCCAATATACGATTCTGGAATATTCCATCCATTTTTACTTACATACATCAACTGATATACCTTATTCTCCGTTTTTCGAAGGATGGATGGCCTAGTAAGTACTTTGCCGGAAAAGCAGTCTACAATTCCATTAATCACGGCGATAATATCTCTTTGAATCATTAAATGATATTGAGGGTCAAATGGACTCAAATCCGGCAGCATTGGCTTTCTATAATAAATAGAATAAATATCTTCTGATCTTATAAAAAAGCAGTCACTGGAAATACTCCACCCTTTATTACCTACGCAAAACTTATATTCATCAAATTTATCTACGTCAATACGAAAAAATTCTGCTTGTTCAGAATATCTATTAATGATATATGTGGCTGTTTCATCTATTGAACTTGTGATTATTAATACCCGTTTCGTTTCGAATCCTCCATCCATACTCTTCCTAATATAGTTAATTTAATCGAAATAATTTTCTATATCAAGATATCCTCAATTTTCTACATTTTACCACACCCTGGGTATAAATTACTATAAAAAAAAGAAAAGCCTGCCAGCTTTTCTGACAGGCTCCTCAATCCTTTAAATAAAAATCCGCACCTCTAGCTCCGTGTACTTATTTGACTCCGACCACAAAGTACGCCGATGACCAGAACCATACTTGCAACGGAGTTTAATTGTTCTTTCAGTAATTTTGCAGAAGTGTAGGTAACAGAGGGATTCTTTTCAACATAACTGCTCAAGAATTCCTCCATTTGTGGCTGAAAGGAAACATTCATATCAAATCCATAGCTCAACAAGGTTGGAGTCGTATAAATCTGCTTAAACACGATATCTGGCAAATACACAAAAGGTGCATCGCCGCCAATTTTCATAATGATTATATCCTGCTGCACTGGATAATCCAGAACCTCCACCAATTACAATTGCATCTACTTCTCTTACTTTTTCTGCGAATAATCGAATTTTATCACAATAACCCTGTCTCTCTGCTGTTCTCATCGTTTATTTGCCTTTCAAAATTTTCTCCATTATCCGTTTGCATTTTTTTGTAAAAATTTCGGATGATATCCTCCAACGAAATCTCAGACATTTTCTTTTCTGCGATCCGCTGAATCTCGTCATAATAGTCCTGCAAAGAATACTGTATATTCACACCCACACCACACTCCGGGTTTGTATGAGTATCCAAATGAAGCAGCGGTTTTTCTCCCTCTACTGCTTTATATACATCCAGAAGGGAAATATCTGCGGTTTCTCTTGTAAGTGTTGGTTTGGCGTGTCCGTGAACACTGTCGATCAAACCTCCCTTTTTTAATGCTCCCATCAATTGTCTGATAAATCCTGCATTCGTGTGAATGCTGACTGCCATAGCATTACTGGAAAGACTATCCAGCGGATTAAGTGCAATCAACACAAGCACATGAACGGCATCACTTAATTTATTTGAATATTTCATGTCGTATCTCCTTTGTTTGGTTTTATTGTTATTTTTAATATAACATCTATTGACTTTTCAGTCAAGTCATGCTATTATCTTTGATGTAAATTATAAAATAACACCTAGATGAATATACAATTATAAGGAGGCTAAATGCTATGACACGCATGCGTGAAATCCAAAATAAAATTGAAAACGCAGATGCCATTCTGATTGCTGCCAGCAACGGTCTCTCCATCTCCGAGGGATACCACCTTTTTGCTGACAATCCAGCATTTCGTGAATTATTCTCTGATTTTCGTACAAAGTACGGAATTCGGTGTATCATTCAGGGAATGACCTATCCCTATAAGACAGAAGAAGAAACGTGGGCCTTTTGGAGCCGTTTAATTACCCGGTATGTCCACAGCTACACTCCAACATGTCAGATGAAAGAATTGAAAAAAATCGTAGGAAAGAAGCCATATTTCATCATTACCTCTAATGCTGAAACACATTTTGAAATAGCTGGTTTTGATTCAAAAAAAATTTATGAAATTGAAGGCACTCTCATAGAAATGCAGTGTGCAAAAGCCTGTCATAAGACAATTTATCCGGTTACAGAAATGATTGAAAAAATGGCAGCCGCAGAAAAGGACGGACTTGTGCCCTCTGAACTGGTTCCCCGTTGTCCAATCTGCGGTGGCTCTATGCAGCTTCGATACGGATTTTCGCCCTCTTTTATTCAAGATGAGGATGCTTCTGAACGCTATATGACATTTATTGACCAATATTACAATCAGAAACTTGTTATCTTAGAACTGGGAATTGGTGCAGGAAATCGTTTAATCAAAGAGCCTCTGATGAAACTTGCTGCAAGTGGCAGAGATATTACTTACATTACCATCAACAAAGGCGAAATCTATATTGCCGGTAATATTAAAGATAAATCCTTTGGTCTGGATGGAGATTTAACAGATATTCTGGCAGAACTTTCTTCTGCACTATCTTAAATAAAAAGGAGCTATGTTATGAGTTATTATGAAAATTTAGTTATGAAAACCCAGGAAAACTATTCCAGATATTATAGTATGTATGCATCTGGTAAAACGCCGATCAAACTGAGTCAGAAAAAAGCGTTGGACTATCAGGCGCAGATAACAGAGTTTGCCCGCCGGGTAAAAGAAGCAGACTGCATCATTGTAGGCGGTGCTTCCGGTTTGTCCTCAGCAGGCGGCGGAGATTTCTACTACAGCGGAACACCGTCTTTTCAAAAGCATTTTGGAAAATTTGCTGATAAGTATGGATTTCAGGGTGCTTTTGCAGGTATGATGTATTCTTTCAAAACAAGGGAAGAATTCTGGGGCTATCTGGCAACATTTCTGCACACCACACAACATGCACCATTAAGAAAGCCTTATCGTGACCTGGATACAATCCTGAACGGGAAGGATTTTCATATTCTCACAACCAATCAGGACACACAGTTCATGCGATTATATCCGGAAGATAAAGTAAGTGAAATTCAGGGAGACCATCGGTTCTTCCAATGTTCCAAATCCTGCTGCGATGAAATTTATGATGCTTTACAGCCCGTAGATGCAATGTATCAGGCAATGGGAGACGGTACCAGCATCCCCACAGAACTGATCCCACATTGCCCGCATTGCGGAGCAGAATTATTTCCCTGGGTTCGCGGCTATGGTAACTTTCTGCAAGGGAAAAAATATGAAGAACAGTATCAGAAAATTTCAAAGTATATCTTGGAAAATGAACAGAAAAAAATTCTTTTCATTGAACTGGGCGTTGGCCGCATGACACCGATGTTTATTCAGGAACCCTTCTGGAATCTGACCCTATCACTTCCGGACGCATATTACATTTCCGTTAACGCTGAGTATAATTTTCTTCCTGAACAGATTGAGGATAAGGGAATTGCGATTCTTGGAAATATTGCCTCTGTGCTTGAGGATGTGCGGCTGGAAATAAATAAATGATGATCCAATGCATCTCAAGTTATAAATGTCATATTGAGATGACCTGGAAAACGATGATGTACGACCATTTATACAGCACCGCTTTCTTTCCTTAACATTCAGTATGATTACTAACAGAAAAAGCATTTGTAACAGGAGGTTGCATCACGAATTTTATGCGGATTTCTTCTTCGCGCACCCACGGCATTAAAGCACGCTATCCCTTAACTGCTGAATAAAAGGGACGCCAGACAATCATCTTCGCAAACTTTCCCTGTTCCAAAGGTATCTACCTGCACCATGACAGGCTGTGCAACACCGATGGCATAGGCCAGCGATACCTGACAGCAGTCGGCAAGTCCGGCGGCAACCATGTTTTTTGCAATATAGCGTGCCATATCCAGAACGCTGTCTGCGATCAGGTCGCATAGTTTGTCCGGATGTCCTTCCGTTACTGCTTCTGCTGTGAAAAATTCTAAAACACAAGGTTTTTCTCCATCGCTTATCAATATTTCTGTATAAATTCTGCCATTGTCATAATTTCCGGCATTTCAACATCCAGCACAAGAAAGACCTTATCACCTGTCAGGAAAACATCGATTCCTTCCATGATTGCGGTCGTAAGAATCGGGGAATCCTTTGTATCCCGCATTTCCGGGAATTCCTCCAGATTCAATGACTTCGGTGTATAAACAAGTTCAAACGGGAGTTTCCTTGTCTGAGCGGACGAAAAAAAGGACTCCTGAAACCTTAGATTATTTCTCTAAAGTTCCAAGAGTCTTAGTTCATGCTTGGACATTTAACTTAATTAAATACTCAAGTTAATTTCATATCACAAGACGGTTCTTTTGTTGAGTATCAAACAGCTTTGTTGAATATCAACTGAATAGTATTTCTGCCTCAAAAGTGGATAATCGGGTTTGCCCTGTAACATGATTTTAAGCCATTTATTTATTATTGATCGCTGCCTGTGCTGCCGCAAGCCGTGCAATTGGCACACGGAACGGTGAACAGGAAACATAGTTCAGTCCGTTTTTATGACAGAACTCGATGGATGAAGGATCTCCGCCGTGTTCACCACAGATACCGAGTTTGATATCCGGGCGCACCTGACGTCCTTTTTCCACTGCCATAGCGACAAGCTGACCCACACCATTCTGGTCTAACCGTGCAAATGGATCGGATTCATAGATTTTTGCTTTGTAGTAAGCATCCAGGAATTTTCCGGCATCATCACGGGAGAAACCGAAGGTCATCTGTGTTAAGTCATTCGTACCGAAGGAGAAGAATTCCGCTTCCTCTGCAATCTCATCTGCGAGCAGGGCTGCACGAGGAATCTCGATCATCGTACCGATATGATACTGCATATCGGAGCCTTTTTCTGCCTTCACCTGTTCTGCAGTTTCAACAACCACATCTTTGACAAATTTTAATTCTTTCTTTTCGCCTACGAGCGGAATCATAATTTCAGGAATGATGTCATAGCCTTTTTCTGCCTTCACTTCAATCGCAGCTTCCATAACGGCTCTGGTCTGCATTCTGGCAATTTCCGGATAGGTTACGGCCAGACGGCAGCCACGATGTCCCATCATCGGGTTGAATTCATGAAGCTCTGCACATTTTGCCTGAATAGCTTCCACAGTAAGACCCATATCTTTGGCCAGTTCAGCGATATCTTCCGGATCGGTCGGAAGGAATTCATGCAGCGGCGGATCCAGATAACGTACTGTCATCGGTCTTCCCTCGAGGGCTTCATACATTCCCTTGAAATCGGCCTTCTGGAACGGAATCAGTTCGCTCAGCGCTTCTTCTCTCGCTTCAACGCTGTCGGAAAGAATCATCTTACGGATTTTCGGAATACGGTCCGCTTCAAAGAACATATGCTCTGTACGGCAGAGACCGATACCTTCTGCGCCGAGTTTTACAGCATTTCTTGTATCCGCCGGTGTGTCCGCATTGGTACGGACTTTCATCGTTCTGTATTTATCTGCCCAATCCATCAGACGTCCGAAATTACCGGAAACGGAAGCTTCTTCGGTCTTAATATCTCCTATGTAAATATTACCGGTAGAACCGTCCAGAGAAATGTAGTCGCCTTCTTGAATCTTATGTCCGCCGAGTTCAAAATGTTTGGCTTCTTCGTCTATCTTAATATCACCGCATCCGGAGACACAGGCCGTTCCCATACCACGGGCAACAACGGCTGCATGGGATGTCATACCGCCGCGGACAGTAAGAATACCTTCGGCTGCATGCATACCTTCGATATCTTCCGGTGAAGTTTCCAGACGAACAAGAATAACTCTTTCGCCCTTTTCATGAGCCGCTTTGGCTTCATCGGCTGTAAAGTAAACTTTACCTGCGGCTGCTCCCGGAGATGCCGGAAGGGCTGAACCGATAACTTCGCCGTTATCCAGGGCCGCTTTATTAAATGTCGGATGAAGGAGCTGGTCGAGAGACTTGGCCTCAATACGGCAGACAGCTTCTTCTTCTGTAATCATCTTTTCATCCACCAGGTCACAGGCGATCTGAAGCGCAGCCTGCGCCGTACGTTTACCATTACGTGTCTGAAGGAAATAGAGTTTGCCTTCCTGAATGGTAAATTCCATATCCTGCATATCCCGATAGTGGTTTTCCAGCTTCATCGCCAGTTCCATAAACTGTTTATAGCAGTCCGGCATATCCTCTTCCAGTTTGGTGATCGGCTGAGGTGTACGCACACCGGCAACAACGTCCTCACCCTGGGCATTAATCAGATATTCACCATAAATGCCTTTGGCGCCAGTGGATGGATTTCGTGTAAATGCAACGCCGGTACCGGAAGTATCGCCCATGTTACCGAAGACCATCGTCTGAACATTCACAGCCGTACCCCAGTCTCCCGGAATATCATTCATACGGCGGTATACGATCGCACGAGGGTTGTCCCAGGAACGGAATACCGCTTTCACAGCTTCCAGTAACTGTGTCTTCGGATCCTGTGGGAACTCAGCGCCGTTCATGGCGTCACTGTAAACCTTTTTAAACCGGACGATCAACTCTTTTAAGTCATCTGCCGTCAGTTCCGTGTCGTATTTCACGCCTTTGGCTTCTTTGACTTCATCAATGATCTTTTCAAAGAAGGACTTCGGAACTTCCATAACAACGTCGGAAAACATCTGGATAAACCGACGATATGAATCGTATGCAAATCTCGGATTTCCTGTTTCTTTTGCGAAACCTTCAACGGAAATATCATTCAGTCCAAGATTCAGAATCGTGTCCATCATACCTGGCATCGAAGCTCTGGCACCGGAACGCACAGAAACCAGCAGAGGCTTTTCTGTATCCCCGAATTTTCGGCCGTTTTCTTCTTCCAGCCATTTTAAAGCTTCAAAAATCTGTCCCTGAATTTCTTCAGTAATCATCTTACCGCTTGTATAATAGTCAATACACGCTTCTGTTGTTACTGTAAACCCCTGTGGAATCGGCAAACCTAAATTTGTCATTTCTGCAAGGTTGGCTCCTTTACCTCCGAGAAGATTCCGCATCTGTGCATTCCCCTCTTTAAATAAATAAACCCATTTTGCCATAATAGATTCCTCCCCATTATATATTAAATTTTGCTGTAGCCTGTTAAAAAATGCCTATATGTTAATTATATAACAATACCCCAAATAATCAAGAATTAAAACTGAAATTTTTCTTCCAGGTATGCCGGTAATTCTTCAATCTTAATACGTACCTGTGCCATCGTATCACGTTCACGGACAGTGACGCAGCCGTCTTCTTCGGATTCGAAATCATAGGTGACACAGTATGGTGTACCGATCTCATCCTGACGGCGGTAGCGCTTACCGATATTTCCGCGGTCGTCATATTCACAGTTATATTTTTTGCTGAGCATCGCATAAACCTTCTCAGCGCCTTCATTCAGTTTCTTGGACAACGGCAGTACCCCGACTTTTACCGGAGCCAGCGCCGGATGGAAATGAAGGACGGTACGGATATCTCCGCCTTCCAGTTCTTCTTCGTCATAAGCGCCGCAGAGGAAAGCCAGAACCACACGGTCCGCTCCCAGAGACGGTTCAATAACGTACGGAATATATTTTTCTTTTTTCTGGTCATCGAAGTAGGTTAAATCTTCACCGGAAACGTTCTGATGCTGTGTCAGGTCATAATCGGTACGGTCTGCAATTCCCCATAATTCACCCCATCCGAATGGGAAAAGGAATTCGATATCCGATGTGGCCTTGCTGTAGAAGGATAATTCTTCCTGGTCATGGTCGCGCACACGCATCTCTTCTTCTTTCATGCCGAGAGATTTTAACCAGTTGATACAGAAGCTTCTCCAGTATTCAAACCATTCAAGGTCTGTATCCGGTTCACAGAAAAATTCCAGTTCCATCTGTTCAAACTCACGGGTACGGAAAGTAAAGTTTCCCGGAGTAATTTCGTTACGGAAGGACTTACCGATCTGTCCGATACCGAACGGAATCTTCTTTCGGGAAGTTCTCTGTACATTTTTAAAGTTGACAAAAATACCCTGAGCTGTTTCAGGTCTTAAATATACGGTATTTTTTGCATCTTCCGTAACACCCTGGAATGTTTTGAACATCAGGTTGAACTGACGGATCTCTGTAAAGTTGTGAGCGCCGCAGGTCGGACATGGAATCTTATGTTCTGCGATAAAGTCCTGCATCTGTTCGTTGCTCCATCCGTCAACGGAGGTTTCCAGAGGAATATTATTTTCCTGACAGAAATCTTCAATAATTTTATCCGCACGGAAACGTTCATGACATTCCTTACAATCCATCAGAGGGTCGGAAAATCCGCCGAGATGTCCGGAAGCCACCCATGTCTGAGGATTCATCAGAATCGCACAGTCCACACCGACATTGTATGGATTTTCCTGAATAAATTTCTGCCACCAGGCACGTTTTACATTATTTTTAAGTTCGACACCGAGGTTGCCATAGTCCCATGTATTCGCGAGACCACCATAAATTTCGGAACCCGGGTATACAAAGCCTCTGGCCTTTGCCAGTGCAACGATTTTTTCCATTGTTTTTTCCATTCGTTCATACCTCACTAAATTCTATTCATGTTTTATTGTATCCTTTATTCAAAGGTTTTTCAAGATTTTTTCTATGTACAATCTTTAGTTCTCTAATATTTTACCGTCAAAAAGTTCCCATATTCGTCATCACATCCAGAATTTCCAGTGATTTGAAATCTCGGTCAATATGTCTCCGGATATAACCTTCCATGATTTTCTGAAGCTCATGGAGCACCTCCGGCGAAACATTAAAGGTATACAGCCGTTCAATCGGCGATGTAATAATATACTGGATTGCATAAAGGGCCGAAGGACTTAACGGGAGCACCGTTCCGCCTTCTGCCAGACACCGGTCACAGAGGATTCCGCTGCGGACCGGGCTGAAATGGTTCAGGCCTTCTTCCGAACCGCAGATCACACAGTGAAATGCCTCCGGATATTCCCCGTTGACAACAAACGTCCGCAGTTCAAAAATCACCCGGATCAGCGGATAGGGCACCACATCCCTGCATAAAATCCGAAGGGTCTGATAGAGAAGCTTCAGCAGCTCTACTTCGTTATTATTTTCCCGGGCATAATAACCGGCCATTTCCAGAAAATAGGAGCCATAGCAGGCTTTCATCGGATCCCTCGGGATAATTTCAAAATAGTTGGTAATCTCGGCCCCGGTCAGCGTATAGGCATTTCGTCCCTCGATCACCCGGAAGGTACCGAAGGCGAAAAGCTGGGTGCTGGCCAGCATCGGACTGTACTGCCGTCTCGCCCCTCTGGCAAAGGCGGTAATCTTTCCCCGCTCCTTTGTCAGAAGAACTACCCGGCGGTCATATTCATTTATTGGCGAAGATGCAATGACCATACCGGTCACCGCTGTAGCTTCAATCATTCCATCACCTAATATTCGTTTTTATCATAGCCGAAATTCTTAATAAGAAAATCGCTGTCTCTCCAGTCTTTTTTCACCTTGATCCAAAGCTGGAGATTCACCTTTGTATCCAGAAGGTTTTCAATTTCAATCCGGGCATTTTTGCCAATCTGCTGAATCATCTTTCCCTGTTTTCCGATAATCATCCCTTTATGAGAATCCCTCTCGCAGACAATCGTGGCATGAATGTCCATAATATGGCTCTGACGGCGCATTTTCATGGAATCCACAGAGACGGCGATGCCGTGAGGGATTTCCGCATCCATCAGACGCAGCACTTTTTCACGGATGAGCTCCGCCACAATCTGCCGTTCCGGCTGGTCGGTGACCACATCGTCATCGTAGAATTTCGGTCCCTCCGGAAGGTATTTCATCACCGAAGCAATGACCTCACCGCAGTTCTCCCCGGTGAAAGCACAGCACGGAATAATTTCCGCAAAGTTGAGCTGGCCGCCGTAAACTTTCATAACCTCCAGCAGCTCTTCTTTCTTTACCATGTCCATTTTATTGATGACAAGGATCACCGGTGTTTTCGTCTTCTGAAGCTGTTCAATAATATGCTGTTCGCCCGCCCCGATAAAGGTGGAAGGCTCAACCAGCCAGAGGATCACATCGACCTCGTTCAGTGTCCGTTCTGCCACCGTCACCATATATTCCCCGAGCTTGTTTTTCGCCTTATGGATTCCCGGTGTGTCCAGGAAAACGATCTGGCCGTTATCATCTGTATAAACGGTCTGGATCCGGTTCCGGGTCGTCTGTGGTTTATTGGATGTGATCGCGATTTTCTGACCGATCAACTGGTTCATTAACGTGGATTTTCCGACATTTGGCCGTCCGATCAGCGTCACAAAGCCGGATTTAAAATTTTTATTTTCCATCTTTTCTCCTATCATGCTCCGGTCAGCGGTTCAACCTTCTGGAACATGTCTTTATTCTCCTGTATTTTTGCCTGACTGCCGACAACACAGCGGATACCGGAATGAACAATGGCATCCACAATGCCATAGAGGCTCCGGATGGTTTCCACATCCGTGCCAAGCATTTCATCCCGCCGTTTCTTCAACTGGGCGTAGGTCGTATGGGTCAGCCATGCCCCCAGAGACCGAGCCCCTTTATCCGCAGCGCTGAGAGGAACGTCAATGCCGCTCACGGCGCCGATAATAAATTTACGTATTGTCCGTTCATCCGCCGCATAGTTTTTCACGTAGTCCACGGCTTCCTCGTAAACGTCATAGGTTTCTTTCAGATTCGGGTCCCGGTAAGACGTAAAGTATCCGGTGCCATTCGGTGAAAATCCGCACATACATCCATAGGCGCCGCCCTGAACCCGCAGCCGTATCCAGAGATAATCATAATTCATCAGAACCTTCAGCACATTTAAAGCGCCGTGATAGGAATATCCGGCACGGGCAAAATCTCCGGCACAGGCATCGTACTGAACCATTCCCGCCGTCGTATAGGCTTCCCTCTGAACCCCCTGCATCGCCTGACGCAGCGCAGATTTCACACATGGAAGAATTTCACCCTTCTTCCGGCTTTCCTGTCCCTCCGGTTCCGGTCTGAGCGACGCTTCTGCCATCGGCTTCTCCAGCGCCTTAAGCATCGGTTCCGTCAGCATTTCCACAGACGTTTCCGAAGCAGTGATATCAATAAGAAGATTTTCCTTTCTTAAAATAATATCCAGCGTCTCTTTCAGGTTTGAAACGATTTCTTCCTTTAAATCCTCAAAATTTTTATTCAGATTTTCAATAAACCGGTAGTAAGAAAGTCCTTCTTCATATTCTTTATAAATGCCCGCAAGAGACTGAAAGCTGTTGGCCCGGTTGACGGCAACCATATGTCCGCTGCCGTTCATCATCATTTCCAGACGGGATTTAAGCTGTCCGATAATTTCCTTTAAGCGCCGGGTATCCTCCAGACAGCTCTCCGTCAGAAGCTCCGTCATCAGACGGGCGCCTTCTTCCAGCTTTGGCTGCAGCACCTTCATGGAAACTTCCATTTTCGGATAGAGGGTGCTGTGGCATCCCTGTTCCGTGTAAATACTCGTTCCTACCCGGATACCGCCGGTGTGGATGTTGATCTCGTCGGCAAGTTCCGTATAATTCCGCTGTTTTGTATCCAGATTTCCGAGCACCGATGCCAGAAGTCCGATATACGGGATTTTCAAAAACGGCACGCAGCCGGTATCGAAGACCCACTTGGCATAGACGATCCCCCGGCTTTCCACCGGATGATATAAGACCGGATAGCCGCCAATCTCCTGGTACTGATTGCAGAAAGGCTGAGGGTCCGGTTCAATGTCTTTAATTTCAAGAATCGGAATTTTTTCCAGATCTTCCGGACTTGAAGGTTCCTCCTGATACTTTTTCAGCCGCTTCGTCTGCTGCACAAGATTTTCCAGTTCTTCCGCTGTCAGCGATGCCTTATAGGCTGCCAGCGCCTTTTCAACCTCCGCTTCCTTCGCTTCTGTCAGACCCTTTTCCGGCGCCAGAATGAGCAGGGAGCTGTGATGGTTGTCCAGAAGATATGTCCGGATCAACTGTTCAAAATAGCCGTTTTCAATCTCCGCCTTCAAAGCTTCAAAGGTATCGCTGGCCTGAATATGGATAAATGGCCGGGTCTCGTCATAAAGCCAGCTGTCCATCATCTGAAGGCCGTACATAAGGCCTGCCGGGTACCGTCCGAAATCCCCTTCCCGGTATTTGAATTCATAATAATTAATCGCCGCCATCAAAGACTTTCTCTGAATTCCGTTCTTTACCAGATCTTCCAGTGTTTCCCGGAGGATCCGCAGGAATTCTTCTTTTTTCGATGCTTCGGAATTTTTTACAATAATGCACATATAGGGCTGCAGGATTCCGTTGTCCAGTTCGCCGAAAACATCCCTGCCGACACCGCTTTCCAGCAGCGCTTTCTTAAGCACTGCCCCCGGTGATGACATGAGGACATATTCCAGAATCTGCATCGCCAGATAGAGCTTCCGGTCCAGACTTGTTCCAATGACTGCATTATAGCTGAGATAGGTATTTTCCTTCAGTTCACTGTCATCGCTGACCGCAAATGTGCTGCGGACCTCCCGCATTTCCTGAAATGCCGGCTGATACTCAATCGCAGAATCCACAGAGATCGCATCATAATCTTTCAGATAATTTTCATCAATAAATGTCAGTTTTTCCGTCACATCCATGTTGCCGTAAAGATAAATCCAGGCATTCGACGGATGATAATAATTCCGGTGAAAATCCAGAAACTGTTCATAGGTCAGATCCGGAATATTCGCCGGGTCTCCGCCGGATTCCACACCATAGGTCGTATCCGGATAAAGCGTCTGGGTAATCTTTCGGAAAAGCACCTGTTCCGGCGAAGAAAAAGCGCCCTTCATCTCATTATAGACGACCCCGTTGTACTTCAGCGGACTGTCCACACTTTCAAGTTCATAGTGCCAGCCCTCCTGCATGAAAATTTCTTTAAACTGATAAATGTTCGGATGAAATACCGCGTCCAGATAAACGTTCATCAAATTCTGGAAATCTGCATCGTTACAGCTCGCCACCGGATAAACGGTTTTATCCGAATAGGTCATGGCATTCAAAAAAGTATTCAGAGACCCCTTGACCAGTTCTACAAAAGGGTCCTTGACCGGAAATTTTTCCGAACCGCAGAGTACCGAGTGTTCCAGAATATGTGCAACGCCCGTGCTGTCTGTCGGCGGCGTCCGAAATGCCACATGAAATACCTTATTGTCATCATCATTGGATAACAGAGCAATCCGGGCTCCGCTTTTTTTATGTTTTAAAAGCCATGCATCGGACTTTAGTTCTTCAATATAGCTTTTTTCAAGTACCGTATATGCCTCCGGTATTTTTGTTGTCAAATTCATTATTCTGCCTCCATTCACACTATATAAACTGTACCATATTCCCGGGATTTATACAACAGGATTACTCCCTGCTTTTCTCCGTTCGTATCCACACTTTCACATCGTCAATAAAGGTTTTCCAGGCATCCTCATGCTCCACATAATATTTCGGACAGATTTTTCCCGTCACATCGTAATGACGGATCACATCCTTCGGCGACAGGTCCAGATACATGCAGAGCCATCCGGTCAGATTGACAAGGGCGCTGTATGTATGTGCATTAAATTTTCCATCGGCTGTTTCATGGCAGACTTCGATGGAAACCGTATCTGAATTCCGTTCATTGGAACAGTATGCGATCTCATTGGTCGGTATGCACTGGATGATCTCCCCCTCCAGGCCTACAATAAAATTACTGCTGGCATGGGTATCCCGGCTGTCCTTCAGCCCTTCGAAATAATCCCGGTTCGCCTGAGCCGTACTTCCCGGATTCCCAACGTAATGAATGACGATTCCCTTCAGTTTTTCCGTCGGCAGACACGGTCTGGAATAGTCATTCGGTGTGAGAAGCTGAACGTCAATATAAGGACGCCCATCATCGTAATTCGGATCCGGCTGCCCATAGGGACTTCTTCTGCCATTCCCCCGGCAGGCATTGAAGATTATCCCGAACAGGGTGAGCACAAGCACGATCACACATCCGAAAAATGTCAGGCGCCGGAGCTTTGTTTCATTCATCTGAATCTTTTTAATAATCCCACCTTCTATCCGATAAATAAAACAGGGTGCCGCCAATGGACAGCACCCCGTATAAATTCACTGCATTATTATATGCTATGCACGATTTTCCGCTTCGTTCTACACTCTGTTTAGTCTACACTGTAGTTCGGAGCTTCTTTTGTAATCTGAATATCATGCGGATGGCTCTCTTTTAAAGATGCCGCACTGATCTTCATGAATCTGCCGTTATTCTTTAATTCTTCGATGTTCTTTGTACCGCAGTATCCCATACCTGCACGCAGACCACCGATCAGCTGGAATACCGTATCTTCCACGAGACCTTTGTAAGCCACACGGCCTTCAACGCCTTCCGGAACAAGTTTTTTCGCATCTGCCTGGAAATAACGGTCTTTACTTCCGTTTTCCATCGCTGCGATGGAACCCATACCACGGTATACTTTGTACTTTCTTCCCTGGTATAATTCAAATTCTCCCGGACTTTCATCACAGCCGGCAAACATACTGCCCATCATACATACGCTGGCTCCGGCTGCGATCGCTTTTGTCACATCGCCGGAATATTTGATACCGCCGTCGGCGATGATCGGAATATCGTATTCTTTAGCAACGGAGTAAGCATCCATCACTGCGGATACCTGAGGCACACCGATACCGGATACGACACGGGTTGTACAGATGGAACCCGGTCCGATACCAACCTTCACCGCATCAACACCGGCTTCGATCAGAGCTTTTGTCGCTTCTGCTGTAGCAACGTTACCGGCGATCACCTGTAAATCCGGATAAGCTTCTTTGACCATGCGGACACATTTGATAACGTTTGCAGAATGTCCGTGAGCAGAGTCGATAACAATGACGTCAACTTTTGCTTTAACAAGGGCATCCACACGTTCCAGAATGTTCTGTGTCACACCAACACCGGCGCCGCAGAGCAGACGTCCCTGGGAATCTTTTGCGGACAGCGGATATTTAATCTGTTTTTCAATATCTTTAATGGTAATTAATCCTTTAAGATTAAAATTATCATCGACGATCGGAAGTTTTTCCACACGGGCTTTGGCGAGAATCGATTTCGCTTCGTCCAGTGTCACGCCTTCTTTCGCTGTAATCAGATTTTTGGAAGTCATACATTCGTAAATCTTCTTTGTAAAATCTGTTTCAAACTTCAAATCGCGGTTTGTAATAATACCAACCAATTTTCCGTTATCTGTAATCGGAACACCGGAAATACGGAATTTTGCCATCAGCATGTCCGCATCGGCTAATGTATGATTCGGGGATAAGGAAAATGGGTCGGAAATAACACCGTTCTCAGAACGTTTTACCTTATCAACCTCTTCTGCCTGCGCCGCAATGGACATATTTTTATGAATAATACCGATACCACCCTGTCTTGCCATGGCGATTGCCATGCGATGTTCTGTAACGGTATCCATTCCTGCACTCATTAACGGTACATTCAAACAGATTTTTTTCGTCAGATGTGTCTGAACACTGACCTGATTCGGAATGACTTCCGAAAATGCAGGCACCAGAAGCACGTCATCAAAGGTAATGCCTTCACCGATAATTGTACCCATTCTTATCATCCTCTCTTTCTTAAGTTCTCATTTTCTTTGTAAAGTTTTTACAAAGTATAACAACTCTGCCGACAAAAGTCAACACGCGGTTGTCATAATAAATTCTTAATTGGTTATTAAGTCTGCCTTATAGTATGCCCGGCCCGTACAATTGTCTTTCACAGCAAAAATCAAAGGTCACGGATTCTTTTGAACAGATTTAAAAAGAGCCCCGGGCCGGTGATCCCGGCTCGGAACTCTCATATATTTATTTTGGAATCTTTATGAAATTACATCATGCCCATTCCGCCCTGAGGCATCGCAGGCATTCCCGGATTTTCCGGTTTGATCTCAGCAACAACGGATTCTGTCGTCAGCAGTGTGGAAGCTACGCTTGTCGCATTCTGAAGAGCGCTCCGTGTCACTTTGGCAGGGTCGATAATACCGGCGTCTACCATGTTGACATAAACTTCGTTCAGTGCATCGAATCCAACGCCCGGTTCGCTTTCACGGACTTTATTGATAATTACAGCGCCTTCCAGACCTGCATTTGCAGAAATATGGAATAATGGTGCTTCAAGGGCTTTAAGAACGACATTGGCTCCGGTTCTTTCATCGCCGGAAAGTTCTTTGGCAAGCTCTGCAACCTTCTTGGAAGCATGGATATAAGCGGAACCGCCGCCGCAGATGATACCTTCTTCAACGGCTGCCCGTGTTGCTGCCAGAGCATCTTCCATACGGAGTTTCTTTTCTTTCATTTCAGTTTCTGTTGCTGCGCCGACTTTAATTACGCCGACACCGCCGGAAAGTTTTGCAAGTCTTTCCAGTAATTTTTCCTTATCGAATTCCGAAGTTGTTTCATTGGCCTGGGTCTGAATCTGGCTGCATCTTGCTTTGATCGCATCCGCATCACCCATACCGTCAACGATGATGGTATTTTCTTTTTCAACTCTGACGGATTTTGCGCGTCCGAGCATATCCATCGTAGCGTCTTTTAATTCATAACCGAGTTCTTCGGAAATCACTGTACCGCCTGTGAGGATCGCGATATCCTGAAGCATGGCTTTTCTGCGGTCGCCAAAGCCCGGAGCTTTTACTGCAACGACGGAGAATACACCCTTTAAGCGGTTAACAACCAATGTTGCCAGCGCTTCGCCTTCAACATCTTCCGCAATAATTAAAAGTTTTGCACCGGTCTGTACGATCTGTTCCAGAACAGGAAGGATTTCCTGAATGTTGGAGATTTTTTTATCGGTAATGAGGATATATGGATTATCCAGTTCAGCCACCATTTTATCAAGGTCTGTGGCCATATATGCGGAGAGGTAACCTCTGTCAAACTGCATACCTTCCACCAGATCCAGCTCGGTCTGCATGGTTTTGGATTCTTCGATGGTGATAACACCGTTTGTGGAAACTTTTTCCATCGCTTCTGCAACCATTTCACCGACATTTTCATCGCTTGCGGAAATAGCGGCAACCTTGGCGATCTGATCCTTTCCTGTAATTGCAGAGCTCATTTCCTTAATGGCTGCAACCGCACATTCGGTCGCTTTCTGCATACCTTTTCTTAAGATGATCGGATTGGCTCCTGCAGCGAGGTTTTTCATACCTTCATTAATCATCGCCTGAGCGAGAACCGTTGCGGTTGTTGTACCGTCACCGGCAACATCGTTTGTTTTTGTGGCAACTTCTTTCACAATCTGAGCGCCCATATTTTCAAAAGCATCATCCAGCTCGATGTCCTTGGCGATGGTTACACCGTCATTTGTAATTAATGGTGTTCCGAAGGATTTATCCAGAACAACATTTCTTCCTTTTGGTCCTAAAGTCACGCGGACAGTATCTGCTAACTGATTTACACCGGATTCCAGAGCTTTTCTTGCCTCTGCACCATATTTAATTTCTTTTGCCATTTCAATCTACCTCCAAAAAATTATGATAAGCCTGAATTATTCTACAACCGCTAAAATGTCGGACTGTCTGACGATCATATATTCTTCGCCTTCCAGTTTCACTTCTGTTCCGGCATATTTGGAATAAATAACGGTCTGGCCCACAGCCACTTCCATCTTCACTTCTTTGCCGTCAACCACTCCACCGGGACCTACTGCGATAACTTCCGCTTCCTGTGGTTTTTCTTTTGCCTGACCGGTCAGAACGATTCCGGATTTTGTTGTTTCTTCTGCTACACGCTGTTTTAATACGACTCTGTCGCCCAATGGTACTAATTTCATATCTAAATTCCTCCTGACATATCTGTTTCTGTTTATTAGCACTCATTTACATCGAGTGCTAATCGCTAGGTATATAATATTTTATTCTTTCCCAATATGCAACTCGTGAAACTTTTGTATTTTTCCATATATTTTTAAATATCTTTGAATTGCTCTTATTTTCTTTAAATATCTCTGTTTTTCATTTTTTTATTCCGGTACAGAAAAAGGATGCAAAGCACTGCTGCCCTGCATCCTTCGTATATCGTATTATTTACCCGGTTTGTAAGAACTCTTCATGGAAACGATCCGGTTGAATACCAGATGCTCCGGCCGACTGTCTTTTTCATCCACGCAGAAATAACCGTTACGGACAAACTGGAAGCTGTCTCCCGGTTTTGCTTCCGCCAGAGATGGCTCCAGATAACATTCCTCCAGAACCTGCAGGGAATTCGGATTCAGGTTCAGAGAACCGTCTTCATTGTAAACACCCTTTTCTTCATCGACCAGGTTTTCATAAAGACGTACCGTCGCTTTAACAGCCGTCGGTGCAGCCACCCAGTGAATCGTTCCTTTGACTTTTCGTCCGGTAAATCCGCTGCCGCTCCGTGTTTCAGGATCGTAGGTACAGTGGATTTCTGTAACCTTTCCGTTTTCATCCTTCTTATAGTCCACACAGGTCACAAAGTAACCATTCATCAGGCGGACTTCATTTCCAGGGAAAAGGCGGAAATACTTTCTCGGAGGTTCTTCCCGGAAATCGTCTCTTTCAATATAAAGTTCACGGCTAAACGGTACCTGACGGACGCCCATCGCCTCATTCTCCTGGTTGTTCACCACATCCATGTACTCAATCTGGCCTTCCGGATAGTTGTCAATAATCAGCTTCACCGGATCGAGAACCGCCATCACACGGGAACGTTTCAGTTTCAGATCATCCCGGATACAGTATTCAAGCATGGCGTAGTCGACGGAACTGTTGCTCTTGGATACCCCGGCCAGCTCCATAAATGTCCGGATGGATTCCGGTGTGAAACCACGGCGGCGCAGCGCTGCGATCGTGACAAGGCGCGGATCGTCCCAGCCGTCCACAATACCTTCGTCAACCAGACGTTTGATATAACGTTTTCCGGTCACCACGTTCGTCAGATACATCTTTGCAAATTCAATCTGCTTTGGAGGCTGCGGATATTCCAGTTCACGGACAACCCAGTCGTACAGCGGACGATGATCCTCAAATTCCAGCGTACAGATGGAATGGGTGATTCCTTCGATCGCATCTTCGATCGGATGGGCAAAATCGTACATCGGATAAATACACCATGTATCGCCGGTATTGTGATGATGCATCCGTGCCACACGGTAGATGACCGGGTCACGCATATTCATGTTCGGAGAAGCCATGTCGATTTTGGCACGAAGGACTTTGGATCCATCCGGAAATTCTCCGTTTTTCATCCGTTCAAAAAGATCCAGGTTTTCCTCAATCGAACGGTCTCTGTAAGGGCTGTTCTTTCCCGGCTCTTTTAATGTACCGCGGTATTCCCGAATCTGTTCGGCATTCAGATCACATACAAAAGCTTTTCCTTTTTTAATCAGCTTAATCGCCGCTTCATACATTTGTTCAAAATAATTTGAAGCGAAACGGACTTCACCGTCATATTTTGCGCCAAGCCATTCAACATCCTTAATAATGGATTCCACGAATTCTGTTTTTTCTTTTGTCGGATTGGTATCGTCGAACCGAAGGTTGAAATGGCCGTGATATTCCTGGGCCAGCCCGTAGTTAAGTAAAATGGACTTTGCATGACCGATATGAAGATAGCCGTTAGGTTCCGGTGGGAAACGTGTCGCAATCTTCTGGGTATGACCTTCCGCTAAATCTTTATCGATAATCTGCTCAATAAAGTTTTTCGATACAACTTCTTTTTCTTCTATTTTTTCTTCCATAACATCTGCCTCCTGTTATTTTGTAACCTTTATCATCATATCATAATTTTAAGATTTTGTCCGCAATTAACGTTGTCCGGTCATTGCCTCATGCTCTTTTCGGATTTCCTGATAAAGCTGCCAGGAATTCCACCGGCAGTTGGTCGGCGTCAATACCGCTTTATAATCCACCCGCTCAATGCCCGCTTTACGCATGCCCTTTAAAAACTGGTCCAGACGGCTGTTTGAAAAGCCTTTCATCACCATCATCTCATCGGAAAAAACTTCCGCCTCAGCATCCGCCTTCTCGGGAACAACGTCCTTCATCCCGGCCAGCACGCCAACGGGAAGGCTGTATTCCTCCGGATTCACAACGCGGATACGCATCCCCATGCGAACCAGAAGAAAACGAAGTTTCCGCCCTTTATCATTATCCAAATTATATAAAAGCACCGTTTCTCCACTCGGTTTTATCATCATTACCTCCCGGATTAAACCTTTTCCCAATTTTCTGTAAAAATTTTAACTCAATAGATTATATCCAGTATTTATACAGCCGTCAAGCCGTTTCGGGTTTATTGCTTACATTCCAAAAATCATGCAGAGTATATATTATAAGAAAAAGCCTTGATTATTCAAGGCTTTTGTAAGCTGATGACGGGAATTGAACCCGTGACCCCTTCCTTACCAAGGAAGTGCTCT
>ERZ1673697.1713-NODE-1713-length-23112-cov-27.383831_pt1 | contig 23112 bp, 17 predicted proteins | sample MGYA00580227_ERZ1673697 | MGnify/ENA primary metagenome ERZ1673697 (study PRJEB41218, sample SAMN15661759) | gut metagenome | host: Homo sapiens | place: Canada: London | collected 2015-08-20/2019-03-30 | study: EMG produced TPA metagenomics assembly of...
TTGACCCATCGGGTCTGTCCGAGCCTCAGACAAGGCAAAATGAAGTCGCGGAGCACAGGGTAACGGATGGCTCCAACGGCCGGTATGCGATCCCTTTTCGATGAAACCGGAAAAATTCTTCCTCTGATTCCGGAAGCACCAGACTGATGTGGCAGACGTTCTCCGCGCTGCGGCTGGACATCATGTGGACGGATAGATGGTACTGGTCGTCATCGTCAATGACCAGACCCTTGAGCGCATTGCTCACGGCTTTCCACCCCTTGTTGTCCTGATCGAATACATGCCGCCCATCCACGTCACTGTGTTCGTCGATCACCAAAAGCATCTGCTTGAAATGCAGCCGGAAGTTTGTGCGCTGCATATACGCGGTCAAAAGCTGCCGCACGGTGTCCGTCAGCCAAGTCGCGGGCATATACCGGCAGTGCGGCAGCAGCGTATCGATCTGCATATGCACCCAGCCCGCGCCCGCGATCTCGATGTGCCCGGACGGAAGCTGAAACTCCAGCCCTTCGCGCCGGCCATATCCACCGATACCCGGCATCTGCGTTTCACAGAGGGAGCGCAGATGGAGCGTCGCGGACTCAAAGAAATACGCGGTTTCCTCCAGCGTGAGCTGCAATTTCTCGCGGCTCATTTTACCGCCGTCCGCAAGCGCCGTCAGCGTATTGGCTTTCTGTAAAGCCCGGCTGACGACCGACTGGATCTTCTTCATTTCCTTTGCAAAGCGTTCTTCGTTCATCTGTCTTGTTCCTTTCTCTTTAACAAATCTGTTGGGGATGTTGTAATGGCGTCATATTCTTTCTGCGTCGCGTAAAAAGCGATGGGTACATGGTTATAGCCGATGCACAGAAGCCCTTCGCCGCGGCGGAATCTTGTGATCTGACGAACCTCCTCCTCGGAGAGATTCAGGACATTTTGAATCAGCCGCGCCTCCTGTTCTTCCATCTGCATGACGATCTTGATGCGGCTGGAATCCAGAATCCCTTTGCCGTACTTGCCGTTATCCAGCGAGAACAGATCCTGCATACCCTGCGTGGACGTGATGGCGATACCGCCGAGGCCGCGGATGGTCTTAACCATTTCCTGAATGTACCCTGCCGCCAGTGGGTTGGAGTTTGCGCCGACCAGCGACCAGAGCTCGTCCGAGATGAGCGCAGAGAGCTGCCCACCTGCGCCGGAGATGAGGTCATTCGCAATATCCGTCGCCCAGAAGATACCGGGCAAAAGCAGATCGTCGGGCATACCAGACGTGTCAATGACGATGTATTTGTTGTCGAGGTCAATTTCATTCCGGCTGCCCATCGCAGAGGCTGAGCCGGTCACATACCGTGCCAGCACAACGGCCAGATGCCGCGTGTCCGCGCTTTCCTGCAGCACGTCATACCAATCCGCCAGAATAGGCATTCTGCCAAAACTCCCGTCCTCGTTCAGAACAGAAGCATTGTCAAACGTGATGCCATACCGCCGGTAACACTCGACCAGCGACGTGTCCAGATAGTTCCGGTCTTCGTCGCTGAGGTCACGCTTTTGCAGGCTGTACCAGATGATGAGCCGCGAAATTTTATCCGCCAGCACGGAATCATCCCGGGAAGCAAGCCCCTTGAGGCCCGCGTAGGTGTCCAGCGATTTTCTGCGGATCGCCATGATATTCGGGCAGTCCGGCGAGGACGGGGACATCCGCAGATACAGACCGCCAAGCTGTTCGCAGCGCGGGCGAAACTCATGACCTTTCTTCGGAATGATGTAAATGACACGCTTGCCCTGTTGCCGTAAGCGTCCGCCGACGCATTGGAGCGTGAACGTCTTACCTGCACCCGACGAGCCGCCGATCCAGATGTTGCCGTTCGTATATTTATAGTCGTCATAGGGGTTCAGAAAGACCGGCGAACGGTTGTACATATTGAGACCGAGAAAGATGCCGTTGCGGTCGGATAACTCATAGGACGCGAATGGGAACGCCGCCGCCACGCCGCTGGTGAGTGCATTCCGACGCGATTTACGCTCAATATCCGGGTCGAGATAGAGAATTGGGAGCATGGACAAAAACGCCTGCTCCTGCTTGTACTCGCACCGGCGGGCGATCATGTCCACAGAGACACACAGCTTTTCTACCGCCGTAACGCGATGCTCCAGCGTCTCCGGATCACCGGCCGTGACCTCAATGAGCGTGTGCATATAGTAAAAATCCTCGCCCTGCCGGTTCATTACGTCTTTTAAGTACATCCCGGAAGAAATGGCGCTGTCCAGCTCCTCAAAGTCCTGCCGGGTGTCGGCAACGTCGCGCATCCGGCTGCGGTTCATCATAGTCTGCTGGGAGATCTTCGCCAGAATTTTCTCCTTGGATTGCTTGTCAAAGTGGAACGAAATACTGACGCCCTCGCCAGCCTCGACCAGCGGAGCCAGCCAGCTTGCGCCGACGGTCGTGGAATACCCGTAGCCCGTGATGTAAAGATAGGCATGAAAAATGCCGTCCACTACAATGTAGTCCCGGCTTTTGGTGTCCACGCTCGTGGGCGAGAGAATGTCCAGAATTGTTGTAGAGCCTGCTTCTAACTCGCTCAGATCCGGCGTTTCCGCGCCAAACAGCAGACGTTTGAGAAACGGCTGCTTCTTCGGCTGTTCCTCAATAATCTGCTCCTGCTCCGGCGGCAAGTTGGGCGGCAGGGCGGGTTTATTTTTGCGGTTCTTTTTCAAGTGGATCACACTCCTTGAAATTATTTGGGTTTTGGATATAATAGAATCAGAAAGGGGGCGTCTGTATGAGTACATTATCCTTCAAAGCGTTTTGCATTGAATACTATGCCGCGCACATCGGGCGGCCCAGCAATGAGGTCTATGCGCTGTTTGAGCGAACCGGACTTCTGAACCTGCTCGACGAAGATTATGAAGATTTGCACGGCATGAGCATGGAATACCTGATGCAGTTCTTCGACCGGTATCTGGAGGGCGCGGCATGATTTTGTATCACGGAAGTACGATGGAGGTTTCACAGCCGCACATTCTCAAATCCGAAATCGGTCGTGACTTTGGTTTTGCATTCTATACCACGGATATTCAGGCACAGGCTGAACGCTGGGCCAGACGCCGCGCCATGATCGAGAGCCGCCGTACAAAAACGAAGGTTCAGGCTATTGTCAGCGTCTACGAATGGGACGAGGATGCTGCAAAGCAGCTTCGGTTTTTGCAGCTTGACGGTGCGAGCATGGAATGGTTGGATTTGGTCGTGACCTGCCGCAGTCGAACAGATTATTCTCACGGCTATGACATTGTCGAGGGCAAAATTGCAAACGATAATGTGGGTGAAACGGTATCCTACGTTATGCAGGGGATCATGCGTAAAGAAGACGCCATCGAGCGGCTGTGGTTTGAGCAGATCAACAATCAAATCGCGTTTTGCACGGAAGCGGCTCTGCGCACGCTTCATTTTCAGAACAGCTATATCTGCGGGAGTGTGAATCCATGAATCACAGCACAACACGCGCGACGATTTTGCCGGAGATTATCCGGAAAATTATGGCGCACGATCATCTGAGCGAAGATGAAGCCTTGAGGGCCTTTTATTCCTCCGCAACCGGTGCGTCCTTTGCTGACGATGAGACCGGACTTTATGGTCAGTCGCCGAATTATGTTTTTGGCTTGTATTTGGATGAAATGACTGCAGACAACAACTGATAGTATTTGTTAAAAAAGAATGCATAGGCTATAAAGCAAATAACAATCACAATATATGCTAGGGCAATTACGACAGCATGGTTGGGCTAAAGTATAGATCACGCGTTAGTTCAACGCAGATATCCAACAATAGCAGTTTTTGAGGAACGGATTCATCCGTTCCTTGTTTATTCTCCATACACCCCATGCACCTCCGTGGTCATGTCGAACACGCCCTCCGGGAGCTTGACACGCAGACTCGTTCCCTTGTTGATGAGTTCATACAAAAGCTTCAGCACGAAATCGTCCGTGTAGCGCGGCTCTAAGACCTCCAATTCGCAGATACCGTAATCCGTAGTGCTGTATCCACAGGTACGGCAAGAGGCCGTTCGGCCATGTTGACTGGAAGAAGAATTGCTCCATGATCCGTAGCTCATGCTGTGGCTGGCGTATTCGTAATCCGAATCGCCGCAGTTCCGGCAATAGGCTTCGCGCCGGTGCTGCGAGGCTGAATACTGCTCCCAGCTTCCATAAGAATAGCTGTGACCGGTTGCGTAGATGGTTTCGTTCTTGGTCTGACCGCAGGCACAAGAATAGCTTCTGTAGCCATTGCTGGTGCAGGTAGCCGCCTGCTGACTTTGCAGCACCCACGTATGGCTGCCGCAGTCCTGGCAGGTACCGGAACCGTAACCACCAGCGCCGTGACTCTTATAGGTGTAAGTGCCAAGGTACTGGACGTAGTGGCAGAGATAACACTCATTATAGTTTGCATGACCGCGAGACGAATGTGCGACTTCAACGTATGTGCCCTGGAACGAATACTTTCCGCATGAAGGGCAGTTGCCAATGATGGAGCCGGTGGACTGAACAGAGATACCCGGCGCTTTCTTGATGCCGCTGGGTGCAGTGGTGGCGGCGTCTGCGTTCTGATACACGCCGTACAGATCATAAAAATACCGGCTGCTGCGATTGGATGCGGTCCAATCGTAAGTGTGGAACGGCACCGTTGCTTCCGGGTAGCCAATGATGTAGGCGATATAGAGCGTATCGCCGCTGTCGGTTTCCCGCCAGAAAGCGTCCTCACCAATGCTTTTGAGAACGGTTTCGCCGTAGTACATGGTCAGCGTGGAGAGCTTCGGGCAGTTATAAAAAGTGTGCTTGCCAATGACCGGCGCAAGGGGCAGCTCTGCGGTGGTCAAATTTGTGCAGCCCTCGAACCAGTATGCCAAATCCGAAATGCTCAAGGTTTCCACATCCTCGAACCAGACCTCGGTGATCTGCTCACGCACAGCCGCCCACGGCTGATCGTCTGCGCTTGTAAACACCGGCGCTTCGCCGCTGCCGGAGATGGTCAGCCAACCCTTGGAGTCCAGCGACCATTTGATGCTGCTGCCCGGAATCGTGCCGCTGGTCGCAGCTTCACCAGAAACGGACTGCACGGCGATTTCTTCGTCAGGGGCGCTTTCATAGACCGTGTGTTCGTGATCTTCGACTGCAAACGCCGAAATGCTCAGCGAAAACACCATACAGAGGGCAAGCAGCAATGCGGTGAATTTCTTGAAATTCTTCATCATGCAGCCTCCTTTTCACTCACAGCGGCAATGGTGAACACAATTGTTGCCGCATTGACGTTCGTAACAGCCTCGGACGCAGAAACTTTCGCTTTATAGCGGATGGCGAGATTTTTCTCAGCCGGAATCGCTGGGAACGCGCCGTCCGCAAGCGTCAGCGCGCCCGCGCCCTTGGTTGAGCAGCCGTTGATACTGAGTGCGATGCTGTTTTTGCCTGCGCTGAAATCGTCAAAATTTCCGATTTCAAACGTACCTGCCTGAACATCTACCTTGGTCACACGAATTGCGCCGATCTTTCCAGTATTTGTGATGGCGGCGTTATTTGCACAAACGACGTAGCCATCTACCAACGAGACAGGCAACGCAGCAGGAACCGTGCAGGAAATAGGCGAAATCGTGTTCACAACGGTCAGCGTAACAGGAACCTTTGCTTCAGTAGTTTCCGCTGCCGACGCGCCCACGCTCAGTGACAGAATCATTGTCAGTGCTAACAGAAAAGTGATAAGTTTCTTCTTATCCATCACTGCACCTCCTTCGGCCAGAGGTACGCCGTGTGTAAGGTCAGCTCTGTGTTCAGTGTGCCGATCTGCTTGCCGTCACGATAAGCCGTAATTGTGACCGTGCAATCCACGTTGCCAAACTCCGGCGCTTCGAGAAGTGTAAGTGTAGAAATGCTCTTGCCCGCAGCCAGCTCAAAAGCGTCGGCAATGAGCGTATTGTCTTTGTTTCGGCGAATTTCTACCTTATAGGTATCGTTCTTGCTATTGTTGACAAACTCGGCTTTCACGCTGGATTCTCCGACCAGAGCATATAAATGAGCAGGAGCAGTAAGAGCAATCTGATTGTCTGCGACGATGGCATTGAGCTGCTTTTGCGCTTCACGCAGTCCGGAAACGTCGTAAAAAATGACTTCTGTTTCCTTGTGCTGCTTGGCTCTTTCTGTAATTCTGACTTTGATGGTGTCAATGACCGCAAGGGTGGAATCCCTGTCATAAATGACCTTGACTGCATCATCCACACGCGCAACCACAACTGCGGGCATTTGCGTCGCATTGTTGCAATATACGGCTTTTGTGCCGCCGCCCCAGACAAGCAATCTGCCCTTGACGGTCACATTGTCCAGCACAATTTTACCATCCGCCGCGCCGCAGCCGATGATGAGGTCACCATCCACGGTCAGGTCTTTCAATTCCACATCGTCGGTACGAATCAATACGCTGCCTTTGATGTCCTTGTCGTAGGTTCCTTTTACCGTGATATAACTGCCGATGATGTTATGGAAAATCTGCGCAAATTCCGCGCGCGTGATGTTGTCTAGCGGTGCAAGGATTTTGCCGCGGCCGTGAATGTAGTCTGCACCGACCATCGCGCGCACATAAGGCATCGCCCAGTTGGAAATCTCGCTTCGGTCGGAGAACGCAGACAAATCCGTTTTGGAATACGAATCATAGTCCAGTTCCAGCGCGCGGGCAACGACCGTCATAGCCTCCTGCCGTGAGATCGGCGCGTCCGGGGCCATCGCAGAAGAACTGCGCCCGTTATAAGTACCCATCTGGACGGCGAGGGCTACATCTTTGTAGTACCACTTACTCTTGGAAACATCCTTGTATTGCGAAATATCCGCCGCCTTGTAGCACCCGAACGAGCGGTTGATGATCGCGGCCATTTCAGCTCTAGTCATATCGCCGTTCGGGTCAAGCATCGTGCTGGATTTGCCGTACAAAAGGCCATTATCCACGGCTGCGCTCACGGCTTCGGCATACCATGCGGTACGGTCATAGTCCTTGAAATCTGTTGCTTTGCGGGTAGTCGTTCCTGCCGCCGACGCGCTGACTGCCAGCGATAAGCACGATACTGCCGCAAGGAACAATGCGAGGATTCGTTTTTTCTTCACGTTGAATACCTCCTAGAATCAGGTAAGGGGAACGCTTGCGCGTTCCCCTGTGCGATAGGCGATTGAATTAGACCGCATCCCAAGCGATGATGAACAGGACGCTTGCGATGGCGGTGTTTGTCACAGCTTCGGAGACCGGGGTCACGATGGCGTCATATGCAATGCCAATGGAGTTTGCGGAGGTGTCGCCCACGCCGGACATGTAGCAGCCTTCCACGGCGCTGTCCAGAAGCGTCTGCTTGCTGGCGTTCTTGTCGTCGGTCAGTTTCTTTTCACCATCGCCGAGGCAGAGGGAGAAACCAAACTTGTTGGAGTTGACCTTTTCGTGCGCGAGGGTGGATTTATCGCCAAACGCCGCAAGACTCCAACCCTGTGCAGCTTCGATGGAAACGCTGTTGACCTTGACCGCGCCGAAGCTGTTATTAACGATCTTTGCATCGGTAGCGGTGGAAACTGTGCCATCCGTGCCGACTGCAATGGGCAGAACAGTGGGGACGGTCACGGACATCTTGGTGGCAGCGGGATCGCCGCCGATGCTGCCATCCGCAGTGGAGGACAGGGTAACGCTGGATGTACCCGTGCCGCCCGAAGCGTCAACCGTGTTGGCAGCAGAAGCGGAAATGGCGAGAGAAGCGAGCATACAAATTGCGAGAACGAGGGAAATAATCTTCTTGGTGTTTTTCATGGTAAAATCTCCTTTGTTGTTTTGAAAATTTAATTTTTGATGGTGATATTGATGATTGCCCCGGCCGTGCCGATGATTTCGCCGGTTTCCGGGTTCAAATTGTGAAAATACGCGGTACATTCGTATGTACCGGCAGGCAGTGCAGCGTCGAGCTTTGCGTGCTCAATTTTGCTGCCAACGGCAATCGCGCCGGATTCGTAGATCTGTTCGCCGGTGTCATTGCGGACGATCTGGACTTTCTGCGGATAATTGTTGATGGACTCGTTTACGATCATGACATTGCCCTCAGCCTTGCCGTCCTCGAAGTACGGCGCGGTGTTCATGGAAATGTTGATCATGCCCTCGGCGACCTTTTCGTTCAGTTTTTCCGCAATTTCTTCGGGTGAAAGGTTATCCCAGCCGCCCTCGACGGCGCTGGAATCGTAGACGATACCGGTTTGACCACGAGCGTCTTCTTTGGTCAGCGGCTTGCTGACCAGACGGGTGATAAGAAAAATGCCCGCGCCAATGGCACAGACGAGAAATGCGACGGCAAGCACAACGCGGACGTTGAGCTTTGCCTGTTTTGGATGATCCTGATATACTTCGTACATCTTGAAGCAGCTCCTTTGTATTTTGTTCTTGCATACTAGGGTGGAATACGGTAGCGACACAGCAGGCAATACAGGTCGTCTGCCGTGCAAGGGATCTGATTTCCGGGCAATTCGATACCTCCTCCGTCTGAATTTGGGTATAAAAAAACACGACCTTGTAAAAAGTCGTGTTTTTATAAAGTTAGCCGCGCTTCATCCGGCGCGCTGCCTGAGAAACTCCAGAAACAGGTCTTCAATTTCCTTGTCGCTTTTGAACTTGCTCAGGTACGGTGCAAAGCGTTTTCGGTCAAAGCTCAGCTTTTTCGGCGGCGCGGCAGCCCGCGACGTTGCCTTTTCCCGTGCCTCCCGCCATGCGACGTAAATTGCCTGTTGGTCCGCTGATGGCGGCGGGCATTGTGCCTGAATAAACGCCATTGTCTGTTTGTTCAGTGCATAGCCATCGATCTGGCACATCTCAATGAACGCCGTCTGCGCAGACTTATCATAATCTGCGATCAAGTCAGCGCAGGCCAGATTCAGCTTCTTGGGCTCATTCTCCACGATCTCAGCAAGCGGTAGGATCAGCTGTGCCAGCTTGACAGCTTTGCGGATTTCATACTCTGTCACGCCGAAAAACTCAGCTACGATTTTTCTCGCGTTGTACCTTTGGCGATTGTCGCCAAAGGTTTCAACTGCCGCATTTCGCTGTCCGCAGCGGTTTCGTGCGTCCAGCAACGCTTTATACGCCTTGCCGCGCTCAATGATCGTCAGATCCTGCCGCCGCAGAAGATTTGTTGCGATTGCAATGCTGATGGCTCGCTGGTCGTTGACGGCCATGACCGTTGCGGGAATATCCGTCCAGCCTGCCAGCTTTGCCGCCTCCGTGCGGTTATGCCCGGCCAGGATTTCAAATTCATCCGTTCCTGCAATGGGACGAACCAGAATCCGCTCATACAAGCCGTTCTCTTTTAATTCTTCCGCAAAGGCTTCCAGCTTGGCGCGAGGGTAGGGGTGAAAGCCAATGTCGGCGGTAAAGAACGGGCGCAGCTTGCTGATCGGCGCGTCACGAAATTGCGTTTCCGTCTGCGGCACCGGCATCTGAAAGATCTGCTCATACGCCGCGTCGCCGGTCTGCTGCTCGGACGCCTGCTGGGTTGCGCTCATGCGCTTACGCAGCATCTCGTTCATGTTTGCTCTAGCCAAGCCGCAACACCTCCGAGGCGAGATTCCGATAGGATTCCGCTGCCGGGTTGCCCGGCTCGTAGTCCAGAATACTCATGCCGGCCATGGGGCATTCCGCAATACGGATGGTGTACTCGATGGGGCGGTCAAAGACGTGCAAGTCATCACCGTAGACATCCCGGACACTCTGCTGCACGCTCTTGCAGAGTTGCGGCCGGGACTGGTACATCGTCAGCAAAATGCCTGCGATCTTCAAATCCGGATTGAAATGCTTCTGTACGGAACGCACCATGTCCAGCACATCCGGGATACCCTCGGATGCGAGGAAGTGGGACTGCACTGGAATGATGCAGTAGGAAGTTTTTTTAAGCTTATTCTTTTCTGTTCCATACAATATCTCCTGTCGTGTTTTCCGCATGATTGACATATGCGGATTTGGATGCAATTCCATTTCGAGAGGTTTAATTGGATATAATTTGAGATTCCATATTTACATTATTAGAAGATGGAAATATTTTCTTCCAACAAATCTTCCAACAAACCAGAAAAAACGGAGCAATACGGTGCGATACTAAATAATTCCAAAAATCGAAATAGGCATTGGTACTAAAGGGATTATTGGACATTTTATAACACGAACGGATACCATATAAAATTTAATTCTGAGTTTTGGTAATGACGAGGTCGGCAGTTCGAATCTGCCCAGCAGCTCCAGAAAAATCCTTGAAATCTCACTGTTTCGCCTAATAGGTACACAATGTGTCATAGGGGTACAGTCGGTATGGGTAAAAGCAAGCCGTAAACTCATTTGTTCGAGTTTATGGCTTGCTTTTTACATAAGGATAGAGTTTGCCAATAACTACATCGACTGTCTGGATTTCCAAGCAAAGACTATTAAAATTCTATATTTTCTAGGGCTGTATCCAGCATAAATCTCGGTCAAACTCCGGTTGTATCCGCAGCCGGAGTTTTGTCGTTTTAAAGCTGCCGCCCGCCAACGAGGATAACTGTGCAGTCCCTTTTGCTTTCCGGGACGCAATCGTGTATGTATCCGCTAAAATAAGTCTATCACAACGACGCAGGAGGAATGCAGATGGGACGGGTTTATGGATATGTGCGCATATCGTCGAGAGATCAGAATGAGGCGCGGCAGATGGCGGCGATGCGGGAGGCCGGCGTTTCGGACAGGGATATTTATCTGGACAAGCGCTCCGGCGCGGATTTTGAGCGGCAGGGCTACCGGCAGCTGCTCAGGCGGCTGCGAGCCGGGGATACACTTATCGTCAAGAGTATCGACCGGCTGGGGCGGAATTATGATGAAATACTGGAGCAGTGGCGGATCATTACGCGGGAAAAGTGCGCGTCCATCCTTGTGCTGGATATGCCGCTGCTGGATACCCGGCAGAACCGTGATCTGACAGGAACGCTGATCGCGGACATTGTTCTGCAGCTTCTGAGCTATGTCGCGCAGACAGAACGTGAGTTCATCCGCCAGCGGCAGGCGGAGGGGATCGCGGCGGCGAAGGCGCGGGGTGTCCACTTCGGGCGACAGGCGCTGCCTGTGCCGGAAATTTTTCCAGAGATCGTGACGGCGTGGCTCGGTCGGCAGTTAAGCTCCCGCGCAGCTGGAAAAAAGCTCGGCGTTTCGCAGACGACTTTCCTCAAATGGCGCAAGCAGTGGGAACAAACGAATGGAACAGAACCCATATGTTGTGAAACAGCCGATAAAAAAGCACAGAAAAGCTGTAAACACTAGTAGACTTTTCTTTTCTTCTGAGATATAATGACGGCGGGGTAGGAACCGGCGCTTTTTTGCCTGATACCTGCCGATTTTCGGGCGAAAAGAAAAGTCTGCTTTTGCGCGCGATGCTTTTCGCCGGAAACACAAGTTCATACGCATCTGAAGACGTGTAATCTCCGGCCGCGGCGGCTGTTTCGGGCGCTGAGCCGGAGGTGAAAGAACAAAGGCTACTCAAGCCGCTCGCCCGGAGCTGTGCGCGAGAGGCCGCGACCGAAAACGGGATACCGTTTGCCCGAAAGGGCGCCATTGCAGTGCATCTGTGAGAAGGTAGGACGCGGACGTGGGAATTCATGCTGAAATCCCGGATCGCAAGTCAGAAGACTCGCTGTCTTCACGCCGAAGGATTTCGGCAGGAGCGCAATGTACCGATAGCACGATGAACCTATCGTACAGGACGGGCGCAGACTGTTCCATATGGGGACAGGCCGCGCCATTTTGCCCGTATGGGCAGAGTATATCCGCACGAGGAGGTTCCTTACATGGACGCGGTACTGCGGCGTGCAGAGCGCATGATCGCTTATCAGAATATTCAGTTCATTCTTGCACATCAGAACGACACGTTGGAGCAGCTTACGGCGTATTTATCCGCCTGCACGGACAAACTGGGACACGTCCCGGCGAAGTGCGAGGTGATCGGCGGGGACTACATTGAATATCGATTTGATTCCTGGGTCAACGCAGTGCGCAGTTTCTTCTCTGGCCGAATGGCCTCGGCGAAGACCCCGCCTCCGTTTGCCGAGCGGCAGATCGTGAGGGATACGCTCGCCGCGCTGGAGGCGCAGCCATGAACCCGCGCCGCACATTGCAGGAGAACGAGTCGGCGCTGCGCAAGGTCCTGACGCAGCGGACGCTGGAGGCGCTTTCCAAGCAGAACGTGGCGTTTGTGCTGGAGCACCAGAACGATACGCTCGAGCAGCTCAGCGCCTATTTATCCGCCTGCATGGACACTCTGGGGCACGTCCCAGCGTGGACAGAGGTGCTCGGCGGGGACTTGATCGACCTGCGCTTCGGCGGCTGGGCACAGGCGCTGCACAGCATCGGTCAGACCGGGTACGATGACGCGCAGGAGCCGCCGCGGGTGCAGGACACACAGCTGTTCCGCAACGAATATGACCGCCAGCGGGTGCTGGACAAGCAGAAGAAGCTTGAGAAGAAAGCCCTCAGCCGCGAACGCACAAAGCAGGACAAGGCCGCGCGCAAAGCGAAAAAATAGCGAGATCCGATCGACAGATTGAAAAATAGATCAACAATACGCAGCTTTTGTGGCAGATGCGCGACCCGGTTCAAATGCCGGACACGCATTCTCGTTCAGCTGAACAAGGGAATCGGGTGAAAATCCCGGACATAGGCCGGACGGCGACGTTCCGGTCTGTAGCTGTGATTGCGGAGCGCTCCTTCGCGCGCGGAAACGCGGGTCATTGCGGCTGGTAAAGCAGCCGTGAGAAGGCCAGAAGGAGGGCGTTGGGGCGACCCTGAACGCATCAGTCAGAAGACCTACAGAGCTCGGAGCTCAGGGGAAGTATCCTCTGGGGGCCGGTTTTGGCACAAAGGCAGCAGAGGTTCCGCTGTTTTTTTGTGTCATGGCCCGAACAGCTGCGATCACCCGTTTCCCGCCGGATTCCGGCGTTTGTATACTATTATATATAGCAAAGAAAGGACATGACGATGAAGAAACGAATTATAGCGCTTCTGCTGGCTCTGGTCATGGTCGTGGGTATGCTCCCCACGGTCGCACTGGCCGCAGATGCGCCGATTCAGGATGAGGACGGCTACTACCAGTTGACGAACGAAGCCGACCTCAAGTGGTTCCGTGACAAGGTCAACGCGGGCGAAGGCACGATCAATGCCAGGCTGATGGCGGATGTCACGCTGACGGAAAGCTGGACGCCCATCGGCGTGGCAGCTGATTATGTGACCTCGTATGACAACAAGCCGTTCTCCGGCATTTTTGACGGCAACGAGAAAACCATTTCCGGCCTGAACGTTACAGAAACCGCGGGTAATCCGGCTGCACTGTTCGGCATGGCGAAGAACGCGACGATCAAAAAGCTGGTCGTCAAGGGCACGGTTTCCTCGACGGCTCCGTCGGGCGGCTATATGCCGGTTTATGCTGGCGGTGTCGTTGGACAGAGCGACGGCGGTGTGACGCTGGAAGAGGTTGCATCCTACGTCGATGTGACCATGACCAACAGCACGAGCAACACCGGCGCGATCGGCGGTCTGGCTGGCAACGGCTATGGCATTACGATCAAGAACTGCGCGAACTATGGCAAGCTGACTGCGGAGGGCAGCGCAAAGGCACATATCGGCGGCCTGAGCGCGATTTCTCCGTGGGGCGGCAAGGCTGCAATTGAAAACAGCGTAAACGTCGGCGAGATCGTCGGCGGCAGCACGGTCGGCGGCCTGATCACCAAGGCGAACGACGGAACGACGGTCAAAAATTCCGCGACAGTCGGCGAACCGGCGGGCACGCTCGGCGGCACGTTTGAGAACTGCCTCGCAACCGCGAACACGGTTGGCGCAGACGGCGTAGAGATCGTTGCAGACATGAAGGATGCGAAGGTTCTCACGACCCTCGGCAGCGCTTTCAAGAAGGGCGAGAAATCCGGTTTTCCCATCCTGACATGGATGACAGATACAGAAGTGGAAGAACCGGAATGCAAGCACGAGCATACAGAACCCAAATACGAGAGCAAGAACGACGGCACGCACACCGTCACGACAATCTGCAAGGACTGCGGCCAGACGATTGGTGAGGCAAAGACTGAGGATTGCACCGACAAGGGCGACGGCACCTGCGTGTGCGGCTATAAGTTCCCAGTGGTAGACCCGAGCGTACCGGAGCAGGACACGGACGGCTGCTACCAGATCACGAACGAGACACAACTCAAGTGGTTCCGTGACAAGGTCAACGCGGGCGACGTCGCCATCAAGGGCAAGCTGATGAATGACATCACGCTGACGGATGCATGGGCACCGATCGGCACGAGTGAAAGTAAGTTCGCCGGTGAGTTCGATGGCAACGGCAAGACCATCTCCGGCTTGCACTTTGACGTGCAGGATATGCCGGAGGAGAGCCAGAGTCTTGGCCTGTTCGGCACGATCGGCGGCAAGGACAAGGACCACATTGCGATTGTTCGCAATCTGACGCTCGAAGGCGAGATCAAGGTTGAAGGTAAGACGGCACAGGGCTTCTGCGTTGGCGCGGCGGCAGCGTATCTGAGCAGTTTCAGCACGCTCAGCGGCATTACCACGAATGTGGCGATCGTCAACGCCCCAGCCAGCGGCGTAACCAGCGTCAGAACCGGCGGTCTTGTGGGTATGGTGCTGTCCAGCGGCCGGTACACCAACATTGAGTGCTGCCGGAACATTGGTTCTGTGACCGGCACGGGTGAAACCGGCGGTCTGATCGGCTATCACAGCGGCTCGGTATCGTACTACGGCGAATACTACGTCGCGGTCAGAAACAGCTGCAACGAAGGCACTGTCACCGGCACCGGTGCGTGCACCGGCGGTCTGATCGGCAATAGCTGGAGCGGCACGAAGGTGACGGACTGCTATAACGCAGGCAAGCTCAGCGGCACGGATTATGTCGGCGGTCTGGCCGGCGATGCGAATGAGACGCACTTCGACTACTGCTACAATACCGGCAGCGTCTCCGGCAGCAAAAACGTCGGCGGTCTGGCCGGGCGGATTCGCAGCGGCCATATCTATCACAGCTACAGCATCGGCGACGTGACCGGTACGGACAGTGAAACGACCGGTTCGCTTTGCGGTGAGCGCGGCGGCAGCGTTGTCGGCACCGTTCAGTACAGTTATGCGCTGAAAGCGCCGGTGCTCGGCTCGAAGAGCATTGGCTTGGACTACGATGAGAAAAACCAGAATCAGAAGCACTTCTACTATGTCGTTTCGCTGGATGAACTGCGTGCGATTCCGGAGTATCTGAATCCCGCGGACGGCGACGCACACTACAAGATCAACCCCGGCAAGACTCCTGCACTCATGTGGCAGGAGATCGCAGAATGCACGCACGTGCATACCAAGAACAGCGGTATTCCGGGTGTGGATGAAAACGGCTTCTACCATACCAAGACTGTCCGCTGCGAGGACTGCTTTGCGGTGCTCTCGCAGGGAGAAGTTGAGCGCTGCACGCCCGAAGGCGAGCACAAGCTCTGCTCTGTCTGCGGCCAGATCTGCTGCAAGCACGAGAACGCTGAGACAACCTACACGACGAGAAGCCAGCAGAACTATGAGGATGGCAAGTGGGTAACATACCGCTGGCACACTGCTACCACCATCTGCCCGGACTGCAGCAACACCTTTGTCGGAGAGGAAACGGAGTGCGCCGAGGCAACAGAAACATACCGCGGCATCACCGCAGGCCCCAACGCGGGCAAGCACCGGCATAGCTGGTTCTGTGTCTGCGACAAGGAACTGCGCCATGCGCTTGAGCCCTGCGTTGACGAAAAGATCAATGCAACTGGTGCGGCAGGCGAAGATAACATCTGCGATCTCTGCGGCACGGCTATGGTTCTTGCCGCTCCGACGGCCCCAGAAGGCGACGGCTTCTATTCGTACACCGTCAAGGAAGGCTCGAAGGATGTGACGCACTACTATGTGACGCACTATGAGGTCGGCGAGAAGGCGGAAGAGCTGACCGTCATGGCGACCGGCAAGCAACTCACCTATCAGTGGTACTACCGTCTGTCTGAAGACGAAACCGAAGCGGGCACGGCAATTGAGGACGCAACCGAGGCGACCTACACGCCTGATACCAGCGCTGAGACCGGTATGCGCTTCTACTACTGCGTGGTCACCAACCCCGCGGGCAGCGCAAAGACCGGCGGCCAGCCCGTAATCGTCTGCAAGAACCCGACCGCGACCATCTACTTCTCGCTGACGGATGACGACAAGTATGTCGCCGCCGAAAGCAGCGGCAATATCATGGCCTATCAGAAGGTTACGGTTCCGTACTTCGATCTGAAGGCCTACCATCTCGAAGGCAATTACTTCAAGTCCGAGACCTACGGCCCGGCTGATGCGGACGACCCGATGGGCGGCTCCCAGCTGGTCGCGGGCAGCAGCGCCGCAGCCTACGGCAAGATCACCGCGCTGCATCTGCTGATCTGGATGACCGAGCGTGAATACCTCGGCGTGAGCGCGGACAAGGCCGGTCAGGGCTATCTGTATGACGAGAACCTGATGGACTCCGATATTTTTGGCATTGCAGCTTCCAGCACAGTCGGTTCGGTCCTGATCCAGAACTTCTGGACACACGACATGAACTTCAACTACTACATGAACTATGTCTACCCGCTGGCGGCCGAAGGCTGGGGCGCGACCGCAGATCAGATCCTGATGCGCGACGGCGACATCTTCTCCATGATGATGTACTCCGACTGGTCCTTCTACAACGATGAGTGGGCAGGCTACCATCATCTGGGCAACGAACTGAACAAGACGATGGTTGAGACGCAGATGAAGGCGGACGCATCCATCGATCTGACGCTCTATCGTTCCTATGGCCATGACTCGTCCTCGTACGCAACGGATCATGTTGTTGTCGGCAGTCTGGACGTCTACTACATCGAAACCTCGAAGCTGACAAGCGGCGATGTGACCGACTGGACGAAGGCCGGTACCGTCGACGAGAACGGCAAGTTCACGCTCGATGCAAAGGCACTGAAGCTTGAGGCTGGTAAGCAATATCTGTTCAGCGTAGCTGGACAGAAGGGCAAGGATGTGGACGCATTCGTTTCCTGCCCGGGCGGCGTTCTGGTCAATGTGCTGGACGCAGACGCGGCGCTGACATGGAACGTTCGATTCAAAAACGGCAAGGAAGACTACGCGGCGAAGCAGGTTGAAAACGGCAAGCTTGTTACCGTCGAGAACCCGACGCGCGAGGGCTACACCTTCACCGGCTGGTACACCGACGAATATTGCACCAACCGCTTCGACATCAAGACCACGCCTGTCACCTGCAACCTGATGCTCTACGCAGGCTGGAGAGAGGGCACGCAGCCCGTTACCTGGACGGTCACGTTCGTCAACGAATTCGCAGAAACAACAACGCAGACCGTTGAAGACGGCAAGACCGCCACTGAGCCGGAAATCCCGACGCACGACGGCTACACCTTCCTCGGCTGGTTCACGGACGAGGCCCACACGCAGAAGTACGCGTTCACGACTGCTGTTACCGGCGATCTGACGCTCTACGCCGGCTGGCAGGTCAAGACCTGGACAGTCACGTTCAAGAATGAGTTCGTGGACGACGAGACACAGATCGTCGAAAACGGCAAGACTGCCACTGAGCCGGAAACCCCGACGCATGACGGCTACACCTTCCTCGGCTGGTTCACGGACGAGGCCCACACGCAGAAGTACGCGTTCACGACTGCTGTTACCGGCGATCTGACGCTCTACGCCGGCTGGCAGGTCAAGACCTGGACAGTCACGTTCAAGAATGAGTTCGTGGACGACGAGACACAGATCGTCGAAAACGGCAAGACTGCCACTGAGCCGGAAACCCCGACGCATGACGGCTACACCTTCCTCGGCTGGTTCACGGACGAGGCCCACACGCAGAAGTACGCGTTCACGACTGCTGTTACCGCTGATCTGATGCTCTATGCCGGCTGGGAAAAGAACGTTGTCGTGAAGACATGGACAGTCACGTTTATGGATCGCGGCGCAACCTATGAGACGCAGCGCGTCAGAGACGGTGAAACCGCAAGCAGACCGGCAGATCCGGCCCGCACGGGTTATACGTTCACCGGCTGGTACACCGACGAGCGCTGCACGCACGCGTACCTCTTCAGTACACCTGTCGCCGCCGACCTGACGCTCTACGCAGGCTGGCAGCGCAAGCAGCCCACGCCCGTAACCCCCGTCACACCGGTCACTCCGGCAAAGCCGTCCGCTCCTGCCGACGACGATCTCTCGTTCTCCGATGTGAGCAAGGACAGCTGGTATTATGATGGCGTGAAGTTCGTCTGCGGAAAGGGCCTTATGAATGGCACCGGCGCGAACCGCTTCAGCCCGAACGCCAACACCACGCGCGGCATGATCCTGACGATCCTCGCCAGAATCGAAGGCGTTGATACCTCCGGTACGCCGTGGTATGCAGCGGGCCAGAAATGGGCCATGGCAAACGGCATTTCCGACGGCACGAACATGGAAGGCGAAATCACCCGTGAGCAGCTCGCCGCCATGCTCTACCGCTACGCGAAGCTGAAGGGCTATGATGTCAGCGCTTCTGCTGACCTCTCCGGTTGCTCCGACGCGGCAAAGGTCAACACATATGCGGTCGACGCGATGCGCTGGGCTGTCGCCGAGGGCCTGATCCAGGGTATGGGTGGCAAGCTCAACCCGCAGTCCACCGCGACCCGCGCGCAGGTTGCAACCATCCTGATGCGCTTCCTGGAGCTTTACTCCAAATAAACCAAATTCCAATACAGCACAGCCCGCACATCCGTGCGGGCTTGTGCGGTATTCAAACGCCAAAAGAGTCAGAAGCATTTTTGCCGCTTGAATGCCGCATAAATCGCTTTTTTATCTGGGAGGACATATGAAAAAACTTTGGGCCAATCGTTGGTTCCGCACGCTGGCAGGCTTTTTGCTTGTCGCCGCGCTGCTTGCGCCGGTTCTGCTTCCAGCCGCGCAGCTGCAGAGGCAGGAGCCGGAAAACCCCATCCGGGAGGAGAATATCCAGCCGGTGAACGTTCTGAGCTTCGGAGAGACAGATGGCGGCACACGCGCCTCTGCGCCGCTCACCTTCACGCAGGACACGAACGCCGAGGGCGGCCAGACCGAGCAGGATAACGAGCAGCCGCCTGAGGAGGAAACGGATGATACGCCGCCTGAGCTGCCCACCGAGACGATTCCCCAGCCCGAGCCGGTAAATGATCCCACGCACACGGACACGCAGCCCGGGGAGAATGCAGAAGATGTGCCGGGCGACGCAGGCGAGCAGACGGAGCCTGCACAGGAGCCGGATCTGGGCCTCGTCTTGAACTGGTACCGCTATGGTTCAGAGCGCGTGCGCTCCCTCTGCCCGTCAGACGAGACCGTCCGCCAGCCGGTGCGCGCCGCACAGCTTCCGGACGGCTATCTCCGGTACGAACTGGACCTGCGTGGGCTTGACGCGGCGGATTCGGAGATCACCGATGTGACGCTTTCGAAAAACGGCGGCACGCTCTCACCCGCCGGTCTTCGCGACAGCATTTTCATGGAAACCGGCAGCCGCGGCGAGGACAGCACCTATACGCTGCGCGCAGAGGCTGTCTGCACCCGCACGCAGGAGGACGGAAGCAGTCAGGAGCAGACGGTTACGTTTTGCTTTGTGCTGACCTATTCTGATACCCTCGATCTGGAAGCGCAGATGCAGTGGGGTCTCGCAAACGGTTCAGCGGCCACCCTCCGCTGCCAGCCCGAAAGCAGCTCCCTGCGTTCGCTCAGCAACAGTGAGATCAGCGAGAATCTCCTGCGCTACAGCTTCCGTCTGAGCGGCGAAAGCGCCGAGAACGCAGTTGTCCGCTCCATCACCTACAGCGCAGAATCCGGTGCGAATGGAGTGCTGGAAGAGGCCGGCACGCTGATTCTCCAAAGCGCGGACGATGGAGAAAATACATATACCATCACGCTCACCGCCACAGTGGAAAGCGGCGGAAAAAAGCGCGATGTGCCCTTTATCTTTGTGCTGCGCTGGCAGCAGACGCAGGATGTGGGACTGGAGCTTGTCTGGATGAAAAACAGCACCGACCCGCAGAGCATCCCCTGCGCCGCGAATGCGCAGGCGAGCGCCGAGATCCGCCGTACCGACCTCAAACTCGGTCAGCTCAACTATCAGCTGAAGCTTACCGGCGCGGACGCAGAGCAGGCGCGGGTTTCCTCTGCCAGCCTCACCCCAGAGGGCGGTGCAGCGCAGACGCTGGCTGTTCCGGACGGCAGCACGACGCTGCAGATCCCGGGCGGCGCGACTGCGATTCGATATACGCTTGCCGTGCAGGTGCGGTACCAAAAACCGGACGGCAGCCTCAAGTATCTGAGCTTTACCTATGCGCTTCGCTATTCCGGCGACGTGAACCTTGAACTTCAATATACGCTGACGGACGGCACATCGCAGACCGTCCGCTGTGCGAACGGTCAGACGAGGACTGCGCAGGCCATCAAGCGTGACCAGTTGGAAAACGACACGCTTCCCTATATCCTGACCTTTACCGGCGGGGACGCGGACAGCGATGTGCAGATCAGCTCGGTCAGCCTGTTCCGCTCCGGTGACAGCCGAAACCTGACGCTGCCCGCCGAGGCCTCCGGCTCTGTCGAGCTGGCAGTCAACCGCGACGGAAGCACGGGTGAAAACACCTTCACAATCACCGCGCAGGCGGCCTCCGGAGAGCAGTATAAATTCACCGTCAACATCCCCTATACGCCGGTCGGCGGCGAGGTTCAGATCAAAACGAATCTGACCGATGGGGAAAAGGTTATGAACGGCACAAAGATCATGCTGACGGTCGAGGCCTGGCACGAGGCGGAGGCAGGCGGAACGCGCACTGCAATGACTGCCAGCGACACCGTCGTAACGCTGGACGGCAAGACAGTGCAGTGTGACCGCGGCGCTTCCGGCGACGGGATTCTCCAATATACCCTTATTCCGGAAAACCCGGAGGCGGGCGATGAAAACACGCACATTCTGCGCATCGTCTGCAATGACACCTACGGGAACCACGGTGAAAAGGAGCTGACGCTGCTCGGCGAACGGACGCAGAAGGGCGAAAAGGAAGGCACCGCGTCCATTTATATCGACATGACCGTGCTCGGGCTTGGCGTGCAGGGGCCGATCAGCTATACGGTGCTTTCAGAAGAACCGGCGTCCTACAGCGTGGCAAAGGCTGTCTGGGGCTATGACGCGGGCGACCCGTTCGGCACCGCGGACAGCACCTTCGGCTGGCCGTCCTCGCTGTGCGGCTACACGGGAAGCTTTGAAAGTCAATTCTATCTGACGAAGCTCGGCGACGGAACCGATATGGCCTCGCGCGCTATCGCACTGAGCAATGGCTGGTCAGACTACGGTGCGTCCGAAGAAGAAATTCTGGCGCGGATCGACAGCACGTTCGGCGAAAACAGCCCCTATGCCGCGCTTTGGCGCAGTATAAAGCGGGCAAATATCGAACTCAATCCGTATCACAGCACCTCTCTGGGACAATTTGACTTCACACGCGGCTCCGGCTGGATGTACTCGGTCGGCGGCGGAACCTATTATCCGTCCGTGAGTCTTTCCGATTATGAGCTGAAGGACGGCGATGTGCTGACACTGCGCTATACGCTGGCCTATGGCATGGACATCGGCGATGGGACGTCTTCCTTCTGTGTCAGCGCGCTCAACGGTGCGCTGACTGTGAACCACAAGTGGCAGGACATGACGAACGCCGACGGCACGAGCGTCACATACTGCACAAGCTGTGGTAAGATAAAAGAGTGCGACCATCCGGACGATCAGATTGAGTTCCGGGAGACGGAGGACGGAAGCTCCTGCTACGAGTTCTGCAAAAAATGCGGAAAGCCCCTCACTGACCCGGCAGCACACAGTTGGGAAACGCAGCCGGTAGAGGGCGACGACGTCAATCACAAAAAGATCTGCAGCCGCTGCAACAAGGAAGTGGACGAGGCGCACCGCTTCGAGTACATTGAAAACACTGCGACCTGTGAAGCGGCGGGCGAGATTGTCTATAAATGCACCTGCGGTTATGAAAAGCGTGAGCCGGCAGAGCAGCTGGAGCACGAGCCGGAAATGTACTATGATGGAGCGGAGCACTGGCAGATCTGCAAACTCTGCAATCAGGAGATCGAAGGCTCACGTGCGGAGCATTCGTATCATTGGAACGATATGTGGGACGATTGGGCCTGCGACTGCGGCGCGATGCACAACGAGGTCTGCCGCGGGCATATGACAGCGTTGGAGGAACAGTGCACCTGCAGCCGTGAGGTGCTCCAGTGTGCCAAGTGCGGCATCATATTTGAACGTGAGGAAACGGGCGCATTCAGCTATCCCCATCATTATGACGAAAACGGTATCTGCACTGACTGCGGCGCACAGAACCCGGATATGCCGGTAACGCCAGATCCCGACCCGGACAATCCAGACCCGAATCCTGATTCGGATCCGAACCCCGACCCAGACCCCAATCCCGATCCCGATCCAAATCCCGACCCCGGCCCGGAGCCTGATCCGGGCACGGAGGAAGGCCCAGAGGAATAAACAGGAGGAACACAGATGCAGGAAAAAATCAAGGAAATTTTAGACCAGATCGAAACCGTGATCGTTGGCAAGAACGAGGTCATGGAGCGTATCCTGATGGCGATTCTGGCGGGCGGTCATGTGCTGATGGAGGACGTGCCGGGCGTTGGTAAGACGACAACGGCCATGACGTTCGCGCGCGTGCTCGGCTTGCAGACGCGTCGTGTGCAGTTCACCTCCGATACCATGCCGTCGGATATCCTCGGCTTTTCCGTCTATGACAAGGACACCGGCAAGCTGGTCTACAAACCCGGCGCGGTTATGACGAACCTGCTGCTGGCCGACGAGATCAACCGTACCTCCAGCAAGACGCAGTCCGCGCTTCTGGAGGCGATGGAAGAGGGCCATGTCAGCATCGACGGCAAAACGCATCCGCTGCCCGACCCGTTTATCGTCCTTGCAACACAGAACCCCGCCGGCTCCGCCGGTACGCAGATGCTGCCGAACTCGCAGCTTGACC